>Ga0194035_1000240_pt1 | contig 33399 bp, 27 predicted proteins | sample JunL2320m_MetaG_FD_148680 | JGI IMG/M metagenome (GOLD analysis project Ga0194035, IMG submission 148680) | Anoxic zone freshwater microbial communities from boreal shield lake in IISD Experimental Lakes Area, Ontario, Canada - Jun2016-L239-20m | ecosystem: Environmental > Aquatic > Freshwater >...
GAATTCACCCTCCTCTATCAGTCGCATTGGCCGCAGTTTTGGTTGCTGGCTTGAGCGGTGCCACCCCAGGTCAAGCAGCCACGAAGCCGAAGAAGAGTGACAGCGCGATTTCCATCCTGAACACGCTTCTCGTGAAAGGGCGTGCTCCCAAAACCGGGTACACCCGGGCCCAGTTCGGGGCGGCCTGGAAAGACGTCGATGGCAATGGCTGCGATACCCGTAATGACATTTTGAAGCGAGACCTCGCCGACATCATCTATAAATCAGGTTCATGTGTCATCGCCAGTGGCGCTCTTAGCGATCCCTATTCGGGCGCCACCATCCAATTCGAACGCGGAGTCGCCACGAGCAGCGAAGTGCAGATTGACCACGTAGTGGCCCTCTCGGACGCCTGGCAGAAAGGAGCATTCGCCTGGACCGTTGCCAAGCGAACCAACCTGGCCAACGACCCCTTGGAGTTGCTAGCGGTCGATGGTCCACTCAATGGGCAGAAGAGTGACGGAGATGCGGCCACCTGGCTACCACCGAACAAGGCGTATCGCTGTCCGTATGTTGCTCGCCAGGTAGCGGTGAAGTCGAAGTATGGTCTCTGGGTCACTCAGGCAGAGAAGGATGCGATGGCCAAGATCCTGGCCACTTGTCCGAATCAACTGATTCCAGCCGGCTGATCGGCTGAAAATTTGCACTCTGAATATGAGTGTGCGACTAAGTTGGGCGTATGCCTGAAGTAAGAGCGCCCCGGGTCCTTGCCATCGTCCTCAATGGAGTGGTGGAGGACTCTCGAGTTCTCAAGTGCGCATACTCCGCGGGAGAAGCAGGATGGAACTCTTTGATCTTGGGAACCACCCGCAACGGAAGTAAGGATCAATTCGAAGTAGGTCGCGCCCGCGTATTACGCGTACCTGCAAAGGCGCCAGTCGGCACCGGCTTACTCGCGAAAATTTTGCGTCGCGGGCGCTATTACGTGGCACGTTTCAAGTTTCATTTCCTGCCAACCAAACCACCGGCTATTCCAGGTCTTGGACGTGCGGTTTTCATCATGACGCCATATGCAAAAGCTTTTGCACCGGATGTCATCCATGCCCACGATTACAGCGCACTCCCGGTAGCTGACGCACTTGCGAGCGCCATCTCATCTTCGGGGGGAGTGCGACCCAAGGTTGTTTATGACGCTCATGAATTTTTGCAAGGCACGCAACATCTTTCATCGTCTGCTCACCAAGCGTACTCAACAGCTGAGTTACAAATTTCGCAGAAAATCGATGCGATGTTTGTGGTGAGCCCACAGATGGGGCCAATGCTTAAGGAGTATCTGAAGATCTCCCTCGATGCGGCCGTTGTGGCAAACGATCCGATCAGTCAAGGACGTCGGGAGAGTTCGCGCTTGCTCAGAGCCGATGCTGGTATCGCTGAAGGTGTGCCACTGATGGTTTATTCAGGCGCAGTTGCTCCGCAGCGTGGATTAGGAACTGTGCTAGATGCGCTTCCACTATTACCCGGAATTGCCTTAGTCGTCATTGCGGCCCCGAGCAATGTGTATGTCAAAGAGTTGATGGCGCGAGCTGCGAGCATGGGACTGTCTGATCGCGTGAAGAATGTGGCCTACGTTCCGAATGAAGAATTGGTCAGTTATCTCTCTGGTGCAGATATTGGATTGATTCCACTTTTGCATCGACCTAACCATGAAATTTCCTTGATTACTAAATTTGGTGAGTATGCCGCGGCAAACCTCCCGATTATCGTCTCGGACGTGAAGACTATGGCCGAAGAGGTCCGCACGATAGGAAATGGTGAAGTTTTTACCGCCGAAAATGCCTCCGAATTCGTGGTCGCCGTAGGGCGAGTGATTGCTGAACCAGCCAAGTATCGAGCCGCCTATACCGATGAGGTGCTCCGCACACGCTCATGGGAGCGGCAGAGCGAGACCTTGATTGCCACCTACAATGGTCTCGTACGTGATCGAGCGGTGGAGGTGAAGCCTTCCGCGCCCCTTCCATTTATGTTAACCACACCGCACTCGCTTTCGGGTCCAGATGATGCAAGGAGTGCGACGGTATGAAGATATTAGTTACTGGTGGCGCAGGATATATCGGCTCAGTTACCGCACATCTCTTAATTGAACGTGGTCACCAAGTTGTCATCCTTGACGATCTATCTACGGGCTATCTTGATGCGATCCCAGCAGGCGCAGAGTTCATTGAAGGTTCCATCCTTGATCCTGAGGCAGTAGCGCGCGCTCTCTCGGAAGTAGCTGCGGTCGTACACTTTGCAGGTAAGTCACTCGTCGGGGAATCCATGGAGAATCCAGAGTTATATTGGAGTGTTAATCGCGATGGCTCCGCAGCATTGATCGATGGCATGAAGCGTGCGAATGTTAAACGTATTGTCTTTTCGTCGAGTGCGGCCACTTACGGTGAACCAACCCGAACTCCCATCGACGAGAGCGACCCCACCCTCCCTACCAATGTGTACGGTGAAACTAAACTCGCAGTTGAAAAACTCTTGGCAGCTGAGAAAGTCTTCTCGTCAATTAGTCTTCGCTACTTCAACGTGGCAGGGGCTCTTATTACCGATGATGATCTTGTAGTTGGCGAGCGTCATATGCCAGAGACTCATCTTTTTCCAAATGTCCTTAACTCTGTCCGTGGGTCCATGCCTATGGAGTTGACCGTTCATGGTGATGATTGGCCGACGCCAGACGGCACCGGTATTCGTGATTACGTTCATGTAGTGGATCTGGCCGATGCCCATATCAAGGCGTTGAATTTATTATCTGGGCAAGGCGATATTTCAATTTCTGGCCACGTGGCAGTCAACCTCGGAAGTGGAGTCGGGTACTCGGTTCGAGAGGTCATCACGGCCGCTGAGCAGGTTTTGGGAGCTAAAGCCAACTTCAAGGTAGGTGTCCGCCGCGCAGGGGACCCTGCGGTTTTGGTCGCTGGCATCGCTCGGGCGGGGCAGTTATTAGGCTGGCGACCTACTCGCGGGTTGGCTGAAATGGTGGAAAGCGCCGCCCGTTTATAGGCAATCCCCCCGTAATACAGGTAAACTCTGTGAGGCGAGTTCGTGTAGCGCTTGACAAGTTCTGGTGCGCACGGGAGCGTTAAATCGTGCAGACAAATGATCTGCCGCCAATTCTGGGGGTCTCATGAAGAAGCTCTTCACCATCGTCGCTAGCCTTGCACTTGTGAGTGGTGCGATCGTCGCGATTGCGCCGGCAAATGCTGCCGTACTTCGCGTTCCGAAGACGACGTGGCCCGCATGCTCAGATGTGCGCACTACTTACTGCGTTGACTCCGTCACTGTCACACAACTCGGATCAGCACCTATCAAACTTACCTATGTTGCTAGTGGTACTGCAGCGCCTGTCACGCCAGCGCCAGCTGCACCGGTCACCACTGATACTCGGACAGCAACGACTGATACTCGGACAGCAACGACTGATACTTCCACAGCGAAAACACCAGTTGCTCCTGCTCCCGCGGCTGCACCTGGTCTGGCAACAGCAGGCAAAGCGCTGGCCGGTCGATGGACCTCTGCTAATTGGGGTGCGGTTGGTCTCGGTGCACTCGGATACGACGGTGTCGCAGTCGATGCACACACCGCTAACGAATTCTCTAACTTCGTGATGGTTGACGTGCTTCCTTCTCTTACCGGAACGACGGATAATCTCGTCAAACTTGCCGGCACCACCGCTAACCCACTCTTTGCCACCTCGATGGATCCAGACATGGTCATCTCCATCAAGTTGAAGACTGGTGATTTCCAGAACGGTGTCACCGTTGCTATCGGTAACGCGGTTACTACTGAAGCAGTGATCGATGCTGCGACAGGTAACTCGGTGACGATAACTGGAAGCCCAGTCACTGTTCCCGTGGCATCTGATTCCAAGCAATGCACCGGTGAAACCGGCAAAGCGATTGCAAACATTCGCCAATTCCAGGTCATCATTGTTCCGCAAAATGACGATCAATCAGGTTTCGGTGTTCCCGGAACATCCGGTGGCATGATGGTTGCCTCCAACGGATCTTGTGGACTCACCACTCCGATTTGGAATAACGATCAGAAGCAAATGACATGGAGTGCTGCAGCGCCTCACTTTGCTGCTGATGGCACTACGGTCAACAAGGGCTTCTATCGCGCCATCATTCCTGCAAAGGATGCCGATCTGCTTTGGGGTCTGAAGAATGCTGCTGATGCAGCCACTGCTCTTGAAGTTTCGATCACGACCGAAGCTGGTGGCTCGACGGCAGCTACGACAAACATTTCCGTGAAAAACAATTCGATCATTATCGATGCCACTGGCTTTAGTTACTCCAAGCCAAAGCTTTCGGTGAAGATCAAGCCAACGTACAAGCCGTCAGCGGCAGCACCTGCAGCGAGTACTCCTTCAGCCAGTACCCCTGCTGCTAACGCTCCAGCCAAGGCTGTCATCAAGAAGATCACCTGTGTGAAGGGGAGTGTCAAGAAGACCGTTTCTGGCACTGCTCCCAAATGCCCAGCAGGTTACAAGCAGAAGTAAAAAAACTCTAAGTGAGGGGCCCGATGAGCAATGCGCTCATCGGGCCCCTTTCAGTATTATGTTCACATGCGTATCCGAGTAATCACCATATTGTCCCTAGTTGTCCTTCTCGTCGCGCCTCAAGTGGCACACTCCGCACAGAATCTCAACGTTAATTTTGCAGACCATTACGCTGGTATTTCGATTTCAAGAATTACCAGCAGTCCTACAGCAGTAATGACTACGGGCGCACCGTATGTTCTCTGTTCCTCTTTTAAAGACCTGAAGTGCTCCGGTAGCGCGGTAGCTAGTGCCATACTTCCCATCTGTGCAAATATCAGCCAAGCAGATTGTGTAGAAGGCCTTGCAGTCTCGACACCACGAGCCGAAAACGGAACTGCAACACTCTTGAAAACTATAGGTACGACAATTTTTCCAGCAGATGCCGCATTGGGTACACCCGAAGGAGCCGATTGGAGTCTTTTTGAAGTTCCGCAATTAAAGAGCGCTGGTGAGCAATACCTTTATGCAGTCAAAGTAATGGTCAACTTGGAGAAGTTTCCTGTTGTTGGAATTAAATCTACAGACTTTTCCGCTTCAGTCGTTCCGTATACATTAGGCACCACATCTTCTTCCCCGATGCGTTCAGAAGAATTCGCAGATGCAACTGGGAAGACTTCGGTCCGCACAGTTGGAGCAGATCCTAATTGTATCTGGAAAGAATTGACCCAGTGTGGAGTGGAAGGAAAGTTTCCAAAGGATGCCCGTGTCAAGCTCACCGTGCATATCGGAAATTATTTGAGTTCGTGGCTCCACGGCCGCCTTACCGATCCAAGCGTGACGATCACTGCGATCGATACCAGACAAAACCGGCTCACGGTTGAAGCGCAACCGGTGGATGTTCCCGCTTCGAAGACTTCAAAGAGTGTTGACGCATCGGATGCCGCACTTGTTGATAGCTTTCGCGACCTCGCAGGAAATTTGCCTCCCGGAGATATCGGCATGATGGTAGAGGCGTCGGATTCGAATGCGATGCGCACTTTTGCAAGATTTGAAAAGTTCTTTGGCGATAAGGCAACCCGCCTCGATTCTGTGTGGTCTTTTCGAGCGTTAGGCGCAAGCGCGGCGCAGTCGGTATTAGCAACAACGCCAACCACGCCGGCAGATTTCTTGGCGCAGCTGCCGCAGATGCCGATTATGGGTGCTCCGTCGGCGTCAGGTGTCGCATCTGTGGCAACTGCATTGGGAATGGGCGCAGCGGCAGCGAAGTGCTCATCACAGATTTCTGCAATTACTGGTGCAGTTCTGGGGACCTCCTCGACGACCGCGCTCGTGGGACTTGTGACTACGAATTCGATGACCTATGAGTCAACGCCACCACAGTTTGTGGATGGAACCTTGAATTATAAAGTGGCCGGCCTGCACTTTAATCCTGATGGCTCGGTATTCTCTGGCCGATATGACTTGGTGATGGATGCCAAGGTCGCACGCTGCCTTTACGGCTACTCAGATTCCAGTGCACCTCTGCAAGCAAGTGTTGAAGTGGTGGATTCAGATGGAACTTCCCGAGTCACTACCGCTACTTTGCGCGAAGTAAATGGCTGGCTGAAACTTGGCGTCTATGGTTTTTCCTTCTCTTCCCCGACTTTGAAGGTGAAACTTACTCAGGCCACCCCAGTAGTGAAGGCAGAACCGGCAGCGACGGCCCCCGCGCCCGCGCCAGTTACGACTCCAGTCACGACTCCCGTTACGACTTCAGTAACCGCACCAGCGACGGCACCCGCACCGGTGACCTCAAAAGTTGTCACAAAGGTTACGACGATTTCATGTGTGAAGGGCAAAACCATTAAGAAGGTCACGGGCGCAACCCCCAAGTGTCCGGCTGGATTTAAACTTAAGGCCTAATCCGAAAGTAGTGCAGCCCGGACGTTCTCTGGCCAGGGCGCTGATCCGGAAGTATTTGGTGCATGCACACACGTATGTTGACCGCGCATAGCAATTTCTCCATTGACGTATGCCTCGAAGGCGAAGGTGCACGATGAAGTACCCACTTTCTCGACTCGGAGATGAGTCACAATTTCTTCACCGTAGAAAATTCGACGCAGATATTCCATGGATACAGCCACTCGTGGAATCGCTCCCACGATCTCGATGCCGAAGCCTAAACGTCGCCAGAGTGCATGTTCGGCCTCTTCGGCCCAGCGAAATCCGCTTGAATAGTGTTGGTGTGTAGAGGCGTCGGTCTCAACCCATTGCAGGGTGCGGGTGATAGAAATACTGGCTGGCACAAGATTTCCTTCGCTAGACCGTCGTCAATGGGGTACCTACCGGCTAGTGTAACGGCGTGGTCAGCGTCATTAGTGGAGAAGCGAGCGATCTTCTCACTCGGGCTACTCGGCCGCAATCCCTCATTTTCACCATTTACGGTGCCTATTCACGTGTGCTCGACGGTTGGCTCTCTGTCGCTTCGCTAGTGGAGATGATGCAGGCATTAGAAATTGAAGAGGCCACGGTACGTAGCGCGCTCAGTCGCTTCAAGCGCCGTGGCATCTTGATCGCCGATAAGCGCGGAGGAGCTGCTGGCTACGCACTGAGCGATGCTGCACGCGCTACTTTCGATGTGGGCGATGCTCGAGTGTTAGAGCGACGAGAAGTACATGCCGACGAAGGTTGGGTGCTGGCGGCGTTCTCAATTCCTGAAAGTAATCGTGATTTACGGTACCGACTGCGCTCTCGCCTCATTTGGCTTGGATTTGCGCAAGTGACTGGTGGGCTATGGATTGCCCCCGCTCAACTGAAGAATGAATTACTTACGTTGACGGCAGAGCTCGGTGTCGAGAAGCACATGGACGTCTTCTCCAGTACCCACACTGCCTTTCGTCCCACGGCGGAGGCAGTGGCTTCTTGGTGGGATCTGGAATCCATCGCAAAGATGCACACTGCTTTCTTCGACGCACATCACCCGCTCGTTGCTAAGTGGAGTAAGGGTGGTGGAGATTCTCCAGCAGAGGCATTCGTTGATTACACCCGCATCCTTACTGCCTGGCGCCACCTGCCGTATCTTGACCCAGGTTTGCCGGCGAACTTCTTACCGCGTGATTGGCCCGGGTATAAGTCATCAGACGCTTTCTTTGCGCTCAAGGATAAGTTGGCGGAAGGGGCTCTTGCCCACGTGCGAAATGTTGTGCGGATCTAGTGATGCGCTGAAAGTAAATTTAGAAAACAGTATTAGGTATCCACTTTCCATAGACTTCGCGAAGTACATTCACAATCTCGCCCACGGTCGCATACGCCTTCACTGCCTCAATGCAGGCGGGGACCGTGTTTTCATCATTATCTGCAGCCGACTTGAGCGCGGTGAGTGCCTTGGCGACACGTTCGTTATCACGGCTCTCTTTAAGCTGGTGAAGCGAAGTGACCTGCGCTGCTTCCGAGGCCGGATCAACACGGAATACTTCCAGGCTCGGGCTCGCGCCTTGAAACTTGTTGACGCCGACCACAATGCGATCTCCGCGATCAACTTCGAGTGCCAGTTGGTAGGCACTATCGGAAAGCTCTCTCTGGAAATAGCCAGAGGAGATGCACTCTAAGGCGCCGCCACGCGTCTCGATATCGTCGAGCATTGCCCACATTTGATGGGCGAGGTCCTCGGTCATCTCTTCAATGACATAACTTCCAGCTAACGGATCTACGTAATTGGTGACACCTGATTCGTATGCCACCACCTGCTGGGTGCGCAGGGCAAGAGTGGCGGCTTCTTCGGTCGGAACGCCGAGGGCTTCGTCGTAGGCAGAAACGTGCATGGTCTGAATTCCGGCGAGCGCTGCAGCCATCATTTCTACTGAGGTGCGCACAGTGTTGTTCATGGGTTGTTGCGCAGTGAGTGATGAACCCGCAGTGAAAGCGAAGATACGTAATTGCTCTGAGAGTGGATTTTGTGCGCCGTATTTTTCGCGCATGAGCCTTGCCCAGGTGCGACGTGCGGCACGGAACTTTGAAATCTCGCTGAGGAAATCCATATTTGACGTGAGGAAGGTGAAGAGGGTGGGCGCCACTGCGTCCACACTGATTCCGCGGGCCACTGCCGCGTCAAGGTAAGCGCGTGCATTTGCGAAGGTAAAAGCCACCTCTTGTACCGCATTGGATCCGGATTCTCTGATGTGATAACCGCTCATTGCGAGGGATACCCACTTAGGAATGTGTGTGGCTATGTGCTCGATGACGTCGACGGAGAGTTTGAGACCGGCTTCGGCCGGGAAGATTTGGGTACCTCGAGCGATGTACTCCTTGAGCACATCGTTTTGTATGAAGATACCAAATGCATTTGGGTCGACCTCGCGTTGTTCAGCGAGGGCAATAAACATCGCTGCCCAGATGTAACCGATCGAATTCGCAGTTGTGCGCACCTGGCTGATTTTGTCGAGGGGGATTCCATCCATCAGGATTTCAATATCGCGGAGTGAATCAATAGCGACACCCACTTTGCCGACTTCGCCAGCAGCGAGTGGATGGTCTGAGTCGAGGCCAAGTTGCGTGGGGAGGTCAAGTGCGACACTGAAACCAGTAAGACCTTGGTCGAGTAATTGACGAAAGCGCGCGTTCGTTTCGGCAGGAGTGCCGAAACCACCGTATTGACCCATGGTCCAGACGCGTGGTTCTGCACTGATGCCACGCGTGTATGGATACTCGCCCGGTTGCTCTTTCACAATAATCCTTACTTAGATTCCGCTTCGAGTTCTTCCCTGATGACCTTCTTAGCGATCTTTCCGGTGGAATTCAACGGGAAAGAGTCAACAATGCGTACCTCTTTTGGCTTCTTGTAGGAAGCCATGCTCGCCTTACAGTGATCCATCACAACTTGTGGATCCACCTGAGCTCCAGGAAGGAGGGTAATGAGCGCGGTGACGCGTTGGCCCCACTCTTGGTCCTTTACTCCCACGACGGCCACTTCATGGATGCCTTGAACCTGTGCGATTACTTCCTCAATTTCACGCGGGTAGATGTTGTAACCACCGCTGATGATCATGTCTCCCTTGCGATCGACTAAGAAGAGACGATCGTAGTTATCCAGACGTCCTAGATCTCCGGTATGTAGCCAACCGTCGCGCACCGCTTTAGTTACGGTGTTGTCCTGGCCAGCTGCCCCCCAGTACCCGCGCATGACGTGATCGCCGCGGGTGATGACTTCGCCGATCTCCCCGAGAGGAACGTCTTTGCCGTCTTCGTCCACGATGCGTACTTTTACACCCTTGCAGGCGTTGCCCGCGCTCGTGAGGACTTCGGGTTCGCGTGTGAGTCCGAGTGTGTGATCTGCTTCGGAGAGCACGGTGACGGGAGGAATGGCTTCGACCAATCCGTAGTACTGCACCATGTGCGTCGTGAGCTGCTCGTGGCATTGGCGAATTTGCTCGGCGGGCATCGGCGCTCCTGCGTATCCGAGCATTTGCAAATTCTTAAGGCGTTCGGGGGAGATGTCTTTCATGGCAAGGAGGCGAGCAACCATGGTCGGCACCATCGCAGTTGCGGTAGCACCGCCTTTTTCGAAGGCTTCGACTACGTGCTCTTCGTCGAATTTGGCATGCACGATCTGACGAGCACCAAAAGCAAAGAAGGGGAGCACGAAGAGTCCGCTGGTATGTGTAACAGGGCCAGTATGGAGCCAGGCATCATTTTCATTTGGTATGCGACCGAAGAGATCTGTGACGATGTTGTTAAGGCTGGCAAAACGATTACGATGGGTGCGAATAGCGCCCTTCGGCTTGCCCGTGGTTCCACTTGAATAATTAAGCGATACCAAAGTATCTGGATTAACTGCCAGATGCAGTTCTTCACTGGATTGCGCGGCGAGAAAGCGCTCGTAAGAAACGGCGCCCTCGTGTTCGCCGTTGATAACAATGACATGATCAACCAGTTCGCGTACTTCCTTGGCGTCATCCCAGAACTTTGCATCAAGAATAAGCACTCGGGCACCGCAGTCGGTGGCAATGCGAATCCAGTCCGTGGGATGGAGGCGGTAGTTAAGAGCGACCCGGCAGAGTCCAGCGGTAGAGATTCCGAGATCGGTTTCGATGTAAGTGTTTTGATTGCTTTGGAGATCGAGTACACGGTCTTCAGTTTCGAGCCCTAGAGCACGAAGTGCGCGCGCAAGTTGCATGATGCGTCCACCGACTTCGCCGAAGGTGATTTCTCCTTCAGGTCCAGTCAGTGCGATGCGATCGCGATACTTTCGCATCGAGCGCGCAACAAGTGTCCCTACATCCATCGTCTCTCCTAGTGCTCTACCTGTGAGTGCTCTACCTGCGAGTGCTCTACCTGTGAGTGGTCTACCTGCGTGCCGGGCGCTACGTAGGCAGCATCCAAGATCCAAGCCCCATCTGAGAGAACCGTAACGGGGTTAATGTCTAGTTCGCTCATCGCTGGCCAATCGCGAGTGGCGTCAGCGAGGCGAAGAATTAAGTGGACGAAAGCCTCGCGATCGGCAGCGGACGCCCCGCGCGCTCCAGCAAAGAGTTTCGCGAGTCGTGTCTGATCGATCATCGCATTCACGTCGTCGGCAGAGACCGGAAGCAAGTGGAGCGCGACATCGGAGATGATTTCTGTGAGTACCCCACCGACGCCCACGGTAAGGACGCGGCCGAGTGCGCTGCCGGTAATACCCACCAGCGCTTCGACGCCTTTGGGTACGAAACGTTCCACGAGGATGTCTCCACCAAGTTTCTTCAATTGATGAAAGGCATCTTCGGCGCTGTCGGCGCCAATATCGAGGAGCACGCCACCGGCATCGCTCTTATGGAGCAGGCCAGGAACGACAGCTTTGAAAACGGCGCGTCCGCCCACGCGTGTGACACCGGCGAGGGCTTCATCGAGAGTGGTCGCAAGGAGTGATTCTGGAATCGGTAGCCCGGCCGAAGCGAGCGCGCTCTTCAATTCAATTTCGTTTGCGCCAACCGTGGGAGTCGCAAGTGGCGCGCAGAGTGGCGGGCGCACTGCGTTTGTTCTCTTTGGTTGTGAGACTGTGTGCAGAATCGAGAGTGACCGAACAGCGCGCTCGGGAGTAGGAAATGCTGGAATCTGTGCGGCATTTAGAAGAGTGGCGCCTTGTGGGGCCAGGGCGGCGGCTCCGGTACGGGCGACGACGATAGGTAGGTCGCGCACTTTTCGGGTGGCGACGAGAGCGTGAGCGATCTTCTCCACATCATTTCCGGTGAGTACACAAAAGCACGCAACGATTGCATCGACATGGGGATCGGCCGCAACCAGCGCTAGACATTTTTCAAAGAGACCGGGTTCGCTCATGACAGCTGCGGTCACGTCTACGGGGTTGGTGGCATTTCCATAAGCTGGAATTACTTCCTCTAGCGCAGCGATGGTTTTTGGATCAAAGGACGCAAGTTCAAGCCCTTCGGCTTCCAGTGCATCCACCGCAAGAATTCCGCTACCCCCCGAAGTCGTCACGATGGCGACGCGCTTTCCTACGAGAGTTCGTTCGGAAGCAAAAGCGGCTCCGGCGTCGAGTAGGTGTTCTACATCGTTCACGCGAATGGCCCCCGCGGCCTTGATGGCGGCATCCACTACTCGATCTTCGCTGGCAAGTGCACCGGTGTGCGAAGCAGCCGCAGCCGCTCCTGCCGTCGAGCGCCCAGCTTTGAGTATTGCTGTGGGTTTCCTACTGGCAATTCCGCGGAGTGCGTCAACGCTTTCTAATCCTTCAAGATACAGAAGCACACCTGAAACTGAATCGTCGTGTGAAATCTCGGTGGCTACTTCGAGTGCCGTGACGTCGGCCTCATTGCCCGTAGTCACCGCAATACCCATGGGGAGACCGCGTTCTTGAGCGAGTGAATAAGTGCCATAGCCGAGCGCACCTGATTGGCTGACGAGAGCAAGCGAGCCGGCTTCAACGCGCGTTGAATCAGATCCGAAAACTGGGCTAAAAGTTGCGAGTACTTTCTTTTTGCCGCCCACCGAACCGATGCAGTTGGGGCCGACTAAGCGCATCCCACTGGTTCTCGCAATCATTACCAAATCTGCTTGTGCAAGTGCACCGGCATCACCTGCTTCGGCAAAACCCGAAGACATCACAACTGCGACACCAACACCGGCATTCGCACAATCTCTCACCGCCTGAGCTACTGCTGCGGCGGGTACCATGATGAGGGCAAGCTCGACTCGCTCTGGCACCTCAGCCATTGACGAAAACGCATCAAGACCGAGGACGGTTCCGCCTTTGGGGTTTACGGGATAAATTTTTCCTTGGTATCCAAAACGTTGTAAATAATCGAGGGGAAGTCTGCCCATTGCGCCGGCACGTTCGGTTGCACCGATAATCGCAATCGATTCGGCGGACCAGAGTGCAGCGAGTGAAGTCACGAGATAGCCGCAGTGCCTTCGATTTCGACGAGTGCTGCATCGTCCCAGAGGCGTACTACGCCGATAAGCGCCATGGCGGGGTAATGCTTACCTATGTGGCGCTTCCACACTTGGCCGATTTCGCGTGCGTGGGCCCGGTAATCAACTGGATCTACGGAATAGATGGTGACGCGCGCCAAATCTGTGGGCGATCCACCTGATGCTTCGAGCGAATTAAGCATGTTGGTGAGTGCTTGTTCGAATTGCTCAACGATGCCTTCGCCGATAATGACACTCTCTTTGTTGAGTGCAGTCTGCCCGGCGAGAAAAACAATGCGTGCTCCAGCGGGTGCGATCATCGCATGACTAAAGCCTACGGGAGGTGCGAGGGACTCAGGATTAATCGGTTCCAACATGGCTATCCCTTTCTGGCAGATTGGATTCAGGTAGGTCGACGGCAACGCCGTTACTATCTCCATTGATGAGTCGAATAACGGAATCGGAAACTTCTTGAACGGTCAGCAATCGCTTGTGTGGCTCATGCGCGACGAGTCCAGCGATGGCTTCTTCTTTGCTCTTGCCGGTACGCGTCATAATATTCGCCACCGATCGTTGAGTCATCGACGTATCAACAAAGCCTGGGCAGACGGCGTTGATCGTGACTCCGCTTTCAGTGTTCTCCGCAGCAACAGAGCGCACCAGGCCTAGAACACCATGTTTGGCAGCTGAATAAGCAGTGATGTAAGCCGCGCCAATTTTTCCGGCGCTACTTGCTACCACCACGATGCGACCGAAGCCTTGGTTCTTCATCGAAGGGATAGCCTCACGTATCATCTGAAAGGGCGCAGTGAGGTTCAAGGCAATTTGGCTATTCCATAATTCGTCGCTGGTCTTTTCAAACTTAGAGGAGATACCTTCTCCGGCGTTGAGTACAAGTACATCGAGGCCGCCTAACAGTGCAGTGGCTTTGCGAACGAGCACAGTTGCGTCGGTGGTGACATCTCCGGTGATGATGTGGGCGTTACTGGCGCCGCCCGCGCTCTCCAACAGTTCGCTCTCGGTGCGCGCGGTCAGGACCACCTGGTGGCCGGCTGATATGAGATCATGGGCAATACCGCGACCAATACCCCGGCCCGCGCCGGTGACGAGGCAACGCAGAGAGGTAGCGCTCATGACCACCCCTTCGCTTCTGCAATCTCCCGGACCAGAGTTACTCTTCCGCCTCCTTGATCAGGGCGGAATAGTACGTATCCCTTGCGATCGACAATAATACGACAGATGAGTACCTCACGCGCCGTCTTGGCCAATGCCACCCGTACCCCCTTCGGTAAGAACAGAGGCGCGCTCTCCACGATCCGCCCTGATGATCTCTTTGCGGCCACCCTACGCACTTTGGTAGATCGGACTCCAGGGCTCGACCCGGCGAGTATCGAAGATGTGATCGCCGGGGATAGCAATGGAGCGGGCGAAGATAACCGCAACGTGGCTCGCATGGGAATTCTCTTAGCTGGCTTGCCCCAGACCATTCCTGGAGTGACCCTCAATCGCCTCTGCGGGTCGGGTGCTGAGGCTATCGTGCAAGCCTCGCGCGCCATCCGTTCGGGAGATGCAGACATCATGATCGCCGGTGGGGTGGAGAGCATGAGTCGGGCGCCATGGATCGTAGAGCGCAGTCAAGAAAGAGGCGCACCCGCACTCACGCCAGATTCGGTAGCGCATCAGAGTGTGGTCGGATGGCGATTAGTTAATCCGAAGATGCACCCCGATTGGATCCTCTCGCTGGGGCAGAGTTCGCAACGCATCGCCGAACGTCTAGGGATCGGTCGCGCGGAGCAAGATGAATGGTCGGTACGCTCCCACTTGCGTGCACACGCTGCGTGGGAAGCGGGATTGCACGATCACGTCTTTGAAATCAACGGTCTCACGCGAGACGAATCGATTCGTCCAAGTACCACGATGGAAACGTTGGGTGCGTTGGAGTCGGCGTTCACACCAGGAGGAAGTGGGACTGCCGGAAATTCTTCGCCGGTGAATGATGGAGCCGCGGCTTCGCTGATTACCAGTGAACGTGCCGCGAAGTCTCTTGGATTAGAACCGATGGCATTCATACTTTCCTCAGCGGTCACCGCACTTGCACCCGATGAATTCACCCTTGCACCGGTGCCTGCGATCCATCGCGCGCTCGCGAGAGCAGGTAAGTCGATTGCGGACGTGAAAGTCTGGGAAATTAATGAAGCCTTCGCATCGATGGTGCTCACCGTGCTCCATGAAATTCCGGAAATTGATCGCGACCTGGTTAATCCCCATGGAGGAGCTATTGCTATCGGTCATCCAGTGGGCGCCTCGGCTAATCGAGTGGTGATGGAATTGGCGAGGGAGCTTCGTCGCCAGGGTGGTGGCATTGGGGTGGCGGCTGCCTGTATCGGGGTGGGCCTCGGTATCGCGCTGGTGATCGAAGCTTAGATCGATACTCAGATCGATACTCAGATCGATACTCTTATTAATGGGTATATAAGCCCTATACTGGGCAAAAAGGATTTTCCCTACTAAAAAAATAAACTTGTGAGCAAATTAGTGTCGCGCAAGATTGACGGGCGCGAATGGCGCGCGAGATGATTCGCCCACCGTTGGTACACCTCCGACCAACACCTGGACAGACAAGGGAGTCTTAATGAAGTTCTCTAAAAGTCTTGGCGCGGTACTCGTCACTGCTGCACTCTTTGTAGCTGGCTGTACCTCGACAAGTAGCTCTTCAGAGTCTGCAGCCCCTGCAGCAGCTGCTGCATGCGATGCGCCAATCTTGATTGGTGCCGCAATGGCTCAGACCGGATTTATGTCACCATTCGATGCTCCTGCTCTTACCACTGCGCAGATTGCAGTCGACAAGATCAATGCCGCTGGTGGCGTCAATGGTTGCCAACTGACTCTCGAGGCAGTGGACACCGAGACCAACCCTGACAAGGGACAACAAATCGCAACTGACTTCATCGCAAAGGGCGCAAAGCTTCTTCTCGTTACTTGTGATGCTGACATCAACGCCAAGTCTGCACAGGTCGCTAACACCGCAGGTGTTCTCGTCATTGCTCCTTGCGTTGGTTCAACTGCAATGGGCCCAGACAATGGCCTCCCACTCGGCTTCTCGCTTGGTTCTGCCGTTCCTGGCGAATCTGCGATCATGGCTGAGTATGCCTTCGAGAAGCTCGGCAAGACTGCGACTCTCTTCAAGGATATGTCGATCGCTTACACCACCAGCCAATGCGATGCTTTCGAAGCTCGCTTCAAGGAACTCGGTGGAACTGTGAAGTCTGTGCAGCAATTCAGCCAGACCCAAGCGGGCAAGCTCGACAAGCCAGTAACCGCACAGGTTGCTAACGCAAAGAAGGACGGCGCTGCCGTTATTGCACTCTGCTCATACCCAGGTGGCGGCGCTGAAGCGCAAGCCGCTATCCGTGGTGCTGGCTTGAATACGCCAATCATCTCGGGCTTCGGCATGGATGGTGCCTTCTGGCGTGCAGCAGATTCGAAGCTCAACGATTACTACGTCGTTACCTACGCATCTGTCTGGGGCGATGATCCGAATCCAAAGGTCACCGATCTCCTCGCCGCTTTCCAAACCAAGACTGGTGGCCCAGCTGGCACAAGCGGTCTCATCACTGGTGCATCTTCAATTGAAGCATTCGCGCTCGCCGCAACGCGCGCCGCAAGCTTCGATGGCAAGGCACTTGCTGGCGAGATGGAGAAGTTCATGAACGAAGACCTCACTGCAGGTCCGACTTCATTTGATGCAAAGCTCCACGTGAACGTCTCACGCCCAATGGCCGTGTTGAAGATCACTGATGGTAAGGATGCATTCGTGGAATACCGTGCGGCCGTAAAGCCCACCTTTCCCACAAAGTAAATAGATCGAAGTAAACGCGAGGTGCGCGGGAAACCGCGCACCTCGCGTTTATTATGAGGGTAGAAATTCTGAGAATTTTATGAATGAAAAGTATGTGAAAAGGAGTACCCGTGAATCGAGCGTTCGAAGCTGCTGAAATTAGCAAGTCATTCGGTGCTCTTCAGGTGCTCGACAATGTTTCCATCACTGTGAACGCCGGTGAATCAGTAGGTTTGCTGGGACCTAACGGCGCAGGCAAGTCGACTTTGATCAATATTATTGCGGGATATGAAAAACAAGATGCTGGTCTCGTCACATTGGATGGCACGCCACTCGATGAACATGCGCCACATGTGCGGGCGCACATGGGCGTCGCGCGCACATTTCAAGCCGGGCGTCTCTTCCCACAATTAACTGTCGCAGAGAACGTGGCCCTTGGAGCACTTGGTTTGGGCCTTTCAGGAAAGATCGCCCGCCAACGCAGTGAATACGTTCTTGAAGTGCTGGGAATCACTGATCTTGAAGGCATCCTGGCGGGTGGGCTCTCTCACGGGTCGGCTCGCCTAGTTGGATTAGCGCGCGCACTCGCTGCGCAACCCAAGTATTTAATTATGGATGAACCAGCCGCTGGGTTAAATGAACACGAAGTACCCGCGCTCCTTGCTGCGCTCTCAAAAGTTCGCGAAGAGACTGGATGCGGAATGCTCCTTGTGGAGCACAACGTCGGTTTGGTAGCTCAAGCGTGCTCCCGGGTGGTGGTGCTGGCTGCTGGATCTATGATTTTTGATGGCGACCCACAAGCGGCCCTTAATGACGAAGGCGTGAAGAGCGCGTATCTCGGAGATGCAGCATTTGGAGGTGGCCACTGATGACGCTCCTTGAAGTGCGGGACTTGCGTGCTGGCTACGGAAAAGTTGATGTGCTCTTTGGGGTCTCCCTGACGGCGAGCAAGGGCGAACTCATCGGAATCGTCGGCCCAAACGGGGCTGGCAAATCTACGCTCTTCGGTGCCATCGTTGGCACGGTGGGCCTTCGCGGTGGATCAGTATTTCTCGATGGTGAAGATATTTCTGGCAAACGGCCCGAAGATATTGTCCGCCGCGGTCTCTCACTTGTTCCGGAAGGGCGTCAAATCTTTAGTGGGCTCTCTGTCATTGAAAACCTTACTCTTGGTCTTACGGGTCGACGTGACAAAAATGGAGAGAAGGGTGCCTTAGATCGCGTGCACGATCTCTTCCCCGTACTTACCACACACCGCGATCACCAAGCCGGCATGCTCAGCGGTGGACAGCAACAACAACTCGCTATCGCGCGTGCACTGGTAGCTGATCCACGAGTGCTCTTGCTTGACGAACCGAGCCTTGGTCTCTCGCCTACCGTCGTAAAAGACGTATTCGATCGGTTGATCGCGATTGCTGAATCAGGAACTGCAGTAGTAATCGTGGAACAACGCGCACACTTGGTCACCCGTCTCGCTGAGCGGACTCATGTGCTTCGAGCCGGCAAGGTACAAGCTACTTTGACGAAAGAAGATGCGGCTGATGAAGCCAAGCTCACAGCCGCCTACTTCGGAAGTTCGGGGGAGTAGATGATTCAAGCAATTTTGGACGCAGTGAGCTTGGGTGGAGTCTACGCACTCGCCGCGCTCGGCCTTGGTTTGGTCTTTGGTGTCATGCGCTTAGTCAACTTTGCCCACGCGGAATTAATTACCGTCGCGTCGTACACATTGGTGATGACTCATCAGTTTCCTTTGGTGGTCAGCATCGTCCTGTCGGTCGTGGTGGCTTCCTTGATGGCCCTTATTATGGAATTGGTTGCTTATCGCCGGTTACGTGGATCAAATCCGGCAACGATGCTCATTGTCTCTTTCGGTGTGAGTGTGTTGTTACAAAAGGTGTATGAACTTGTCTTCGGCGCACTACCTCGCTCGGCTTCAGTGGCTACTGGACTGACAGGCGCTTTTACCGTGGGTGGCGTATCAATCACCACTGCCAGCGTGGTCACGATCGTATTAGCAGTAGTCATTCTCTTGGCGATGGGATACTTGATAGAGCGCACCAAGCTCGGATTGCAATTGCGGGCGGCGGCCAGCGACTTCCAAACCGCAAGGTTGCTGGGGGTACGTTCAAATCGGTTGATTGCCTCGGCTTTTGTCATTAGCGGTGCACTTGCTGCGGTGGTGGCTTTCGTGAATGTGGTAGGAAATCCGCAAGTCGACCCGCGCTTTGGTCTCGATATCACCATCCTCGCACTCGTAGGGATCGTGGTCGGTGGCATGAATAGTCTTCGAGGCTCCGCACTCGGAGGCTTTATCGTCGGTGCGGTGCTCTCACTTCTCAATGTGATTCTTGGTAACGGTCGGGTCTATGCCTACTCGTGGATGTTTGTAATTGTCATTGTGATCTTGCTTGTTCGACCCGGTGGCATCTTAAGCAAGTTCGCCACGAAGGAGCGTGTCTGATGACTACCCGCCTTCGCCTTCAAGAACTTCTTGGTCCTATATTGATTGTCATAGCTTTTTCATATGTAGTCGGTTTGCAATCAGCACAGGGCCTACTTATTGTGCAGAGCACTTTGGCGCTCTTCGTTATGGTGCTAGCGCTTCATGTTTTCGTAGGTAATTCGGGCGTGCTCTCATTTGGACATGGAGCCTTTGCCATGTTTGGTGCTTTTGCCTCAGGCATCGTGACGACGCCGAGTAACATCAAAGAAAACTCTCTCCAGCTTCAGCACCTCTATCCCTTCCTGGTAAATCTTAATCTGGGGATTTATCCAAGCTTCGTGCTTGCTATCGCAGCTGGTGCGCTGGTGGCCGGTCTATCAGGGCTGCTCCTCATGCGCCTCAATGGTTTGGCTGCTGGTATCGCGACTTTTGCACTTCTAGGAGTCGCCTACAACATCTTTTTCTATAACAACAGAATCGGACCTGGTTCACAGGCGCTACTTGCGCTACCGCCTTTTCAATTCATTGAAGAGCCAGTTGTCTTAACGGTGATCGTGATGCTCGCGGTTTATCTCTTTGGAATCTCGCGTGCAGGTCGCACTTTGCGCGCTACCCGCGAGGATCCACTCGCTGCTCCGGCACTCGGGATTAGCATCATGCGAGTTCGATGGATTGCTTTCACGCTCTCTGGCGCGATTGCTGGGCTCGGGGGAGCGATGTTCGCGCACGTAGCTGGCACCGTTCAAGTTCAGGATTACTACTTGCCGTACACCTTCATGACACTTTCGATGTTGATCATCGGCGGCGGTGCGAGTTTGTGGGGCGCTACCGTGGGCACGCTTTTGGTTACCGGCATCGGTCAAATTTTATTGATGATGGAGCAGCAGAAACCAATTCTTGGAATCGTTGTTCATATTCCCAATGGTACCCGCGCCATCGTCATTGCGCTCTCGCTAGTGGTGATGCTTCTCTGGCGCTCTGAAGGTGTAACTCAGGGGCGCGAATTCAAAATAGGAATGCCCAAACTCAGGAAATAGTTATTATCCCTTGAGGGATTCTTCAAGTTGGCGTTGATGCGCTTCGATATGGCCCGTAGCGAGTGCAACTGCCGCATGCAGCTGGAACTCTCCACGTTCGCTATGAGTTCCTTTGCGGTTCCAAGCGTCGGTATCAAGTGATTCGAGTAGGTCTGCAGATGCTCGGCGGGCACCCTCAATCAACGCAAGAGAGGCAGATGCACTTCTCGCTGCATAGTTGAGGCGAGCGGGGAATACCTCTTCATCGAATGGTTCGATGGTGGGATTCTCTTCGCTCAAGATGCGCATGAAGCGCGTAGTGAAGAATGCTTCAGCATCGGCCATGTGATGAACAATGTAAGCGGGTGACCACTCACCATTTGCAGGAGCGGAAGCCATTTGTGAATCGGAGAGACTGTTAGCAAGGGCCACAAAGTTCTCTCCCGATATGCGATACGCGTCAGCGATTTCTTTACTCATACCCTCAGCCTGCCATAAATCTGCCACCGTTGACGTCTAAGACGACACCGGTGATGTAGGAGGACTCATCGCTGGCCAGGAAGAGCACCGGATCAACGCACTCTTGAATGCTTGGCATGCGCCCCAGGGGAATGGAATCAATCACTTCCCGGCGGTCTGCTTCCGGGAGTGCATCGAACATTCCCTGAAGGCGATCTGTCAGGAAGAGGCCAGGCGCGATTGCGTTGACGCGAATATTTTCGCCGCCTACTTCTTTAGCAAGGCGGCGAGTGAGACCGAGCAATCCCGCTTTTGCCGCGGCGTAGGGCACTCCGGTGACTGGACTAGCACTTCGCCCACCAATGGAAGAGAAAGTAACGATAGAACCTTGTCCGGCTTGGCGCATAAAGGGAAGTACTGCACGTGCGCAGTGGAAGGTGCCTTTGATATTTACGTCGAGTACGAGATCGAGGTCCTCTTCGGAAATATCGTCGAGATCGCGCGGGGTGCCAAGTGATCCGCCGGCAGCAGCGATGAGGGTATCGATCGGACCTAGTTCGGCGGCCAGTGATTCAACCGCACTCGCCACAGCCTTCGCGTCGCGGACATCAACGGTTCGGCCGGCGGCCTTGAAACCGAGGGAGTGGAGATGGGCAACTGCTTCATCTACTCCTGTGACATCGAGGATGGCTACCGCAGCGCCGGCCTCTGCCGCTCCCAGGGCAATAGCGCCTCCTAGGCCGCCTGCCCCACCAGTCACCAGGGCTACCCGTCCGGCTAACTTCATCATCTCTCCTGCCTCAAAGCGCTCCGATAAACCTAATTTTAAGTGTGGCACACCCAGTGCTTCTGTCGTAGGGTTGGCGATAGTCAATTTCCCGCTATGACCCGCTTCTCCTAGGAAGGATTCTACGCCATGAGGATTGCCGTGATCGGGGCTGGCCCCGGAGGCCTCTACTTCGCCAGCTTGCTCAAACAAGTGGAGCCCCACCACGAGATCACCATCTGGGAGCGTAATAAGCCGCTCGATACCTTCGGCTTTGGCGTGGTCTTCAGTGATCAAACCCTCTCTGGGATCAGGCTCTCCGATCCAGCGATTCATGAGGAGATGGCCAAGAAGTTCGCTTACTGGGATGACATCGATATTCACTTCAAGGGAGAAGTCATTACCAGTGGAGGCCATGGATTCGCCGCGATGAGCCGGACAGATCTGCTAGAAATTTTGCAACGTCGCGCCATCGCTCATGGAGTCAATGTGCTCTTCGAGAGTGAAGCTCCTCCGGTAGAGCAACTAATGGCTGAATACGATTTAGTACTTTCTAGCGATGGTATCAATAGCGGTATTCGTGAAAAATTTTCGGAGAAATTTCGGACTTCGACCGACTGGCGCGAATGCAAATTCATCTGGCTCGGAACTTCTGAGGTGTACGAAGCATTTAAGTTCTTTATTGTTGAAACTCCGTGGGGCGTGATGCAGGCGCACGCATATCCGATGGATGATCAGAAAAGTACTTTTATTGTAGAGATGCACGAAGATATTTGGCGAAATGCAGGGTTCGAAGCATTCCACGAGGAAGCAGCACACTTCCCGATCGGGCAGAGCGATGATAAGTCGATCGAGCTGTGTGAAAAGATTTTCGCGGAATACCTCGGTGGGAAGCCGGCGCTACGGAACAACAGTAGGTGGCGTAATTTTGCAGCGATCAGAAACGAAACGTGGGTACATGAGAACTTAGTCATTATGGGTGATTCCGCGGCGACGGCGCACTTTGCTATTGGTTCGGGCACCAAGCTCGCCATGGAAGGCGCAATTTCACTCGCTGCTTGCATTCTTGAAAACGAAACGATTGCGGATGCGCTCACCGCATATGACAACGATCGTAGGCCGGTGGTGGAGAGCACCCAGCGCTCAGCGCAAGCTGCCCTTGAATGGTTTGAGGAAATCACTCAGTACATGAATCAAGAGCCATTGCAATTTGCCTTCAACATGATGACGCGCTCTCGCCGCATCACTTATGGCAACTTGGAATTGCGCGATCCCGAATTTATGAAGCGCGTGGAGGATGCCTACCTCGATATTCAGATTAAGAGTGGAAATGTGCCGGCAGGATCGAAGCAGAAAGTGCCCATGTTCCAGCCGCTAAAGTTGCGTGAACTTGAGATACCAAATCGTGTGGTGGTTTCTCCCATGGACATGTATTCCTCTGTCGACGGTATCCCTGGTGATTTCCATAAGGTGCATATGGGCTCACGTGCTCTTGGCGGCGCGGGGCTGGTCTTCACTGAAATGACGTGTGTCTCTCCCGAGGGTCGGATTACGCCAGCGTGTGCAGGGCTCTGGAATCACGAACAAGTGAGTGCCTGGAAAGAGATCGTCGACTTTGTACACACCACCCCTTCAAAGATTGCCATCCAAATTGGTCACTCGGGTCGCAAGGGATCTACGAAGGTGATGTGGGATGGAATCGATAAGGCGCTCGACTCAGGAAATTGGGAGATCATGGCGCCTTCACCCATTCCGTATCTCTCGGATGGACAAGTTCCGCGCGAGATGACGCGGGCAGATATGGATCTGGTACGCGATCAACACGTGGCTTCAGCGAAGCTCGCGATAGACGCCGGCTTTGACATGCTCGAACTGCACTGCGCGCACGGTTACTTACTCTCCGGTTTCATCTCGCCAGTGTCGAATAAGAGAACTGATGAATATGGCGGTTCTATCGAGAACCGTTTGCGATTCCCACTTGAAGTCTTTGATGCGGTTCGCGCAGTGTGGCCGGCAGATAAACCCATGAGTGTTCGTATTTCGGCCAGCGATTGGGTGCCAGACGGTTTAAGCGAAGAAGATTCCATCAAAATGGGTCAAGCATTTGCAGCTCACGGTGCTGATCTGATCGATGTCTCGTCAGGACAAACAACTCCAGATGCAAAGCCGATCTATGGCCGCACGTATCAAACTCCGTTTGCTGATCGCATCCGTCAGCTCGCCGGCGTCAAGACGATGGCGGTCGGCTCCATCAGTAGTTGGGACGATGTGAATACCATCTTGGCTGCTGGACGTGCTGATCTCTGTGCGCTGGGACGTCCGCACCTCTTTGACCCCAACTGGACGCTGCACGCCGCTGCAGACCAAGGTGTGCGTTTACGCTGGCCAAAGCAGTACGGCGCCGGCAGTCGCACACCACCTGCAGGTCGCACAGAGGATCCGAAACCACGTCTCACACTTGGTACGCACGAAGTTGTTGCTAAGCGACCGGCACGCTGGCGTCCACACGCAAAGTAAAGCCAATGCAGTGCGACTGGGTAGGCTGAGTAAATGGCCACTCAAATCAATACCTCTAAGATGTGGCTGTCGCTCTGGACGGTTTACCTCATCTGGGGTTCTACCTACTTAGCCATTGCTATCTCAGTAAAAACGATGCCCTCATTGGCTGCGATGGGGTTACGTTTCCTCGTAGCATCGCTCTTGCTCGCGCTCTGGATAGGTTTTAAACAAGGGTGGCACGAGCTGCGGATCACGAAACGTGAATTCTGGTCGACCGCGCTCCTTGGCGGAATGCTCCTTGGTATCGGAATCGGCACTGTCTCGTTAGCCGAGAGGCATGTACCTAGCGGGATTGTGGCGCTGATTATCGCTGCGATGCCTCTCTGGATATCGCTCTTCCGAGTTATCGCGGGGGATAGGCCGACGAAACTGAGTTGGAGTGGTATCGCTATTGGTTTCATCGGGGTGGGACTGCTGCTGCGACCCGGTCAATTAAAGACCCCCGAAGGCATCACCTCTCAACAGTTATTCTTTTGGATGCTCGCCGTACTTTTCGCTAACCTCGTATGGGCCTTAGGTACGTTCATGACTCCTCGATTCCAAACACCCAAGAATTCCTTGATGGTGACTACTGTCCAGATGTTTGCTGGTGGTGTGGCGCTCTTTACCGCTGGCATGATCCACGGAGATAGTCTTCGCCAGTTCTTTCACGCAAGTGCATTCTCCTGGTTTGGCTGGAGTTACCTTGTTGTAATCGGTTCGGTTATTGCTTACAGCGCCTATCTCTGGCTCGTGGGCAACGCCCCCGTTGCGTTGACGTCAACCTATGCGTATGTAAACCCTGTGATAGCGGTGATTCTGGGAGCTTTGGTGCTAAGTGAACCTATTTCACTTCCGATGATCATCGGCGCGAGCACTGTTATTCTGGGAGTTGTCTTGGTTATTACGGCAGAAAGCAAAGCAAAGAGCGCACGGCTTTAGGAGCGTTGATGGGATTTTATTTCCGTAGATCGCGAAAGATTCTACCGGGCGTACGCATGAACCTCTCCAAGAATGGAGTGGGTTTCTCGTTAGGTACTCGCGGCGCTCGATATTCGATATCGCCTACCGGGCGTAGAACTTCTTCTATCGGAATCCCCGGAACTGGACTCAGTTATCGCACTTATTCCGGTGCGGAAAAACGTGTCCCGCACGCGTCAGCTCGATCGAATCCTTCATCAGTTAGTGATTCTTCCTCTTTTGGATTGAGAGCGATCGCGTGGTGCCTCGTGCTTGCTCTCGGTATTTGGATCGTGACTGATTACCTTGCACCTGTTTCGAAACTTGGTAAAGGCGTGGACGTCATCATATTTTTGCTGCTTTTAACGTGCGCTGTTCCGCTTTACTTCACGAAGCCGGTGAAGAAGAACAAGAAGGAGCGCGCAATTGATGAGGAGAATGACTCTATAGAGGGGCTAAGGAAGGATTTATCTCAATCGATAGATATACAACAGAAAATTGATCATGTGCGCAATAAGCGCTACCCCGTAGATGGTGATTTTGGGCTCGCGCTAGAGGACGATGAAGTCGGATTCTATAAAGAAAGCGCTACATACTTCGATCCTAAGAAGCCTGAGGTTCTTGATGACAGTGGAACCGCCTGGGTAACTAGCGAGCGAATCGTTTTCGGGAGTATTGAGACCACGAAAGAGTGGAAATTTTCTAACATCACACAAATCATCGAATTAACCGATTCGGCCTTCAAGGTATTTGCGGTTACGAACCGACAACGAAATACCGGAATTCATGTTGATGGAGATGTGGCCGATTTTGATAACTATCTTCATTCTGCCTTGGCCGTTTTTAATCCTAGGTTTTCAAATGTGGATCTAGATAAAGTGATCGCTGAAAATGTTGCTGATCTGCAGCGGCAGATTGCCTCAAAGGAGAGCGCGCAACCTGGTTCCTGATTCCTCCGCAAGAGCGGCTTCACGAAGACGGCGAATGCGGGTGACCGGCTCCGGCGCAGTAAGAATTGTCGGCAGATGTTCCATGATCAAATCGAAGTTTGCCAACCCATTTGCGTGAGTCTCGCCGTAACCCTTCACGAGTGACTGCGTTTCTGCGACTTCGCAAGCAAGCGCGTAATTCTTACTTGCAAGATCCATCACTGTCGTGAGCCAAGCATCGATCAAGAGTTGTTCTTCATTAAATCGCAAAGAACGACGGCGGATAGGGCGCAGACGGCTGAGAATGTAGAGCGTTGTATAGCCAAAAGCCGAAGTGGTATTGACCTTTATTCCATTACCGGTCACTCGATTAATCAATGCATTAACGGGCTTTGAGCGAAGTACCCACTTGCCGAGTGCGGTGGGCAAGGTGTCGGCAATTTCCTGGACCTGTGGGTGGAGGAATTCCATGATGCCCACAACTTGCTCATTCTTGGCGCGCGCTTCTTTATGAATACGATCGAAGCGTCTTGCTCGTACCTTGATAGCCGCTACCCGAATGGTATCTTCGTATGTCATCCAGAGAGCGGTGTAACGAGCGGCTTCTTTAGTGAGTCGGAATGAACCATCTCCGTGCGCAAGATCCAAGGCATATACAGATGCCACACGGGAAAGGAATTCGTCTGCGTATTGCACGTCTTGGTATTCAGTAGCGCGCTTAATGCCATGAACGAGGGTGGCGCGCACGGATGCGGGATAGGTATTTTGGATGTGCGCTGCCTGCATAGAGAGGCGCGCTCCCACTGCAGCAATGGGGTCTGCGGCGATGGCAGCATCTGTGGTTGCTTTCGTATCTTCAACCGAGACGGGCCTCATGCCGATTTGAATCGGGACTCCAGTTGATGCCGGTTTGAGGGCGCGCTCGGCATACTCAAACCCGCGAGCAAAAGCGTTGAGGCTGGTAGTGACGCCTACTCCGGCTCGCTCGATAGCGGATTCAAAATCTTTTCGAGAGAAAGGCAGGCGGCCAGTTCCAGCGAGTGCACCGAAGAGTACGGAGCTAATAACGCTGCCACTCTCATCGGCAATTTTAGAGAAGTCGCCACCAACGAACTTAGCAGCCGCTTTCATACAGTTTTCGATGATGGTGTCGGAGTCGACTCGGCCATCGCCAAGTGCTGTCTTCTCCATCATGCTGTACACCCGATGGGTTGAAGCGATGAGTGTGGTGTTCTTCGGTGTTACCAGCCCACGAACAATTGAACGTCCGGCTTCCATGAGTTCAGATGCCAGCACGATATCTACTTCGCCCGGTGTGGGCATGGTGCTCAAGATGGGTTCGCCGCCACCTGCCGCGCGGGGGAAGAGTTCTACGTAATAGATAGTGGCACCAGTACGTTGCGCGACGCCCGGTACCGATGTTGTTTGTGCCCAATAGCCGGAGTGTTCGCCCAGACTGACCATCCAGTCGGCGAGCACGCCGCCACCTTCGCCGCCCATGGCAAGAATCGCCATGGTGATGGCGCGGGTTGGTGTTGCTTGAGTCATTAGGCAGAGACCAATTCTGCAGTACTCGCTTCTGGCTCGATTCCTGCGTAGCGCTTTTCGATTCCGCTTTGCAAACGTGAGATATATGCATTACGAAGTGACGTCATGAATCGGTCCCACGCCGTTGGATTACTTATAACTTGGGTGCGATAAAAAGATGGACAGAGCGCAGCTGCGTGTGCGTTTTCGCCGCAGAGGCCGCAACCCACACAACTCGAAAGCACTGTGGCAATCGGCTCTTTACGAAGAGGATCTGGGTTAGCCGTAATCGAAAGACTCGGGCATCCAGAGATGCGGATGCAAGAGTGATCACCGGTGCACGTTTCTGGATCGATTCCATAGCGCTCGCGCACGACGCGCTTGCCCTCTTTCTCTGCCTTAGCGGCGAGGGGGCGTTCACGCCTCGTGCGGTTAAGTGTGCACTCTGATTGCGCGACGATAACTTTCGGCCCCGGCTCCTTAGAGGTAAGTGCATCGATAAAGGTATCGCGCAGTTCATCAACTTTATAAGTATTGGTCACAGTCTTCGCCCACTTCACACCTACGCCCCGTACTGCGCGCTCAATGGGGTGTTTGGTGGATCGAAGGGGGTTGTCCGCAGCGGAGGAGAGGATGTCTTGTCCGCCAGTTGCCGCGCTGTATGCGTTATCTACTACGACAAGTACTTGATTACTATCGTTGAAGACTGCGTTGCCCACACCGCTGGTAAGACCGTTATGCCAGAAGCCGCCATCGCCCATGAACGCAAGGACTGGTTTTTCACTATTTGCATCTTGGAAGCCGGCCGCTCCTGCTGATCCGAGGCCGTATCCCATGGTGGTGGCGCCGATGTCAAAGGGCGGCAAGATGGAGAAGAGATGGCAACCGATGTCGGCACTGACGTGGTGTTTGCCGGTCTCGCGTTCAGCTAACTTCAGCGCCGAGAAGATCGGGCGCTCGGGGCACCCGGTACAGAACCCTGGTGGGCGCGTATGTACCTCTTCTGGCGTGAGCTTGATAGCCATTGGATGCTCGGGGGAGTCGGGTGGCAAGACGATGGCCGGAAGATCGTTCTCTTTGATCAGATCTGGCGCGTACATGCGCACAAATGAGAGCAAGCCCTTCGTGACAACGGTGGGGGTGTACTCGCCGGCCATCACGAGTACATCTTTTCCGTGCAATTTGGCGGTGGCATCAGCTTTGCGAAGGATTGAGTGGATGTTCTGTTCGATGTAATCCGGTTGGCCCTCTTCAAAGAGCAAGAGTGCGCGCTTATCTTTAGCGAATTCTTCAACTTCGTCGGCGACAATAGGGTAGGTAACGTTGAGTACGTAGACCGGAATTTCAGAATTGCCATAAATGTCTGCAAGACCAAGAAGTTGGAGTCCACGCATGACGGTGTTGTACAACCCGCCTTGTGTGATGATGCCAAAGTCTTTCTTACCGTTGGAAATCATTTCGTTTATTTTTCGATCCTTGATGAATTGGATCGCGGCTGGCATGCGTTGATTGATCTTCTCTTGCTCGTGCATGAAGGATGCCGGTGGTAAAACGATGCGGCTCACGTCGCGGCGAGGATTTTCCATCGCCTCTTTTCGCGTGAAGGTAGGGCGCTTATTCTCCTTGGTAATAAAGGATCCATGAAGATGGCAGGAGCGCAGACGAAGTTCCAGCATGACAGGCGTGTTTGAATATTCAGAGAGTTCAAAACCGTACTCAACCGAATCGACAATAGCGGTCAGGTTGGGGCGTGGGTCCAGGAGCCACATCTGTGACTTCATCGCGAAAGCGTGTGAACGTTCCTGCATGATGCTTGAACCCTCGCCGTAATCTTCACCGACGATGATCAATGCACCACCGGTCACACCTCCCGACGCAAGGTTCGCGAGTGCATCGGAGGCCACGTTGGTACCTACGGTGGATTTGAAAGTAATAGCGCCGCGGAGCGGATAGTTCACGGAGGCGGCGAGCATGGCAGCTGCGGTGGCTTCGGAGGCGCTGTTCTCAAAGTGCACGCCAAGCTCGGCGAGGATCTCATTGGCATCACTTAAGACGTCCATGAGGTGGGAGATGGGAGCGCCTTGATATCCACCCACATAAGAGACGCCCGATTGGAGGAGGGCTTTGGTGACGGCCAAGATGCCTTCGCCATGGAACTCTTCGCCCGCGGGGATCCGTAACTTCTCGACCTCTTCTTTAAAAGAGCGCTCAGCCATTTTTCCCCCTCAGAATCGTTCGCGGGCTCGAACTCAAGCATTAACTCTATTGCCCAGATTCATGGTGAGCCATGCGAAAGGTTGCGGCGCGAATGGGCCGAGACCGAGTCTGTAAGTCGGCTACCCAGATGCGCTCGAAAGCCATACGCTGAGGGTCTTGAATTTGGACGCATTTTGGAGAATAGTTGCCGAATTGACGACCGTCAAGAGAATGCATTACGACCTACGTCACTACTGAAGAGGAGTTCACATGGCTGACCTTTCCAGCCTCGCCCAGGGGATCGTTTCAGGCTCGATCTCTGTCATTGATCTGACAGCCCCACTTAATCCTGAAACCCCAGTTTTAGTCCTACCTGAGCCTTGGGGTCAGACCGCCAAGTTCTCCAGCACCGAGATCTCCAACTACGACGAGCGCGGCCCGTGGTGGTACTGGAATAACTTCTCCACTGGTGAGCACACCGGCACGCACCTTGATGCACCAAACCACTGGATCTCCGGTAAGGATCTCGACGATGTGTCGCAGATTCCACCACAACGTCTTGTGGGTCCTGCAGTCGTTCTCGATTTTGTGGCGCATACCCAAGCAGACCCAGACTTCCTACTCGATGTCACACACATCAAGGAGTGGGAAGCCAAGTATGGCAAGTTGCCAGCACACGGTTGGGTGCTCTTCCGCACTGGTTGGTCGTCACGCGGTAACGCGCAAGATACTTTCCTTAATGCCGATGAGACTGGTCCACACACCCCAGGCCTTTCAATTGCCGCTGCCAATTACTTGGCACATGAGACAGACATTCTTGGTCTTGGCGTAGAGACCGTCGGTACCGATGCTGGTCAAGCGTTTGGTTTTGAAACACCATTCCCTTGCCACGCAAACTTGATGGGTGCCAACAAGTACGGCCTAACCCAACTTCGCAATCTCGACAAGCTTCCTACAACAGGCGCTGTGGTTATTGCAGCACCGCTCAAGATCGAAAAGGGTTCAGGAAGCCCCACTCGCGTTCTTGCGTTGGTCTCCAAGTAATCCTCAAAGAAATTACTTCTTCCCAGAATGTGGGGTCGGCCTTCGGGTCGGCCCCACACTTCTATTTGCATCCAGAACTTCAATAATTTCCATAGGTACTGAACTCGCTGACTGGTAAGTTTGACAAATGGGAGAGCGAAGATCGCCGCGAGTTTCCATTTTGCTGATGGTTTTATCAGCGCTTTTCCTGGTCGCAAGTGGGCCGGGGGCGCAAGCAGTTGATTCGCCTGGGCAAGAAATTCTTAGAGATTCGAACGCTCGATGGGCGGTGAGGTTATGTACCAGCCCAACAAATCTCACGTGCATGGAATCGCTCACTGCGATTTTGCCCAACGGAAGTAGTAATGAACTTAAACTTCTTCGAGCGGATTCCGAGAGCGACGTAGACTCACAAGGACAAGTGCAAGAAGGGAATATCTCTGAGTGGAGTTTTGTGGATGTAGATGGATCCACTCGCCAAGTGATGACCTATGGAAATCTGAGCGGCGAGAAATATAAGGGCGAACAAGTGAATTTTAAGCTGCAGCCCAAATTAGACTTCGGCTTCATCAACCTCACTGAAAAAGATGTGCGGTCAGGAATAAAGTTTAAGTTTGTCTTTAGAAGTTCTTGGGTGGTACCTGTCGCTTCTTTCCTCATGGCTGCTAATTCTGATTACACAGATCAGAAGATTGCAAATGGACATCGTTACACCTATATCGGATCTCCGTACTTGGGAAGCAATTATTGGAATAAGCCATTAATCGACCTTCCGGAGAGCGAACAACTCACCACTAAGTCTGACTCCGAAGAAGTTCGCCTCTATTTTTTGATTGATCATGCAAGCTCCATTCCAGGTGGATCGTATGGGGACACCCGGTGCAGCGCACTCGGTTATCCAGTGACGTCGCATAACGCTTTTGGTGGAGGAATTCCAAATCTTTCGGATAACGATACGATGAAATTCGAAATTTACTCTCCACATTTTCTATCAACTGGCGAGTTAAATATGGGATTCTTTAGTACATACATGTCGGTTGCTTGGATGGATTGCATGTGGCCGAAGAATAATGTGACAAAATCTCCCAAGGTTGAAGTTTCGGTAGTCAATGCAGATGGTTCGACCCAGATTGCAACTACCTCTTTTAATATTCGAGATGGTTTTTTAGTTGTCCACGCATATGGGTTTCATTACAGTGCACCGACGATTCGTTTGAAAGTTGTCAAGCCAGATTTTGCTCCAGAGGTAACTCCTGTGGCGACGAAGGTCTCAGGGAGTGCTACGAGCAAAGCAAGTAAGCCGGTTGCCAAGGCGAAGTCAACAACCATCACATGTTACAAAGGCAAGACGACGAAGAAAGTGACCTCTGTTAATCCTCAATGCCCTGTGGGTTACAAGAAGAAGTAGTTATTACTTGCGGCCAAGGAGGCGGCTGGCAACGAGGAAGCCAGAGCCACCACCAAGACCAGGGCCAGGGTGTGTAGAGGCACCGATATGCCAGAGACCTCTTACTGGTGTGCGATGTCCGGTTGCTGAAGAGAGCGGGCGCCAAGCAGCGTATTGATCAATGCGACAATCGCCGGCGTAGGGATCTCCACCCACTAAGTTCACGTTCATGCGTTCGAGGTCTGCTGGGCCAAGATTGATTTGCGCTTTGATGAGTGCACGAAGGTTGGGAATTTCTTCGCATATCTGATTAATCACACGTTCTGCATACGCGTCGCGAATCTCATCGGTCCAGGTGCCATCGCCCACATTGATTTCACCTGCAAGATCACCCTTGATTACTTGTGGGTTCTCTTGCAGTTGGATCCAGAGGATGGAAGCGCCTTCCGGTGCGCGCGTGGGATCGATCGTGCACGGTTGGCCGACCACGATGGTGGGGCGGCGGGGAAGCCATCCACGATTTGAGGCATTGACTGATTCGCTTAATGAATCCATGCCATCCATGATGTGCACGACAGCAACATCACCAAGGCGAGCATCGCGCTTCCATTCAGGCTTGCCGGAGAGCGCGAGATGGATTTGGAAACCTGCGCGTCCGTAACGGAAGTTGTTCGCGGCCTTCTTGAATGCCGCCGGGACATTCTTGGCAGGGAATGAAGTGTTGTAGAGCGCTTGTGGGGTAACGCTGGCGAGCACTGCTTTGCCGGCACGCACTTCTTCGCCACCGGCGCTGCGCACACCAACCGCTTTGCCACCTTCAGTGATTATTTCGGTGACATCAAAGTTTGTGATGATTGTGCCGCCACCCTCTTTGATGATGCCGTGCAGCGCGTTCACCAGCACCACGCCGCCACCGACCGGCACGGGCATTCCGCCAAGTGCGACCGCGGCTGAAATTACTTTGGTAATAAACGCACTTGATGCATCATCGGGTCCCAGACCGTTATGGAGCGCCCAGGGTGCGAGGAGGCTCTTTGAGATTTCAGAAGAGAAAGTGCGATCAAGCCAGGGCGCTGCAGGCTCCAAGATTTCAGGTGCCGTTCCAATGAGGCCTCGAGTGCCAAAGCGCCTGCGAGCGGTGAAGAGAAGTGTGAATGACTTGCGTTTCCACAGGTCAGCACCAAGAAGACCAAAGGCAAGATCGATCTTTCCCATGAACTCGCCCAGCATGCCTTCCCAGGCGGCCTTGTCGCCAAGGCGATCGAACTCGGCGGCGGTGGCTGCCGCATCTGTGAAGAGAATCGCACTGCCTTCTTTGCAAATCACACCGGTAGGTGCGGGAGTGTTCTTGTATTCCACTCCGCGCTTTTCAAGGAGCGGTGCGAGTTCTGCATATGCAGGTCCGCCTACAAAGAGCGGGTGCCAACT
>Ga0194035_1000241_pt1 | contig 33378 bp, 34 predicted proteins | sample JunL2320m_MetaG_FD_148680 | JGI IMG/M metagenome (GOLD analysis project Ga0194035, IMG submission 148680) | Anoxic zone freshwater microbial communities from boreal shield lake in IISD Experimental Lakes Area, Ontario, Canada - Jun2016-L239-20m | ecosystem: Environmental > Aquatic > Freshwater >...
GTGCCTGTCGTGTTCAGCCCAGCGCCAGCGAAACACCCAGACCGATCATTGTCAGCGCGATCACCCCGTCCAGAACCCGCCACGTCGACGGTTTGGCGAACAGACCGGCAAGCCTGCGCGCACCGAAACCGAGGCTGAAGAACCAGACCACACTCGCAGCGGCCGCACCGGCTCCGAAACGCCACCGCGCCTCGCCCTGCTGGGCGGCCAGCGTTCCCAGCAGGACGACCGTGTCGAGGTAGACGTGTGGGTTGAGAAAGGTCAGCGCCAGACAGGTCAGCAGCACCGACGTCAGACGCGCCGGTGCTGCAGCGCTGGGTGTCAAGGTGGCCGGGTGTAGTGCACGGCGGGCGGCGAGCAGGCCGTACCCCACCAGAAATACGGCGCCGCCGTATCGGGCGACGCTCAGCAATTGCGGATGCGCGGTGATCAGTGCCCCCACACCCGCGACGCCCGCAACGATCAGCACCAGATCCGAGAGGGCGCACAGGATCACCACCGGCAGCACGTGCTCGTTGCGGATGCCCTGTCGCAGAACGAACGCGTTCTGTGCGCCGATCGCCACGATCAGGCTCAGTCCGGTGAGGAACCCGAACAGAACGGGAGTCACAGGGTGGTGATCACCGTGCTGGTGATCGTGGCTGGAATATCGCCGCCGACGACGGAGTCCACCGCACGTGTCGGCAGTCGGGTACCGGGCGCGATGTGGATCGCGGTCACTTTCACACTGCCGAGTCTATTTCCAGCCGAATCATCACTGCCGCGGCGGCTGACTCAGGAGTTCGCCGCACCGCCGCGCAGGTACACCGTGGTGGTGTAGGTAAAGAATTCCCGCGCTGCGCCGCCCTGCTCCTTGGGGCCCAGCCCACTGCGCTTGGCGCCGCCGAACGGCACGTGCGGGTCGGCCCCGGCCGACTCGGAGTTGATGTGCAGCACCCCGACATCCACACGGTCGATGGCCTGCAGGGCGCGAGTCAGGTCCTGGGTGAAAACCGCTGCGGACAAACCGAATTCGCTGTCGTTGACCAGTGCGAAGGCCTCGTCCGCGCTGTCGGCCCGCCGAACCGCCAGTACCGGCCCGAACAATTCCTCGGCCCAGATGTCGGCGGGTGTGGTCAACTCCACGATGGTCGGCGCCACGAAGTGACCTTCCGTCAGCGGGCCGTCGTCATAGCCACCACCGCCGGCCAACACCGATACCCCCTGCGCCCGCGCAGTGTCGATGCCGCCGATGATGTCGGTCTGCGCCGATCCGCTGATGACCGGACCCATCTGGGTCGCATCGTCGCTCGGGTCCCCGACGACCAGGGCGTCGGCCTTCGCGATCAGAGCCGCCAGGAACCGATCGGCGATGCCCTTGGTGAGAACCAATCGTGACGTCGCCGTGCACTTTTGGCCGGTTGAGCGGAACGCACCCAGCATCACCTGTTCGACAGCGAGATCGAAGTCGGCGTCATCGAGGACGACGGCGGCGTTCTTGCCGCCCATCTCGGCCTGGACCGGTATGCCGCGGGCCGCCGCGGCCGCGGCGATCCGCCTGCCCACGCCGGTCGACCCGGTGAAGGTGATGGCATCGAGATCCGCGTGGCTGACCAGGGCATCGCCGACGGCAGAGTTTCCGATTACCAGATTGAGCACGCCGGGCGGCAGACCCGCCTCGGTCAGCGCTTCGGCAAGCCGCAGTGCCAACAGCGGGACCGCACTCGCCGGTTTCCACACCACGGTGTTGCCGTAGACCAGCGCCGGGGCGATCTTCCAGGCCGGTATCGCGATCGGGAAGTTGAACGGGGTGATCGCCGCGACCACGCCGATCGGTTTGCGGGTCACCAGAATTTGCTCGCCGGACCGCGGCGAGGAGAAGATCTCCCCGGCCCGCCGGTCGCCTTCGCCCGCGTAGTAGCGAAGGATCTGCGCTGCGCGGCCGACTTCGGCGATGCCCTCGGCCTTGGTCTTACCCTCCTCGAGGGTCAGTTCCAGACCCCACTCGGCCCCGTGGCGCTCAACGATCGCCGCTGCGGCAGCAAGTACCGCGCCGCGCTGATGGATCGGCATTGCCGCCCACCCGGGCAGTGCGCGACGCGCGGCCGCGACGGCGTCATCGACATCGCCGGCGGTGGCCGAGTCACCTTCGGCGACGACGACCTCGGGCCGGGTTGGGTTGAAGCTCTGCACTCGCGCGCCGCTACCGGGCCGCCATGCACCGTTGACCAGTTGGCGGAGCGCTGCGCCCTCGCTCATCTCAGCGGAACGCCGCGTGTCCGGTAAGGGCCCGTCCGATCGCCAGCATGTGCATCTCGGAGCTGCCCTCGTAGGTGAGCACCGACTCGAGGTTGTTGGCATGCCGCAGCGGCGAATACTCCAGGGTGATCCCACTGCCGCCCAATAGGGTTCGGCACTCCCGGGCGATCGCCAGCGCCTCGCGAGCATTGTTGAGCTTGCCCAGGCTCACCTGTTCGGGCAGTACGCCCTGGGCGTCCTTGATGCGACCCAGGTGGATGGCCAACAGCACACCCTTTCCGAGTTCAAGGGTCATATTTGCCAGCTTCTCCTGGGAGAGCTGATAGCTCGACAGCGGCCGGTCGAAGACCTCCCGATCGCGGGTGTAGGCCAGGGTGGTCTCCAGACAGTCCCGGGCCGCACCCATGGTGCCGAAGACGATCCCGAACCGTGCTTCGTTCAGACAGGACAGCGGCGCACCTAGGCCGATGGCTTCCGGCAGCTGCGCCGAAGCCGGCAACCGAACATTGTCCAACACCAACTCGGAGGTGATCGAGGCCCGCAGGGACAGCTTCTTGTGGATCACGTTCGCGGTGAATCCCGGTGTGTCCGTCGGCACCAGGAAGCCACGGATGCCCTCGTCGGTTTGTGCCCAGATGGTGGCGACGTCGGCGAGGTTGCCGTTGGTGATCCACATCTTGGTGCCGTTGATCACCCAATCGACACCATCACGCCGGGCGCGGGTGCGCATACCGGCCGGGTTCGAACCGAAGTCCGCCTCGGTCAGCCCGAAGCAACCGATCGCATCACCGGATGCCAATCGCGGTAGCCACCGTTGTTTCTGCTCCTCGGATCCGAAGCGGTGGATCGAGTACATCGACAGCGATCCCTGCACCGATACGAAGCTGCGGAAGCCGCTGTCCCCGGCCTCCAACTCCATGCACGCCAGCCCGTAGCTGACGGCGTTGGTGCCCGCACAACCGTAGCCGTCGAGGTGCATCCCCATGAGACCGAGGTTGCCGAACTCCTTGGCGAGTTCCTTTGGCAGCGTGCCGGATTCAAACCAGTCCGCCACATTGGGCCGCAACCTGGTGTCGACGAATCGGCGAACGGTCGCCGCGATATCGCGTTCATCATCATCGAGCAGCCGGTCGATGTCGAACAACTCGAAGGGGGTGTAGGTGTCCTTCTTGGGTGGGGCTACCGTCGCTGTCATCGCTATCCGATCCGGATGAGTTTCTTGTTGACAAACTCGTCGATACCGAAACGGCCCAACTCGCGGCCGAACCCGGACCGCTTGACGCCACCGAATGGCAACTCCACCCCGTCGGCGCCGACCAGATTCACGTAGACCATGCCGGCCTCGATCTTGTCGGCTACCCGCTTGCCCTGCTCGGCGTCGGTGGTGAAGACATAGGACCCGAGGCCGAACGGGGTGTCATTGGCTAGTTCGACCGCCTCATCCTCGGATGAGGCCTTGTAGACACACGCCACCGGACCGAACAGTTCCTCGCGGTAGGACGGTGAGCTGGCCGAGAGCCCGGTCAGCACCCCGGGTGGGAAGTGGGCACCCTTGCGCTCGCCCTTCGACACCAACTTGGCCCCGTCGGCCACCGCACGGTCGACCTGCTCGCCGAGGCGTTTCGCGGCTCCCACCGAGGACAGCGGCGGCAGGCCGTCGGCTGTCTCCAAAACCTTCTTGGTGAACTTGTCCAGGAAGTCGTCGTAGATATCGGCGGCAACGATGAAGCGTTTGGCCGCGTTGCAGGCCTGCCCGACGTTCTCGAAACGCCCCGCGACGGCGGCGTCGACGGTGGCGTCGAGGTCGTCTGTGCTCAGCACGATGAAGGGATCGCACCCGCCGAGTTCGAGCACAACCTTCTTGAGGTTGCGTCCCGCAATCTCGGCGACCGCCGCTCCGGCCCGCTCGGACCCGGTCAGCGACACCCCTTGCACCCGCGGGTCGGCGATGGCCTCGGCGATCTGCTCATTGGTGGCGTAGACGTTGACGTAGGCACCCTTCGGGAAACCGGCATCGTCATAGATTTTTTGGATGGCCGCGGCCGACTCGGGGCATTGCGGTGCGTGTTTGAGCACGATGGTGTTGCCCAGGGTCAGGTTCGGGCCGGCGAAGCGGGCCACCTGGTAGTACGGGTAGTTCCACGGCATGATGCCCAGCAGTACGCCCACCGGTCCGCGTCGGATGATGGCGCTGCCGTCGCCGCCGAGAAGGTCGATCTTCTCGTCGGCGAGGAACTTCTCGGCATTATCGGCGTAGTACTCGTAGATCGCCGCACTGAAGTCGATCTCACCGAGCGCCCCGTCGATCTCCTTGCCCATTTCGCGGTTGATGATCTCGGCGAGTTCCTGCCGGCGTTCGGTATGCAGCGCCGCTACTTTGCGGATGAGCGCGGCCCGCTGGGCGACCGTGGAGTTCTTCGACCACTCCCGGTAAGCCTTCTGCGCCGAGGCCAGCGCCTCGTCGATCTGCTTATCGGTCGCCGTCGGGTACTCCTGCACCACATCGCCGGTCGCCGGGTTGACCACTGCGTAAATACTCATAGTTACGTCCTCGAATCAGGCTTCGGTTGGATATCTAAGGCTGTCACACACCCTGCGGGTCAAGCTACCAATCGCCGACTCTGCGCTCAGATCGCAGAATTCGGTCAAATCACGATCTGGCCGCAGAGTCGATGGCGTCAGTGCGAGCCTACGACCGCCGGGATGCGTATGGCCATGGATTGTTGCGCTCCGGAACCGAACTGGCGCGCGCCGACTTGAGTTTCATCCGCAGATAACCCCGAAGATCGTGCAGATCCTCCTCGGGCCAGCGGTTGACCGCCTCGATCGGGTCAGCGGTCAGGTCGTAGAGCTCCCACTGGTCATCCAAGGGGCTGGTGCGGTACACCTCGCCGCCCAGACCGTTGGCTGCCAGCTGGCGAACCCCGGGCTCGGTCCAAGTCGACGGGTCGTCGAAGCTGCGGACCAGCTTCCACAGGTGTCCCGCGCCCCCCGGTGCGTCGTCGTCGTCGACCCGGATCACCAGACCCTCGAAATTCGCGGCGGTATGGGCCGGAATCCGGATGCGAAGCGGCGCAGGCGGATTGACGGTCTGCTTCAGTATCCGGCCCATACCGGAGGCGCCGCTGTCGCCTTCGAGCATATTGTCGCGCGTCATCAGGTAGATGGCGCGGTCCTCATCGGCAGGGGAGCCGTCGACGACCGGCATGAGGTTGCGGCCCGGAAGCGGGTGCACTTCGGAGAACTCCTCGCGCAGCGTGGCTGCGACGGCTTCGATGTCCACCCCTGCCGCGCCAAGCAGGGTCGGCACGATATCGACGTGTGAGGTGGGCGCGGTCACGGTCCGCGGCCCGGTGGCAGCATCGCCGACCCGGGCGATCACGAACGGCACCCGGGTGGCCTCGTCATAGAGGTTGAACCACTTCTGGTGCAGCCCGCCGTGAGCGCCCAGCAGGTCACCGTGGTCGGAGGTACGAACCAGCACCGCGTTGCCCGAACCATCGGTTACGGCACGGCGGACCCGGTCGATCGGGGCGTCTACCTCGGCGTGCAGGCGGTAGTAGAGGTCGCGGTAGCGCTGGCCGTTGAGGTCGTAGACGGCCTGGATTGCCGGGCCCGGGCCATATCCGGAGTAGTAGGCCTCGCGGAAGGCGATCTGGGCGGCGGGTTTGGTGCGCAGGTCCTCGTCGGCCGTGGGCGCCGGTGGCACCGGCGGGGGATCCAGGTGCGAGGACTTCAGCGGGCTGCGCACCACCCAGGTCGGGAACAGAACGATGTCGTGTGGGTTGACGAAGCTGGCCACCAGCAGGAAGGGGCGCAGTGCGTCGGCGTCTCCGGCCCGGCGGCGGGCGTAACGATCCTCCAGCCAGGCCACCACGCGATCGGCGATCAATGGGTCGCGGCGCACGCCGCTGTTGGCCAGCCCGGCCCCGTGCGGTTCCGGGCCCACCCATCCGGAGAAGCCGAACGGCGCCAGCAGATCGGCGTCGAGGTAACGCTGCACGGCGGACTGCTCGATCACACCGTCGTTATCGTTTGTTGCCAGTGGGCCACCCGTCGCCGGGTCGTCCAGATCGGCGTGCGAGATATGCCACTTTCCGTCGTAGTGGGTGTCGTAGCCGGCCGCGCGGAACCAGTTGCCCAGCGTCGGGACCTCACCGCGGCGCAGCCAACGCATCCGGGAGTCGTCGAAAACCTTGCCGATACCGTCGGTCTGGGTCACCCCGTGCAGATCGGGATACTGCCCGGTGAAGATCGTCGGGCGGCTCGGCACGCAGGCCAGCGAGCCGGTGTAGTGCCGGGTGAAGCTCACCCCGTTCTCGTCGAACCAGCGCTGGCCCGCCAGTGTCCGCTGACGCCAGGTGCGCACGTCGTCGGTCTCGTACGGCGGGATCGCGCGTTCCTCGTCGGTCATCACGATGATCACGTCGGGGCGTTCGGTCATCTTCTACCCTCCACTCGTTGTGCCAGTCCGGCCAGCATCACATCGGACTGTTTGGCCAATAGCCGACAAACAGCGCGTTCGGCGACCCGGGCCACCGGGTTGTTTCCGACCTCCACCGTCGTGGTCAGGGTGACGGTGGTGAATCCCCGTGCCATGGGTTCCAGCGTCCAACAGTTGGTCACCCGCCGCAACCGGCGAGAAAGTCCCTCGATGTCGTAGCCCAGGGTGGTCGCGGGTGTGAAATCGGTGATCCGCTCGACAAGGGCGTTGCGCCCGACCTGAACCCGGCGCGACGTTCCCACACCCATCCCGTCGGCACCGTGCTCCAGCAGGCACGAGTGGTCGACGTTTCGTGCCCATGAACTCAGGGAGCCGAAGTCGGCGAGCACGTCCCACACGGCCTGCGGCACGGCCGCCACGGTTCGGGTACGACGTGCAGTTGCCACCGCTCAAGGATAAGGGCAGCGCGATCAGCCCGTCCTGCGGCTGCCGCTCACCTAGTGTGGGTAAATGCCGATGATCACCGACCTCGTCGCCGGTGCGCTGAACAAGGCGCGCCAGTACGCCGAACGCGGGTCAGCCGAGTTGCACTATCTGCAGAAGATGATCACGGCAGGCGCCTTCGGGATCGAGCCACCGCAGAACCTGGCTGCCATGGTCGGCGATATCCGGCGCTGGGGCGAGGTCGGAATGATCCCGGCACTCAACGCCCGGCGGGCCCCGGACCGGTTGGCGATCATCGACGACGAGGGGTCGATCACCAACTCCGAACTCAATGACGCGGTCAACGCGGTGGCCAACGGACTGCTTGCCATGGGTGTCCGGGGCGGTGACGGGGTGGGCGTGCTGGCCCGCAACCATCGCTGGTTCTCGATCGCCAACTATGCCTGCGCGCGGGTGGGGGCGCGCACGATCATGCTCAACACCGAGTTCTCCGGACCGCAGATCCGCGACGTCTCGGAACGCGAGGGCGCCAAGCTGATCATTTACGACGACGAGTACGCCGAGGCCGTCACGTTGGCCGAACCCGCGCTGGGCAAGTTGCGGGCGTTCGTCTCAGGCGACGAACCGTCGGGCAGCACCGACGAGACTCTTGCCGAACTGATTGCGCGCAGCAGCACCGATCCCGCGCCCAAGGCCACCAAACGTTCGGCGATCATCATCCTCACCAGCGGCACCACCGGGACGCCCAAGGGCGCCACCCGGCACACCCCGCCGACCCTTGCTCCGGTCGGCGGCATCCTGTCGAGTGTTCCGTTCAAGGCCGGCGAGATCACGGCACTGCCCTCGCCGATGTTCCACGCCATCGGCTATCTGCACGCCGCCATCGCCGCGACCCTGGGCTCCACCCTGGTGCTGCACCGCCGGTTCAAAGCGGCCACCGTGCTCGAGGACATCGCCACGCACAGGGCCACCGCCGTCGTCGTGGTTCCCGTGATGCTGTCGCGCATGCTCGATGCCCTGGAGACGATGGATCCCAAACCGGATCTATCCTCGCTGCGGATCGTCTTCGTCTCGGGTTCGCAACTCGGCGCTGAATTGGCGACCCGGGCGATGAAGGATCTCGGCCCGGTGATCTACAACCTTTACGGCTCAACCGAAGTCGCGTTCGCCACTATCGCCCGGCCACAGGATCTCGAGCGCAATCCCGCCACCGTCGGTCCGGTGGTCAGGGGTGCCAAGGTCAAGATCCTCGACGATCACGGCGGTGAACTGCCGCAGGGTCAGGTCGGCCGGATCTTCGTCGGCACCCCGATGCCGTTCGAGGGCTACACCGGCGGCGGGAACAAGCAGGTCATCGACGGACTGCTGTCATCCGGTGATGTGGGCTATTTCGACTCCGATGGCCTGCTCTACGTCAGCGGTCGCGACGACGAGATGATCGTCTCGGGTGGGGAGAACGTGTTCCCCGCCGAAGTCGAGGACCTCATCAGCGGACACCCCGATGTCATCGAGGCCACCGCGATCGGCGTCGATGACTCCGACTTCGGTGCGCGGCTGCGGGCCTTCGTCGTCCCGCGCGACGGTATTGAACTCACCGAGGACACGATCAAGGATTACGTGCGCGAACACCTCGCGCGGTACAAGGTGCCGCGCGAGGTCATCTTCCTAGCGGAACTGCCGCGCAACCCCACCGGCAAGATCCTCAAACGCGAACTGCGCCAGATCGAGATCCACTGACCCGGTTACGGATCGCGCGGCAGTCCCAGCAGACGCTCGGCGATGATGTTCAGTTGCACCTCGGAGGTGCCGCCGTAAATCGTCGTGGCCCGGCTCGCCAGCAGGAATTCGGCCCATCGACCCTGCGCGGTCGCCCCGTCGCCGATCGCGCCGTCGATGCCGAACGAGGAGACCGCGAACTCGGCGTACCCCTGCCCCGTTCGCATGGACAGCAGCTTGGAGATCGCCGCCGACGGCATCGCGTCACCGCCGGCCAGGGTCAGTTGCGTCGATCGCATGTTCATCAGCTTGGCGGCGTGACCCTCAGCGATCAGCTCCCCGGCCCGGTGGTGGCCCACCTGATCAAAGTGGTTCTCGCTGACGAATTCCACGAAGCGGTCCAGGTTCGGTAGGAACCCGGGCTCACTGCTGCCGATCGAAACCCGTTCGGCGGTAAGGGTATTGCGGCTGACTTCCCAGCCCTGGTTCACCTCACCGAGTACTCGATTATCGGGCACGAACACGTCATCGATGAACACGGTGTTGAACAGTGCGTTACCGGTCAGCTCACGCAGGGGCTTGACCTCCACGCCTTCGCTGCTCATATCCAGAAGGAAGTAACTGATGCCGTTATGCTTGGCTGCACTCGGATCTGTTCGAGCCAGCAGTGCGCCCCACTGGGAGAACTGTGCAGCCGTCGTCCAGATCTTCTGCCCGGTGATCCGCCAGCCGCCGTCGACCTTGGTGGCCTTGGTGGTGAGGCTGGCCAGATCCGAGCCCGCACCCGGCTCGGAGAACAACTGACACCAGATCATCTCGCCGCGGAATGTCGGCGGTAGGAATCGCTGCTTCTGGTCCTCGGTGCCGTAGGCGACGATCGATGGGATCAACCAGGCGGCGATACCCATTTGCGGCCGCTTCACCTGACCGGTGGAGAACTCCTGGGCGATGATGATCTGCTCGACCGGGTCGGATGCGCGGCCCCACGGCTTGGGTAGATGCGGTTGCACCCAACCGCCCTCGGCGATTGCGGTGTTGCGTTCCTCGCGCGGAATCGCTTTGAGCCCAGCCACTTCGGCGCGAATTTCATCACGCAACTGCTCGGTCTCAGGGTCCAGGTCGATATCCAGTGTCCGCATACCGGTGGTCGTGGCGGTGTCGAACACCCGCTGCGGGTACTGCGAGGTTGCACCGAAGGCGGCCACCAGGCCCAGGGTGCGCCGGTAGTACACGTTGGTGTCGTGCTCCCAGGTGAACCCGATACCACCGTGCACCTGGATGCAGTCCTGCGCGCAATGTTGAGCGGCAACCGGTGCCAGAGTTGCGGCCACTGCCGCGGCGAACTCGTAGGCGGTCTGGTTGTTGTCCCACTCTTTCTCGGCCGCCTCGTCGATTGCCCGGGCGGCGTCCCACACCGCCGCGGTGGCACGCTCGGTGGTGGCGATCATCTCCGCGCACTTGTGCTTGATCGCCTGGAACTGGCCGATCGGCCGGCCGAACTGCTCACGGATCTTGGCGTACGCCGAGGCGGTGTCGGTGGCCCACCGGGCGATTCCGACGGCCTCCGCAGACAGCAGGGTGGTGACGATCGCGCGTCCGGCGGCCTGCGAGAGGTTCGACAGCAGCCGCTCGGTTGAGACTTCGGCGGCATCGGCCCGCACGTGCGCCACCGGTCGCAACGGGTCCACTGATTTACATGCTTCGATCTGGAGTTGGGTGGCATCCAGAACCACCCACTGGTTGCCGCCCTCGATCGCCACCGGCAGCACCAGTAGTGACGCCTGGGCGGCCGCCGGCACCGAACGGGCCTCGCCATGGATCACCAGGGTGTCGCCCGCTCGGGTGGCGGTCAGGTCGGATTCGAGCGCGACAGCCGCGATCCCGTCACCGGCGGCAAGTTCGGCCAGCAGTTTGGACTCCGGGTCGTGTGCGGAGATCAACGCGCTGGCGATCGCGGACGGGACGAAAGGGCCGGGGACTGCGCCGAAGCCGAATTCCGCGATCGCCACGGCCAGTTCAAGCAGACCGTAGCCCTGTCCACCCACCGACTCGGAAAGGTGCAATCCGTGCAGGCCCTGCTCGGCCGCCGCACGCCAGAACGGTGGCGGATTCAGGATCGGCGTCTCGAGAGCCTCGTGCAGAACCTCTGCTGGCGCAACACGTTTCACCAGTGCCTGCACTGACTCGGCCAGATCCCGATGCTCAGGTTTGATCGCGATGGGCATGAATAAATCGCCTTCCCTGCTACCTGTTAACCGGTGGGCTATTAACCGGTCGGCTGGGACCGAGGATACCCCGCGTCATCGCCCACCTGGTCGGCGCTCACCGTGGCTTTGGCAATCCCGAGGTTGGTACGGTCGAGGTAGTTGACGAAGTAGAGCGGCACCAGTCGCACGGAGACGCGGCGCAATGCCCCTTTCTCGGTTGAATCAGCTCGCATCTGGTCTCCCATTGACGAGATAGTGCGTGGCGGGGCCGACGAACTTGCGGGCGATCTTCGGCGGCACGCCAATAGACGATATTCGGCGTTTTCGGCCGCGCCTACAATCCGGGTAGACCAGGAGGCACCCGACATGATCAGACCGCGCAACCCCAACCCCAACCCCGAGTTCGAGTTCGGCGCCGCCGATACCCCGGCCACTCCTATGACGTCGGCCGATCGCAGGCCGCGGCACGTCGTTGCGCACTAACCCGGTCGAGCGCCCGGTCAGCGAGTCGACCGGCTCGGCTGTCACCCGTCGTCGTTCGCGGTGGTTGTCATGGCGGGCGGGTCCAGACGACGGCATGATGGGGATCGCGCTGCTGGCCGGGTCGGCGAACGTGATCATGCAACTGGCCCGTCCAGGTGTCGGATATGGCGTATTGGAGAGCCGGGTGGAAAGCGGTCGGGTGGATCGCCATCCGATCAAGCGGGCGCGAACCACCTTCACCTATCTCGCGGTCGCCGGCCGTGGTACCGAGGAGCAGAAGCAGGCCTATCGCCGGGCGGTGAATCGCGCTCACGCCCAGGTGTATTCGACCGACGAGAGTCCGGTGACCTACAACGCGTTCGACCGGGATCTTCAGTTGTGGGTCGGCGCCTGCCTCTACAAGGGTGGCGTTGACGTCTATCGGACCTTCATCGGCGAGATGGATGATGAGACGGCCGATCAGCATTACCGCGATGGCATGGCCCTGGCAACGATGCTGCAGGTGCCGCCGGAGATGTGGCCGGCCGACCGGGCCGCCTTCGACCGGTACTGGCAGGACTCGTTGGACCAGGTTCACATTGACGACACGGTGCGCGAATACCTATATCCAATCGCGGTGTCCCGGGTGAAGGGCGTCCGCCTGCCCGCTGTGGTTCAGAAGTTCAACGAGAGCCGCGCACTTCTGATCACGACCGGGTTTCTGCCGCAGCGGTTCCGCGATGAGATGAAGCTTGGGTGGAGTCCGGCCAAGCAGCGTGAGTTCGATCGGCTGATGAATCGCATCCGGGTTGCCAACAATCTGGCGCCGCGCTGTGTGCGGGCCTTCCCCTTCAACGTGCTCCTGCACGATGTGAATTGGCGCATCCGGACCGGACGTCCGCTGGTCTGACGGCGCCGCATCGAGTTGTCAGCGACGGGCCGGATCGCCGATGTCGGAGGTGCCCGCGTCCGGCGCGATGATTCTTTTGGCGGTAACCGGCTTACCCTCAACCTTCTTGATGACCGTCGGCGCGATCGGTGGCGAGGTGATGCGGCCCTGAACAGGTGACCCGTTACGCACCGTCGGTACCGAGACACGTTTGGTATCGGTCTTCGCCTCCTTGTCGGCACCGGCGCCCTGCATGGCACCGGGTGGCATCATCGGCACGCCCGCCATACCGGCTGCCGGAGGCGAGCTGGTCGGAACGGCACCCGGCGGTGCGATCCGCGAGACCGGCGCCGACGCCGGCGAGGTTCCGGCCGACGGCACGGGCGGAAGCAGTCCGGTGGGAGTGGTGTTCGCGAGTCCACCGCCCGCACTGCCCGCACCGGCCGCGCCGCCCCCGCCATCGAAACCGCCATCGAAACCGCCATCGAAACCACTATCGCTGAGTGCCTCGGTATCGACGCCCGTGATCGGGTCGTCGATCGGGAGATCGGACGCACCGGCCGCCTGGTACGCCTGGGCGATCTGTTGCGGGATCTGAACCAGTGGCTGTAATGCACCACCCAGTGCGCCCGTGAGCGCACCGGCGATACCCGAGATCAACTGCGGGATCTGCTGGGCCATCTGGATGGTTGGATTCTGTCCCGCAATACCTTCCAACTCAGAGGTGGCCTGTTGATCCTGGCCGGCAAACGCATCGGCGGCCAGGATCGCCCCGGCGTCACGCTCGGCCTGTCCCGCGACGCTGTCATTGCTGTCCGGTGGATCGTCGGCGTTGGCCGCCAGGCCGAGTACGCGCAGAAGTTGTTCGATCGGGGTGAGCCCCGCCACCAGCGGATCCGAGGCGATGGGGGGTGGTGCCACGTTGGCCCCTGCAGCCTGTAGGTACTGAGCGGTATCGGCGTTCAATCGGTCGCCGCTCATGGGAGTGCTGCTGCCTGGCCCGCCGTGGCATGAGCATGAAACCAGGCGAAGTGGTAGTCGGCGAGCGTCTTCTCGTCATCGATGAGTGCATCTACGGTGGCTAACAGCTGCCAGTTGCCTATCGCTGCGGCGCTGACGGCGGCCGGGTAGCTGTTCAGGACGGTGTGAGCCACCGCGTTGAGGTGACGGCGCAACACGGCGATTTCAGAATCCAGACAACCCGTGCGCGCGACGGTGGCCAGGGCCACCGTATGTGCCATGCGCGGCAGCCCGCTGCGCCATCTGGTGGCCCGAGTCAATTCCCAGCCCAGATCGTCAACCGCAGTGGTGCGCCGCGCATCGATCGATATCGGCACCGCCTCGCCCCACTCGCCGACGGTGTCATCATCGGGTGCATACGTTTCCATCACCGTCGCGTCGCCGATCAATGTCTTGAGATTCCCGCTCCGGTGACCCGGTTCCAACACCCGGACTCCGGCCGGAATGTCGATATGCGGGGGAATCCATCCACTCGCCAGATCAGTCACCAGAACGGTGCTGCCATCCCGGCGATCACCAATTGCCCACCGCAACAATGGTTCCTGACGTGCCACCGCATCCAGGAGCCGGCGCAGGCGGGTCCTGGCGGCGGAGAGCGCGGCGACGGCGCCGACTGCCGTGGCGTTGGCCGCGGTGACCGCGTTGGCGCCCGTTGCCGCGAGCTGCCCGCGAGCTACCGAGGTGTGAGCGAGCGCAGGCGCATTGGCGGCGTTGAGCGGAGCCGATGCCGGTGTCGCCCCGGGGGTGGTAGCGGTGGGTGCCGGCGGGATTGTCGTGACGGCCGGCCGGAGGTCTGTGCCGTAGCGGGCCAGCGGCCCGGCGGCAACCGCAGGTGTGGTGGTCGGCGTGGCTACCGGGGTGGTGGGGGAGCCGGTCGGTGATACGGCGACTGCCGACAATGGTGCGCCGGCGACCGCTGTCGGTGATATCGCGAGTGGGCTGGCTGGGGTATCGCTGTCGGACTCGCGGATCGCATTCACGGCGCCGGTCGTCAGGGCCTCCGTGCCCGCCGACAGCGGTGCCCCTGCAGAGATACCGGAAGCCAAACTTTCAGCGAGTGATTCGGGGGACAGTACGGGCTCGCTGCCCGTCGGCGCGGTCATCATGGCGCTGACTTCATTGTGGATGAACTCCAGATTCGGTGACCCGAATGCGCGTTCCAGAGTGACGCCATGGGATCGTGCAAACTGCCGTGCCGATATCTCCGTTTGCCCTGTGGCCAAGACCGACTGGATCGCGTCGCACACGTTGGCGCTGCAGGTTGCAGCTTTGGCGTTGGCCTGCTGGTGTGCATCCGTCACGGTCTGCACGATTGCGCTGATCTTTTCTGGCCCCGGGTCGCCGGAGTCAAGAATTCGGCGGATCGCGGAGTTTCCGCTCGCGGCAATCGCCGTCAGGTCCGCCCGCAGTTCGGCGATCCACTGGTGGGCGGACGTGTAGGACGCGTGTTTGGCGAGGCTTCTCGCGGCGATATCGCGTGCACCGGATTCACCGAATCCGAATGATTGGCGTGCGCTGTCGGCGGTCAGCCCTTCCTGGGCGGCCAGGATTCCGGTGCGAACCGACCGCAGGATCTCGGCGTAACCGTCATAGGCCGATCCGAGCGCGGCACGGTCGGCGGCGGCAGCACCGAGGATGGCAAGTGACCCCGAACCAGGCCACTGATGGCCGACAAGAAGTTGCGACCATTCGCCACTCGGCAGATCCGCCATGGCGCGGATCGTATCGACGTGGTCGCCCGCGCGGTATTCACCACAACCCCCTCTGCCAGCGCCGGGTCGAACCGTGGCCGAACCTTTACTTGACCCCCGCTGAGCCATCACTGGACGATGAGGGCATGCGCCGAGTACTGGTACCGCTGAGTGCTGCCGTCAGTGCGGCGGTGCTGGCCGTTGCGTCGGCCCCACCGGGCGGGGCCCAAACACCGTGGTTTGAGGCCACTGTCGCCAACGCCACCCAGGTGCTCTCCGTCGTGAGCACGGGGGGTTCCACCGCGAAAATGGACGTCTGGCAGCGCACCGTCACCGGCTGGGAACCGGTCGGCACCGGGATCGGTGTCCACGTCGGTGCCAACGGTATGGCGCCCAAAGCGCACGACGGCAATATGGCTACGCCGATGGGGGTCTACAGCCTGGACTTTGCTTTCGGCACCCAGCCCAACCCCGGTGGTGGCCTGCAGTATGTGCAGACGACACCGGACTACTGGTGGTCCAGCGAGGGCCCGACCTACAACACCATGCAGGTCTGCAAGAAAGCCGACTGCACGTTCGACACCTCACCGGCCAGTGGTACCGAGAACCTCTACATCCCGCAGTACGCGCACGCCATCGTGATGGGCGTGAACAAGGAGCGCATCCCCGGCAACGGCGCCGCCTTCTTCGTGCACACCACCGACGGTGGTGCTACCGCCGGCTGCGTGGCTCTGGATGACGACACTCTGGTCAAGATCATCCGCTGGTTACAACCCGGCGCGGTGATCGCGATCGCGCAGTAGCCGGGCCAGCACTCAGGCCAGTGCTCAGGCTATTGCTGAGCCCGGCCGCACCTTGAAGTTCAACCCCTCCACGGATTGCGACACGTCATAGGTGCGGTCGTATCCGGTCGCACAGATCTTCCAGCCATCGGGCGTCCTGCGGTAGCGGTCGTGGTAAAACCCGGCCCCGAAGAGCATGAAGTTGTACTCCGGCACAATCACGCGGTCCTGCAGGTACCAGGTGGCCGCGCCCTCGTCGCCGTCGACCGTGATTTCCGGGTGGGTCACCCGGTGTTCGGTGATCACGCCGGCCGGCATCGAGGTGCGCATGTACTCCACCAGATCCGTGCGATTGGTGAAGTGGTGCTCCTGACCCAGCGACGAGCCGTAGTCGCCGACGATGTCCTCGGTGAGGGTCTCGGCGAAGTCGTCCCAGTGTTTGGTGTCCAGAGCCCGCAGGTAGCGGTACTTCACCTGTTTGATTGCCTCGATCGCGTCCACATCAGCCATGCCCGACATTGCAACACACCCATCCGTCGTGGACTAGGTTTTGACGGGTGAGCCAATCACAGAGTCGCTTTTTCGCGCTGTCCCGTGCTGAACTGGCCGTCCTGGTGCCCGAACTTCTGCTGATCGGCCAACTGATCGACCGATCTGGAATGGCTTGGTGCATCCAGTCTTTCGGCCGCGCTGAGATGCTTCAGATCGCGATCGAGGAGTGGGCCGGCGCCAGCCCGCTCTACACCAGACGCATGCAGAAGGCGCTGGGGTACGCCGGCAACGACATCATCACCATTTTCAAGGGTCTCCAGTTCGATATTGGTGCCCCGCCGCAGTTCATGGACTTCCGCTACACCGTGCATGACCGCTGGCACGGCGAGTTCCACCTCGACCACTGCGGCGCCCTGCTCGACGTGGAGCCGATGGGTCCGGACTACGTCCGGGGCATGTGCCACGACATCGAGGACCCCACGTTCGACGCGACCGCGGTAGCCACTAACCCGCGGGCGCAGGTGCGCCCTATCCACCGGCCGCCCCGCCGGCCCGCCGACCGGAAGCCGTACTGCGCGTGGACAGTCATCATCGATGAGTCCTACCCGGAGGCGCGCAGCATCCCGGCGCTGGACATCGTCGCCGAAACCAGGGCGGCGCGCTACGAACTGGCACCGATCGACCCTGCCGACGAGGGGCAGGCCGACGAGGGGCGGGCCGACTATTCCGGACCCCTGTTGTCCGATATTGATTTCGCTGCGTTCTCCCACTCAGCCCTGGTTCGTATCGCCGACGAGGTGTGCCTGCAGATGCATCTGCTCAACCTGTCCTTCGGTATCGCAGTACGGGCCCGCGCGGCCGGTAACACCGAATTGGCCACCTCGATCTGCACCAAACAGCTCACCGGTATCGCCGGGGTGGCCGCCGAGCGCATCCGGCGGGCACTGAAGTTGCCCGCGGACATCGCCGGCCTTACCGAGGTGCTGCGCGTGCATCCGCTGCTGAACCCGGCGGGTTATGTGGTGGCCGAGATCGCCGACGGGCGGCTGCACGTGCGACCATCACCCGCACACGACGACGCGGCCTGGATCTCGCTATGTTCCCCGGCTTCCACCGGTGCCCTGCAGGCCATCGCCACCGCCGTCGACCCGCACCTGATAGTCCGGGTCTCCGGTGCGGACACCGACTGGACCGCCGAGTTCGAGCGCACCGACACCCCGACCAAGGACTCACCCGAGGTCCAGGTGACCAAGTTCAGCCTGGGCGCCACCTTCGAATTCCAACCACGCCGGTCGCTGCCGCTGACCGCGGTCTAGCGCGGCGCCCGACTCAGGGCATCACGGCAGGATGGCAAAGCGTGTGCCCCCGATCGGGCGCAACACCTCGAAATGACGACGGTCGAGGGTGAGGATCTGCGTCGTGTGATGCTGATCGGCCAGAACGACGATGGATGCATCTGCGAGTCTGATGTTGAGGTCACGGTACTTCTCGATGATGGCGGCAGCACGCTCCAGATTGTCCGCGTCAAATTCGGCCAACTGCCATGCTCGGCTTGACAGTTCGCGAAGAACCGCGAGTTCGGCGTCTACTCCGATGCGCGTGGCGACGAGATAGTCGAGTTCGGCCACAACGTACGGCGAGACGACGAGGACCCCGTCGGCGTGATCGTCGATGACATGGGCCACGGCCTTGTGATCGGGTTCGCGGGTATTGAAATAGGCGAGTAGCGCGCTGGTGTCGACGATCACCTCTGGCCAAAGCCTTCGAGTAGCTCATCGCAGTGTTGGGCTATCGCCTCGGAGTGCGAGTACAGGCCGCCCCTGGGTCGCGGCTTCGTCTCGCCGACGGTGGCGCGAATTGATTCCCGGATGACATCTGCCTCGGAGACCCCGCGGCGACGCGCGGCATTTTTCACCGCTGCTTTGAGGTCACGCGGCAGGTAGACCGTCGTTTTCTCCATCTCCACAGACATATGGTACCACCGGTGGCACCATACTTGGTTGACTGAGGACGCGCTGCACTCGTCGGTTGGCCGGAGCCAGTTTCACTGGCGGCTTACGTCGAACACATCGACACCGGTAGCAAACCTGGCGCACACTGGCGGGTATGGAAAACAACGGGCCGTTCGGCTTCGACCCCGAGGACTTCGACCGGGTCGCGCGCGAGGCGGGCGAAGGCCTCCGGGACGCCTTCGGCCGGCTCTTCACCAGTTCGACGCAGGGCGCCGGTTTCGGAGCGCTGTTCGACCAGTTCGTGCGGCCGACGCCGCGCCAACGTCCGCAACCCGAGACCGCGGGCGAGGCCGGCGACGGCGTCTGGGCCATCTACATGTCCGATGATGACGGCAAGGCTCACGTCGAGCAGGTCTACAAGACCGAACTCGATGCGCTTCGGGCCAACAAGCTCAATACCGATCCGAACCGCAACGTGCGTTTCCTGCCCTACGGCATCGACATCAGTGTGCTCGACGCCGCCCTGGATCCCGATGAGGCTGAAGTGGAGCCCGAGCAACCCGAGTAGTCACAGCGGGTGGTGGCAGGCTATCGCGTGTCCGCCGTCGTCGGTAACCAACAGCGGCTCGTCGTGACGGCAGATGTCGGTGGCTGATGCGCACCGGGTGTGAAAGCGACATCCCGGCGGGGGATCGATCGGACTCGGCACGTCGCCGTCCAGTGTGATGCGTTCCCGCGCCGCGTTTTTGCGCGGATCCGGAATGGGCACCGCTGAGAGCAGAGCATTGGTGTACGGGTGCATCGGACGGGCATAAAGAGTGCCGGCATCGGCCTGCTCCACGATCTTGCCGAGGTACATCACCGCGACCCGGTCGGAGACGTGGCGTACCACGCCGAGGTCATGGGCGACGAACAGATACGCCATGCCGAACTCGCGTTGCAGGTCCTCGAGCAGGTTGATGATCTGCGCCTGCACCGAGACGTCGAGGGCGGACACCGGTTCGTCAGCGATGATGAGCTTGGGTTGTGTCCCCAGTGCGCGCGCGATACCGATCCGTTGACGCTGTCCGCCGGAGAACTCGTGCGGGTAGCGGTTGTAGTGCTCGGCTTGTAGGCCGACCCGGTCCAGTAGTTCCTGCACCCGCCGTTTCAGTGGGCCGCCGTCGGCCACACCGTGGAGCCGCATCGGGTCACCGACGATCTGCCCGATGCGTTTGCGCGGATTCAGGGATGCGAACGGATCCTGGAAGATCATCTGCATTTGCCGGCGCAGCGGACGCAGTTCGCGCGGTGAGCGGCCGACCAACTCCTGGCCCTCGAAGCGAACCGAACCCGATGTCGGCCGAATCAGCTGCAGAATCGCCCGGCACAGCGTCGACTTGCCGCACCCGGACTCACCCACCAGGCCGAGGGTTTCGCCTTCGTGCAGCACCAGACTGACACCGTCCACGGCGTGCACCCGCGCCACTTCCCGGTCGATGAATACACCGGACTTGATGGGGAAGTTCTTGACCAGGTCGGTGACCTCCAGCAGTGGTAGGCCGATCATCGCTTGGCCACCCGCGGATCGGTCGTGAGCCAGCAGCGGTCGAGATGCCCGGCGTCGCCCGGGCGGGCCCGCAGCGGCGGAAGCCGGGTGCAGTCGCCGAAGGTGTACTCGCATCGCGCGGCGAATCGACAGCCGGTCGGCGGATCCAGCAGTGACGGTGGTTGACCGGGGATCTGGGTCAGCCGATCGGGCCGGGCCTCGTCGGGGCGCGGGATCGAGCCCAGCAGGCCCCAGGTGTAGGGGTGCCGAGGTTGGTAGAACAGCGCCTCCAGTGGCGCCTCCTCGACGACCTGGCCGGCGTACATCACCACCACCTTGTCGGCGATCTCGGCGACCACGCCTAGGTCGTGGGTGATCAGCACCACCGACACGTTCTTTTCGCGGTTGAGGGTGCGCAGCAGACCCAGGATCTGGGCCTGGATCGTCACGTCCAAAGCGGTGGTGGGCTCATCGGCGATGAGCACCTCGGGTTCCAGAGCCAGCGCCATGGCGATCATCACCCGCTGGCGCATACCGCCGGAGAACTCGTGCGGGTAGTCGCGCACCCGGCGCTCGGGGTTGGGGATACCGACCGAGCGGAGCAACTCCGCGGCACGTGCCACTGCTTCCTTCTTCGACACCTGGCGGTGAGCGCGGATCATCTCCGCGATCTGGTCGCCGACCCGGTACACCGGGTTTAGTGATGTCATCGGATCCTGGAAAATCATCGCGATGTGTTCGCCACGCAGGGAACGCAACTCGTTGTCAGACAGGTGTGTCAGATCTCGGCCGCCAAACGTCACCGAGCCGCTGATCGTGGTGTTGGGCGAGCGGGTCAGGCCCATCAGCGTCTGGGCCGTGACGCTCTTGCCGCAGCCCGACTCGCCAACGATGGCGACGACCTCGCCGGGGTTCAGATCGAACGACACGCGATCGACGGCGCGCACCACACCGTCGTCGGTGGCGAAGCTGACCCGCAGGTCCGTCACGCTCAGGATCGGACTCATACCGGTGCCGCCTCGCCGAGTCTGATCCGCGGATCCAGGACTGCGTAGAGGATGTCGACGACGCCGTTGAACAACACGATGAAGAACGCCCCGAACATGGTCACCGCCATCAGCGGCGGCAGATCGAGCTTGCCGATCGCCTGCCCGGCGTACAACCCCACGCCGTTGAGGTTGAACACCGTCTCGGTCAGGATCGCACCGCCGCCGACCACCGCACCGAAGTCCAGGCCGAACAGTGTGACGACCGGGATCATCGAGTTACGCAACACATGCCGCAGTCGAACCTGCCGTTCGGTGATCCCCTTGGCCCGCGCGGTGCGCACATAGTCCTCGTTCATGGCGTCGAGCATGTTCGAGCGCAGTACCCGACTGTAGAACCCGACGTAGAGCACCGCCAGCGTCAGCCACGGCAGGATCAGGTGATACGCCCACTGCGCCGGGCTGTCGGTGAGTGGCACGTAACTGCCGGTGGGAAACAACTGCGCCTTGAAGCTCAGGTAGTACAGCAGGATCGCGGCCAGCCAGAACACCGGTAGCGAGATGCCGACCAAAGCCAGGATGGTCAGCGCGCGATCGGTGAAACGACCGGCGCGGACCGCGCTGAGATAGCCGAACCACACCGCCAGCGCCATCCACAGCAATGCGGCCCCGATACACAGCGACAGCGTGACCGGCAGTCCTTTCCAGATCTGCTGGGCCACGTTCTGATCGCTGCTGTATGAGGTCAGCTGGCCGGTGAAGATCCGTTTCATCATCGTCAGGTACTGCACCGGCAGCGACTGGTCGAGACCCAGGTCGGCACGCACCCGCGCAATCAGCGCGGGGTTGGCGTTCTTACCCGCGATACGCGCAGCCGGATCGGAGTTGGGGATCACGTTGAAGATCAGGAACACGATCACCGAGATCGCGAACAACACCGCAACCATCCCGGCTGTCCGTCTGACCGCGAACCGCAACACCGCTAACTCCCCGTCCGAATGGTGGCGCGCGGATCCATCGCATCCCGCAGGCCGTCGCCGAACACGTTGAGCGAGAGCACCGTCAGCACGATCATCAGACCGGGAACGATGGTCAGATGCGGAGCGGTGTAGATGGTTTGGTAGCCGTCAGCGATCATGGTGCCCCAGGAGGCATTGGGTGCCCGGACACCCGCTCCGAGAAACGACAACGCCGATTCGAGCAGCATGTTGTTGGCGATGTTGAGGGTGAAGAACACGATGATGGTCGAGATGATATTGGGGAGCAGCTCGGAGATCATGATCCGAAGCGGTCCCTTGCCCTGGGACACAGCGGCTTCCACGAACTCTTTCTCCCGCAATGCCAGCACCTCACCGCGAACCGGCCGGGCCATGTAGGGCACATAGACCAAGCCGATGATGAGGATGGGAATCCACAGCGAGTCCCCGGAGATCTGCAGGCCACCGAGCCGCAAACCGCCCACTGCCAGTGTGGTGCCCAGCGCGATGCCCAGCAGCAGCACCGGGAACGCCCAGATCACGTCCAGGATCCGGGACAGTGCCGTGTCGATCCAGCCGCGGTAATAGCCGGCCAGCACGCCGACGATGACTGCGAGTGCGGTGGTGATGACGGCGGCGAGCACCCCGATGTAGATCGACGTACGCCCGCCGTACATCAGCCGCACCATCACGTCGCGCCCGTTCTGGTCAGCACCCATCAGATAGCGGCCGCGCAGTCCGGGTCCCAGTGGTATGCCCTCGGTCGAGACGACGCTGGTCGGGTGGCCATCGATGAGGATCGTGTCGGTGATGTGGTTCTGATTGGGTCCGGTGTGGGCCACGTGGTCCGCCCACAGCGGTGCGGCCAGACAGAACAGCACAATCAGCACGAACAGCACACCGAAGGCGAGCGCGACCTTATTTCGCCGCAGTCGCAGCCATGCCAGCCGCCACGGACTGCGGCCCTCGACAGCCACCTCCGCGTCGGGCGCCGGCATTACTTCAGCGCGAAGGACGTGAAGTCTTGGCTGAACAGCAGATGGCGGTAGGACTTATCGAAGTCGAGTCGGTCCGACAGGAAGGTCGTTGCCTCTTCGTTGCCGTACGGCGCCCACACCGCCTGCTGCATATAGGATTTGTCCAGCTCGGCGTACTGCTTCCGGATTTCGTCGGACAGCTGTTGCTGCACCAGCTTGTCCATGGTGGCGTCGTTCTCCGGGATCTTCGCCTGGGAGTAGTTGCTGTTATTGGTGGGCAGGATGTTCTCGCCGTTGAGTAGCGGCCGGAAGAAGTCGTCAGGGTGCGGGAAGTCCTGGAACCAGTCGGCGAAACCGGTGTCGAGATCCGGCGTGGAGAGGTTGCCGATCGTGGTGAAGTAGACGTCACCGGAGATCACCTTGAGTTGAGCGTTGAAACCCAACTGGTTCAGCAGATCGTGGTAGTACTCGCCGATCCGCTTGCGGTCGGGTTCGTCGTCGGTCCACACCGTGATGTTCTTGTCGGCCGGATTCGCCTCGGCCAGAAGCTGTTTGGCCTTCTCCATATCGGGTCCCGGGTAGAGCGTGTACTCGTCGTAGCCGGGCATACCCGGCGGCAGGATCTGCTGGGTCGGATGCAGCCTGCCACCGAAGACCCGGTTCAGCGCCTCCGGATCGATCGCGTAGTTGACCGCTTGACGCACCCGGAGGTCGTTGAACGGCGCGGTCTGGTTGTTCATCCAGAAGTAATACGTGTTGATCGAGTCTTCCATCCGGAAGCGGTCGGCGAACTTGGCCTTCACCTCGGGCAACCGGTCGGCGTCGGGCGGGTCGTTCATATAGTCGATCGTGTTCTGCTCGACGCCGGTGACCTGTGCGGAGTTGTTCTTGTTCTGGGTCACGACGATCTTGTCGACCAAGGCGTCCGCGACCTCGGTGGCGCCGGCGTCCTGAACCGTCTTGAACTGCGGATTGCGTTCCATCGTCAGTGTGTTGGGGGCGTCGACCTTGGTGATGACGAATGGTCCACTCGCCGGCGGCGGGTTGTTGGTGGCCTCTTTGTCCAGCGGCGTGCTGGGCGGCACCGGTGCGGCGAACACCAGGCCCAGCACGTTGGTGAAGGTGCCATTCGGATTCTCCAGCGTGATGGTGATATCGCCGGTGGCGTCGTCGGCGACGATACCGCTGATCGAGTCGGCCTTGTCCTCGGCGAAGTCCTTGGCGCCGACGATGCCTTCGTAGAACACCGAGCCGCCGGAATTGGCCTTGAAGAGCCGCTTGATGGCATAGGTGAAGTCGGTGGCCTTGATCGGTGTTCCATCGGAGTACTTCATATTCGGTCGCAGCGTCAGCTTGTAGGTCTTGCCGTCCGGCGAGATCTCCGGCATGTCCTTGGCAAGTCCGGGGACCACGTCGGTGCCGGGATCACCTTTTTGGTGGCGGTAGGTCAACAGCGGGACGTAGGTGTTCCACAGCACTTCCCAACCCTCGACGGTGTAGGACAGCTGCGGATCGACATAGTCGGGGAACGAGGTCATCGTGACGTTGACCTCGCCGCCTTTGCCTGCGGTGGCGCTATTGCCGGTGGTTCCGCTCTTTGTGCCACCGCATGCGGTGACACCGGATGCGGTGATCGCAGTGATACCGAGAATGGTGATCGCACGGCGCAGATTGGTCATGGTGCTCCTCAGTTCGTGCAAGTCCCAGTTCGTGCAAGTCCCAGTCTCATCGAGGCACATCCGGTGCGGATCAAGGACTGCGGACTAAAGACACTGTGCCCTAATCGGCGGGTGTTGGCGGGGCAACCGTTCGAGAAGGGTGCCGGTCGGCGGGAGCGGGTTCGTGCCAGGCCCGGGCGCGGGGTGTCGCGGCTTTTCCCCATAGCGTTGTTTTGAGTGGTTTTCGCAGCTAGAGCGACCCCACGGGTTTATGGATGAGTAGCTGTTCGGCGTTTTTGGCACCCGCCAATGTCGGCGCGGTGGTGCGCGGGCTTTACAGTAGGTAGCCATGCCCGAGATCGACCGTCGCAACGTGATGATGATGGCCGGCCTGAGTGCCGCCTTCGTCGCACTCCCTACGCCGAAGGCCGGGGCCGACCCGGTAGGCCCGGACGCTCCATGGCCGATGCCGCCGCCCGCTCTTGAGGCTCCGCCCGCCCCCATTGCCGCGGTTCCCGAGTTCCTCGGCGACGACTTCAACGGTCCGGCCGGGGCACCCCCCAACCCGGCACTGTGGCAGATCGCGCAGGCCCGCGAGTTCATCAAGAACCCGGTGTTCTGGGACCGTCCGGAGAATATGGGCCAGTACCGCGATGACGGCCAGCACGTCTTCCTTGATGGCAACGGCAACCTGGTTATCCGCGCCACCCGCGGCAGCGACGGCAGGTACGTCAGCGGCAAGGTGGTCGGCACGTTCGGTGCGGGTATTAATCACACCTTCGAAGCGCGGGTCAAGTTCAACTGCCTCACGGCGGGCAGCTGGCCGGCCTGGTGGTTGTTGAATGACAACCCGGTGCGTGGCGGCGAAGTCGACATCGTGGAGTGGTACGGCAATATGGATTGGCCGTCGGGCAGCACCGTGCATGCGAAGTTGGACGGCACCTCGTTCGCGACCCAACCGTTCCCCGTGGACAGCCTCTGGCACTCCTGGCGGGTGACCTGGAACGACTCCGGCATGTACTTCTGGCGCGACTACAAGCCCGGTATGGAGCCCTATTTCACGGTGCCGGCCTTCTCCATCGGGGACTGGCCGTTCAACGATCCGGGCTATGAGCTTCGGCCGGTCTTCAACCTTGCGGTCGGTGGTTCCGGTGGGCGCGATCCGCGCCCGGGCAACTATCCGGCCGAGATGCTCGTCGACTGGGTGCGCATCTACTAGCTCTCAAACCCGCCTCAAAGCTGCCCCGAGCCCGTCCGCCCCGCCATAGGGTTCAGGCATGGACATTCTCATCATGATCCTGCTGCTGGTGATCGCGCTGTTGGTGTGGCGCGGGGCCAATCGCGGGGTGATCATCGGCCTGTGGGTCATCGGTGTCGTCGCGATGATCGGGCTTTTCCGCTACCACGTCACCTCGGTTCTGGATCTGAGCTTCTGATGGCCGACGTGGTTGCGGACTCCGCGCCCGCCGTTGACGACGTGACGGCGCCCCGGCGCGGCATCTGGGGTTTGATCACCTTCTGGGGACTGCACGCCTGGGTACTGGCCTACTGCGGGGTCGTGCTGAGCGCGTTCTACATCCAGTTCGCCATGGGCGAGTTTCCCTGCCCGCTGTGCATGTTGCAGCGATACGGCATGTTCCTGTCCTCGCTCGGAGCGCTGTTCGTCATCATGGCGGCCCGGCGCGGTGAGCTCACCACGGCCCGGTATGCGCAGGGTCTGGGCATGGGCCTTATCGGTGTGCTGGCCGGTGCTTCGGTGTCGGTGCGTCAGATCCTTCTGCATATCAAGCCCGGTGACGAGGGCTACGGCGATCCGGTACTCGGGATCCACCTGTACACGTGGGCCTTCATCACCTTCGCCGTCGTGATGATCTACGTCGGTGTGATGCTCACCCTGATGCCACGCGGTATCCCACACGCTCCCGCCGCGGGCAGTCCGCTTCATAAGCTCTCCACGGCGGTCATCTGGCTCTTCATCGGCGTCATCGCGGCGAATGTCATCGCGATCATCTTCCTGGAGGGTTTCGCACCGGTTCTCCCCGATGACCCGGCGAGCTACAACCTGATTGATCAGCTGACCGGCCGTTAGCTCAGCTGCACTAGGCTGTGGCACAGTGCAATTCACACGATGGTCTTCGGTGTTCGGGGCTGCGCTGATCGTGGTGGCATGGTCGGTCGGGGTGTCATCGGTCGCGGCCGCCGACGATGCGGGTTTGCGTCCCGGCGCGCCGCCGCCGACAGTCAATGTCAACGTGCAGGCGTTCTCGCCGGTGAACTTCATTGCCGAGCAGGCCGCCTCGGATGTTGAAGGTTTCTGGTTCGTCACCGGACTGCCTGGACGATATTTTCCCCCAACGGGTTATGCCGCACTTCCGGCTCCCATCCCGTCAGATGTATGTCTGTCGAATCTTCGGATTGCACGATTCTGCAGCGGCGAGGTCGCCTGGGATGTGCCCGAGATGGAGCAGATCAATACCGCCGGCGGTGCGTTGGCCGTCGCCAATGTGGTGGCACACGAGATGGGGCACCAGGTTCAGGCCTCGCTGAACTCGCCGGTCAGCGAGCGCGGTGCGGATTGTCTGGCGGGCGTTTACCTCGCCTCGGTCGTCAACGGTGCCAGTCCCCGCTTCATCGGAAGCGTCGACGATGTGTGGCGTGCCGCCGAGGCCGCATTCGCCGTCGGAGGCGAAGGTCCAGAGGTAGCGGACAGCCGCGTGGCGGCTCTTAATGCCGGGCTGATGGGGACAGCGGACACCTGTCTGGCGGCCTACACCGACTGAGCCGGCGGGCGTATCGCCGAGTTGATGATCCCGGTCACTCGGTCCGGGAAAATCTGACCTAATCACCAGGACAGCGATATCGTCCAGACTGTCGCCAACCGTAAGGACACTCATGCTCACGTCGCGTCATATCTTGCCCATCGTGCTCGCCTCGACATTGCTGGGCGGCTGCTCGAGTTCCACACCGTCGGAGAAGGCGTCTTCGCCGGCCGGCAACTCCGCGAGCACGTCAGCCACATCCTGCGGGACCACCGTCGACCAAATCGCCGCGGCCGCCAAAAAGGAGGGAAATGTCAACCTCATTGCGCTGCCGGATAACTGGGCGAACTACGCGGGCATCCTGAAGTCGTTCCGAGACACCTATGGCTTTGAGGCCTCGGTGGCCAATCCCGACGCCTCGTCCGCCGATGAACTCACCGCCATCAAGACCCTGGCGGGGCAACCAAGCAAGCCTGACAGTATCGACATCGGTCCGTCCTTCGTCAGTCAGGCGATGGCCGAGAAGCTGATCGAGCCGTATTTGAGCACGAACTGGGCCGAGATACCCAGCAACCTCAAAGACCCGGACGGCAACTGGGTCGGCTCCTACTACGGCATCATGTCCATTGCCACGAACACCAAGTTGGTTCCGAGCCCGCCGATGACATGGGCAGATCTGAAGAAGCCCGATTACAAGGGCATGGTCACCATTAACGGCGATCCCCGGGAGGCAGAAGCGGCAGTCGGCGCTGTGGTTGCGGCGGCACTGGCAAACGGCGGTTCGTACGACGACATCATGCCGGGCATCATGTACTTCGCCGAACTCAAGAAGTCGGGCAACTTGCAGACCATGGATGTCACGCCGGCGGCTCTGCTGTCCGGCGACGTGCCGATTGCGTTGGATTGGTCATATAACTTTCCCGCGATCAAGAAGCAGATGCAGGACGCTGGGTTCACCGTCGCAGTCACGATCCCGACGGATGGCCTGTACGGCTCCTACTACTCGCAATCCGTTGTCTCTGATCCCGTCCACCCCTGCGCCGCCCGACTCTGGATCGAGCACATCACCGGAAATGACGGTGCTCTGGGTTATCTGGCGGGCGGCGCCATTCCGGCTCGCTATGCGGCACTTGAGAAGGCCGGGCTGATCAGCGACGAGTTGAGGAAGGATCTGCCGTCGGCCGAGCAGATCTCCAAAATCAATTTTCCCACCGCGGACCAGATCAACATGTGGAAAAAGGTGATCACCGAAAACTGGGGACCGATGGTCGCTGACGCGTAACGCCGGGAAGGCGCCGGGCAACCCCGACAAAACACCGGAAGGGAAACAGATGCGGGTGCTGTCACGCCCCGAGTCACGCCTCGGCATCCTCGTCTCGTTACCCTTCGCCGCATTCATCGGGCTGTTCCTGATTTATCCGGTGACGGTGGTGGTGATCAAAGCTCTCACTCCCGATGGGCACCTGAGTACGGACGCGCTGAGTCGCGCCCTGTCCGGTACCTACCGCAGGGGTTTCATCAACTCCATCGAGTTGTCCTTAGCCAGTGCGGTTCTGGGTGGCTTGATCGGAGTTGTTCTCGCACTCGTGGTGGCCACCATGAGTCGGCCACGCTGGCTCCATCCCGCACTGGAGTCCTGGTCGGCAGTGGCGTCACAGCTGGGAGGAGTGCCGCTCGCCTTTGCATTCATCGCGACGATCGGCACCCAGGGCCTGGTCACCAGGGCACTCGCTGAAATGGGTCTGGATCTGCGTGACTATGGGGTTACAGTCACCGGATTCTGGGGCATCGTCCTGGTGTACCTGTACTTTCAGATTCCGCTGATGTTTCTCGTGATGACACCTGCGGTACAGGGCCTTCGTCAGTCCTGGCGGGAGGCCGCCGCCATCCTGGGCGCGTCGCCGCTGCGCTATTGGCTCAGCGTCGGCGGACCCATCCTTGCTCCATCGGTACTGGGCGGCATCATCCTGCTCTTCATCAACTCGTTCACTGCGTATGCCACCGTATTCGTTCTCAACCCGGGTGGAGCCCTGGTACCGCTGCAGATTCGCTTCCTTCTTCAGGGCAACATCATCACCGGTGAGGAGGACCTGGGCAATGCCATCGTGGTCTGGGTCATCGCGCTACTGCTACTCAGCCTCATCATCATGACGGCCCTACAACGTCGGGCCCTCAAATGGATCCACTCATGACCGCATCCCGAAAAGGTTTCGTTTTACGGTGGGGGTTTCTCATCCTCATCGCGGCGTATTTCGTCGTCCCCATGCTGGCGATGGCGCGATTTGCATTCCAGAACGTGCCCACGGCACTGCTCACCCGAGACAACGTGTTCGCAGACTGGTCAATCAGCGGACTGCTGACGGCACTGGCGAATCCGAAAATTGTCTCATCGGCCTGGATCAGCTTCTGGATCGCGGTGTTCGCCATTGTGCTGAATTTCGCACTCTTGGTGCCGTTGGCGATTGTCACGGAAGTACGCAGTCCGCGCCTGCGTCCAACCCTGACCGCGCTGACTCTGGTGCCGTGGGTGGTCCCGCCGATCGCCCTCGTGGTGGGCGTCGCGACTACCTTCCGGGCCGCCGCCCCCTGGTTCCTCGGCAACACCCTGTGCCTGGTGCCTTTCTATGCGCTGTGGGCGATGCCGTTCACCTATCGAGTGTTGGACGCGGGTCTTCAGGCCATCAATGCCCGAACCCTCTACGAAGCAGCAAGAGGTCTCGGCGCTTCGCTGTGGACGGTGATCTTCCGGGTACTCCTGCCCAACATGCGCGCGGCGATGGTGGCCGCGGCAATGCTGACCGTCGCACTCGTGCTCGGCGAGTATGCCTTCGCCTCATTGCTGCTCAAGAGCACTCTGCCCACCGAGATGGTGGTCTATGAGGGGCGCGATCCCCGAGGTGCGTTGGCATTGGCGCTTTTTGTCATGGTGATTACAGCGCTCTGCCTCGGGGTTGTCGTTCGACTGATCCGTCGGCGGGGCGTTTCGATAACAGTGACGGGGTTCTGAGCGCACATGACCACGGTTGGTCTCAGCGGTATCCGCAAGACCTTCGGCTCGACGGTTGCTCTAGCCGATTTTTCGCTGTCCATCGCGTCCGGAGAACTCGTATGTCTCCTGGGTCCCAGTGGCTGCGGTAAGACTACCGCCCTGCGAATCCTCGCCGGTTTGGAGCGTGCCGATGCCGGAGAGGTTTGGGTTGACGGGGTGGATATCTCCGTTGATCCACCTGAACGCAGGGGCTTCGGCATGGTGTTTCAGGACTACAGCCTTTTTCCAAACATGACTGCTCGCCAGAACATCGAGTTCGGCTTGAAGGTAAAGCGGAAACCGGCTAACGAGCGCACGAAAATCGTCGATCGGATGGTAGAGATCACGGCGCTTGGCGAGCATGCCGCTAAATACCCGCATCAGTTGTCCGGCGGCCAGAAGCAGCGAGTGGCTTTGGCCCGCGCGATCGCGACGTCGCCCCGGGTACTTCTGCTGGACGAGCCGCTGTCGGCACTGGACGCGAAAGTCCGCGAGTCCCTGCGTGACGAGATCAGGCGGTTGCAGCTGGAGATCGGCGTCACGACCGTGTTTGTGACCCATGACCAGCATGAGGCCCTAGCTATCGCTGATCGTGTGGGCGTCATGAGCAACGGCCGATTGGAGCAACTCGCGCATCCGCGGGAGCTATACGAGTCGCCGGCCAATGCCTTCGTCGCCGGATTCATCGGATCGGCGAATCGCCTTCCCGCCACCTCCGAAGCCGACGGCCGTTGGCGGGTGCTGGGACGGTCCGTCACCGCCACGGGTGTGGTGTCGGGACCGTTGGTACTGGCTGTCGTACGCCCGGAGCAGATCGCGGTCGAGGCGGCCGGGCCAAGTCGCCTCGTCTCGACTTCGTTCCTGGGGCCGATCACCCGCATCACTGTCCAGGATCCGCAGGCGGGAACCGTCGTCGCGGACGTCATGAGTGTCGACGCTGATTGGATCCGTCCCGGCGACAGTGTTCGGATTCGTCTTCGCGACGATGTCGAGCGGGTACTACTGATCGACGGGGCCTGACCGGACGGATCACCGGAAGTCGGCTCCGGCGACGACAGTCCGGCAGCTATCGTGCCGTCGTTCTGCACCAGCAGCTGTTTTGTGGAGCCGATGACGGGAATCGAACCCGCGTATTCAGCTTGGGAAGCTGATGTTCTGCCATTGAACTACATCGGCATGTGTCGCTAGAGAATAGCAATCCGACCCGGCCGCTCACCCAGCATCACGGAATCGACTCCTGGGTGAAGGTGCACTCGTCCTCAAGGGTGTCCACCATGTCGGGAATCGACACGGTGAGTCGCCGCAGCGCCCGATAGGCGAGGTTCTGGGTCGAACGGCTGCCGAGGCCCTGGGTGAATCCGGAGTTCCGATAGGCCGACATCTCCGAGTCGAGGTCGCCGAACCGGGAACACGCGAAGCCCTTCTTGTCGGCGGCGTAAGCGGTGGCGAGATCGTTGAACTCGCCGATGAACTTCTTTATATCGGTGGCCATGGTTGCCCGGTCGAAGTTGTCGGGTTGGATAACGGGTCGTTCGATCCAGCGCCCCTGTGACAGCGAGTACTGCCCGATGCCGGGACTGGGGCGGTAGTTCTCGGTGCGCTCGCTGTGGAACGTCACCTCCACCACCACCCCGTTGAACGTGATGCGACCCTCCTGTCGGCGCTCCACATAGTCGTTCAGTAACCGAAGCGAATCGTCCAACGCCTCGGGCGTCAGTGTGGATGAGCGCACGAAGGCGTGGATGCCGAAGTCTGAGGTGTTGTCGTACTCATAGGACGCGTTGCTGCCGAACAACTCCACCGCATCGACACTCAACCCGGCCAGACCTGAGTCCTTCACGATGCGCTCGACGATCGCCAGCGATTCCTCGCGCACGTCCGGTTTGAGAACAGCGCCGTTCCAAATGCGCGGGTCGAGTTCGGTGGGAAAGGTGGTGATGGCGTTGACGGCGGCCGACACCGACGCATCCGATCCGTCGGCCTGCACCACACCCCCGATGGCGCTGCGTGGGGCCGAGGCGCAGCCGGCCAGGACCAACACCGCGGCCAAGAGTCGCACAATGGTCGGGGCCGCCATGGATCTCCCTTCCGGGCCTATACGCTCTCAGGCGTGCTGCTCTCTGATCGTGACATCCGCGCCGAGGTCGCCGCCGGGCGGCTCGGTATCGACCCGTTTGACGACGCCCTGGTGCAGCCGTCGAGCGTGGACGTCCGATTGGACAATCTGTTCCGGGTCTTCAACAACACCCGCTACACCCACATCGACCCGGCCATGCAGCAGGACGAACTCACCACGATGGTGCAGCCTGACGGCGGCGAGCCCTTCGTGCTGCACCCCGGGGAGTTCGTGCTGGGTTCCACACTCGAATGCTGCACCTTGCCCGACGACCTGGCCGGCCGTCTGGAGGGCAAGTCCTCGCTGGGTCGCCTGGGTCTGCTCACCCACTCGACGGCGGGCTTCATCGACCCGGGCTTCTCCGGCCACATCACCCTGGAGCTGTCCAATGTCGCGAACCTGCCGATCACGCTGTGGCCCGGAATGAAGATCGGCCAGCTGTGCCTACTGCGGCTCACCAGCCCGGCCGAACACCCGTACGGCAGCGCCGCGGTCGGGTCGAAGTATCAGGGCCAGCGTGGGCCCACCCCGTCCAAGTCCTACCAGAACTTCATCCGCACCTCGGGGTAACCCTGTAACGCCGGCCCTGTCCGCGGCGATTAACCGGTCAACGGTTCACCCAACGCACAGCGGAGGGGCATGTGGACGTCGATCTCACCGCCGCGACCCTCGGTGTCGCATCGACCGACGACACCGCCACGGTCGGTGTCGCATCGACCGACGACACCGCCAGGGTCGGTGTCGCATCGACCGACGACAACGCCACGGTCGCGGGGATCATCACCCAGCGGGCGTTCGCCGGATATATGGCGCCGCTGGGGTACAGCGCGGTGGCCGATGACGACCTCTGGGCTGAGCCCGACGACGCCGACGATCCTCGCGAAGACGCTGCCGAAACCTCCGACCCGTTCCTACTCGTCGGCAGCGCACTCATGACGATCTTCGTCGTGGGTGTTTTAGCATTGGCGGCCTCACTGGTGGTGACCATCAGACCGACCGCGGATCCGCGTCC
>Ga0194035_1000244_pt1 | contig 33104 bp, 29 predicted proteins | sample JunL2320m_MetaG_FD_148680 | JGI IMG/M metagenome (GOLD analysis project Ga0194035, IMG submission 148680) | Anoxic zone freshwater microbial communities from boreal shield lake in IISD Experimental Lakes Area, Ontario, Canada - Jun2016-L239-20m | ecosystem: Environmental > Aquatic > Freshwater >...
CTTCAACCTGTTCATGCACTCGATCGCGCGCGCGGTCATCCACGGCACCTACGAGCAGAAGTAGCGCACCCCTTCGGCGCGAGCAGACACAAAGTCGCATTGTGCTTCGGCGTGTTATGCGACTTTATGTCTGCTCGCGCCGAAGGGGTGCGCTACTTCTGCTCGTAGGTGCCGTGGATGACCGCGCGCGCGATCGAGTGCATGAACAGGTTGAAGCCCAGATATGCGGGGCTGGCGTCCTCGCCGATCTCCAACTTCTCCTGGTTCACCGCATGAACCACCACGAAATACCGGTGCGGGCCGTGCCCGGCTGGCGGGGCGGCGCCCACATAGCGTCGGATACCGGCGTCATTGCGCAGGGTCAGCGCATCGCCGGGCAGGACCGAACCGTCACCAACCCCGGTGGGCAGATCGGTGACCGTGGCCGGCAGGTTCGCCACCGCCCAGTGCCAGAAACCCGACGCGGTCGGCGCATCCGGGTCGAACACCGTGACGGCGAAACTACGGGTCTGCTCCGGGAAACCCGACCAGCTCAGTTGCGGCGACAGGTCCTCGCCGCCGGCTCCCATGATGCCGCTGACCTGAGCCATGGTCAGCGGCTTGCCGTCGGCGATATCGGAACTGGTCAGCGCAAAGCCGGGCAACTTCGGTAGGAAGTCATAGGGGTTATCGGGAAATGCCATGGCAGATGGTCCTCGTCTCGTCCGGTCAGCAGTTTCTCAAGAAATTTTCGAGCACCCGGGCACCGAACTGCAGCGCATCCACCGGAACGCGTTCATCGACACCGTGGAATAGCGCCGCGAAGTCCAGCTCCGGCGGCAGTCGCAGCGGAGCGAAGCCGAAGCATCGAATCCCCAGCTCGGCAAAGGCTTTCGCGTCCGTGCCACCGGAGAGCATATAGGGCACGATACGTGCCTCCGGGTCGGCGGCCAGCAGCGCGGCGTTCATCGAGTCGACGAGGTCACCGTCAAAATCGGTCTCATAGGAGCCCAGCTCGGAGATCCATTCGCGGGTGATGCCCGGACCGATCAGTTCGTCGATCTCGCGCTCGAAGGCCCCCTGGCGGCCGGGCAACACCCGGCAGTCGATCACGGCCTCTGCCGTCGCCGGGATCACGTTGGCTTTGTAACCCGCCTTGAGCATGGTCGGGTTGGCGGTGTCGCGCAGGGTGGCGCCCACGATCCGGGCGATCGGTCCGAGTTTGGCGATCGCACCCTCAAGATCGGGTGAATCGATATCGAAGGTATAGCCGGTCTCCTCGCTGACTGCGGCGAGGAACGCTGCGACGGATTCGGTCAGGATCAGAGGGAATTGGTGACTTCCGATCCGGGCGACCGCCGACGCGATCGCGGTGACCGCGTTGTCGTCGTGAATCATCGAGCCGTGCCCGGCCCGGCCGCGCGCGGTCAGCCGCATCCACAGCAGGCCCTTCTCGGCGGTCTCGATCAGGTACAGCCGGCGCTCACCGCCGTCGCGGCGAGGCAGGGTGATCGAGAAGCCACCAACCTCGCCGATGGCCTCGGTAACGCGCGCGAACAAATCGGGCCGATTCTTCACCAACCACTGGGCCCCGTATTTCCCGCCACTCTCCTCGTCGGCGACGAACGCGAACACCAGATCCCGCGGCGGGACGATGCCGGCCCGCTTGAAGTGACGGGCGACGGCCAGCATCATCCCGCACATATCCTTCATATCGACCGCGCCGCGGCCCCACACGTAACCGTCGGATACCGCGCCGGAGAACGGGTGCACACTCCAGTCCGCGGCCTCAGCCGGAACGACGTCAAGGTGTCCGTGGATCAGCAGCGCCCCGCGGGTGGCGTCGGCACCGGGCAGCCGGACGAAGACATTGCCGCGGCCGGGGGCACCGGATTCCAGGTACTCCGGGGAATAGCCGACCTCGCGGAGTTGCTCGGCCACCCAGTGGGCGCACTCCGCCTCCCCCCTAGTGGTCTCCAGCTCACCGGTATTAGAAGTGTCGAACCGGATCAGGGCGCTGACGAGCCCCACTACCTCGTCCGCCGGATCAGTCACGGCTCCTTTCCTACCATTGACCCGGGCAAAGGCTGACCGGAAGCTCCGGTACCACATCTTTATCTCAAACCACATTTACAACACGCGTCTCATGGGGTTCTATTTACCGATGATCAATAGGTGGGGAGCCGCGGCCCTGGTGTGCCTGTCCGCTTCGGGTTGCGCGACCACCACCGTCGGCACCGCCACACCGGCGGCCCAGGCGCCGCTGACCACAGCGGAGATGCTACCCACGCTGCTGCTGCCTGCAGCCGACGTCGGTTCGGCGCTGTCCGGCGGTGAGCTGATCGTCACCCGCGACGTCACCGCACTCTGGGACGACAGTGCCCACTTCGACGCTGACGCCGGTGGCCCCGGCTGCCTTGCCGTGGCAGGCGCGGCCCAACAGGGCGTCTACACCGACAGCGGCTGGGCCGCACTACGTGGCCAGGTGCTCCGCGAGCCACCGACCACCCCTGCCTGGTCGCATTACGCCGTCCAGGCCGTGGTGTTGTTCCCCACCGCGAGAGCCGCTGACGACTTCTATGCCAGATCCCGCGACAGTTGGGCCGAATGTTCCAACCGGGAACTGGCCTACGCCCAGCAACTGGCTCCGGATCAGCTGTGGTCAGTCGGTCCGATCAGTACCGACAACGAGGTACTGGCGGTCTCGCGGGAACAGCGCAGCCCGCAGCACTGGTTCTGCCAGCGCGCCCTGACGGTGCACAGCAATGTCGGAGTGGACGTGGAGGCGTGCAGCCTTGATGGCGCAACCTCAGCCGCTGCCGCGATAGCCCACGCGATCGCCGACCGGCTACCGAGTGCCTAGCGGTCCCAAACCTGCTGGGTTTGGGGCGACGCACGCCGATCCGTTAGCCTAAGCTGCCCTGGCATCCAGGGCACCCGGGTCCGAGTGGCGGAATGGCAGACGCGCTAGCTTGAGGTGCTAGTGCCCTATTAACGGGCGTGGGGGTTCAAGTCCCCCCTCGGACACCAGAGTTGATCAGTCAGGTATCCCCGGGACCACTTCTGCTGACGTACCGTGAACGGGTGCCACGTCAGGTGCTGTTCCTCTACAACGACCCCACGGCGCCAGAGGCGCTGCTGGGTGAGGCGTTCGCCGACTCAGGTTTCGACTGCAGCACCTTCGAGGTGGTGGAGCGCGAGCGTCCCGATGATCCGGTCGTCGAAGTCACCTTCCCGGACCCGACCCGCTACGACGTGATCGTGCCACTGGGCGCCAGATGGTCGGTCTACGACGAGCAGCTCACCTGGATTGCCGAAGAGATGGAGATGGTGCGTACCGCCGCGGCCGCCGGCGTCGGCGTACTCGGGGTCTGCTTCGGCGGACAGCTGGTGGCGGGCGCGCTCGGCGGCACGGTGAGTCGCTCACCGGAGCCGGAGATCGGCTGGCACGAGGTACACAGCAGCGACCCGGCCCTGGTGCCGGACGGTCCGTGGTTCCAGTGGCATTTCGACCGCTTCACCCTCCCGCCCGGTGCTGTCGAGGTGGCCCGAAATAGCTGCGCCACACAGGCTTTCGTGCATGGCACGGCGATGGGCCTGCAGTTTCACCCAGAGGTCGACCTTGGCCTGCAGGAGCGCTGGATCAGCGAGGATCACGGTGGCGATATCGCTCGGCTGGGCCTGCGGACTGAGGATGTTCGAGCCCGCGGCGCCGTCCAACTCGACGATGCGGCCCGGCGGCTACGGCTACTGGTGAGCGGCTTCCTCGGCATGCTCGAGCAGAGTCAGCGCCCCGGCAACTCCGCGCGGTAGCGCTGCTGCCGGCGCCGGGCTCAGAGCACCCCGGGCGCGGGATCGTGGCCGAGTTGATGTGCCAGTGCGTCGGAGACCGTCGAGGACCGAAACCGGTGGCCCAGCGCGTTCAGCGTGCCGGCCCGGACCCGTTGGCTGGCTTCCGCCAACTCGATCGCACCCTGCTTTCCCAGCAGGAGTCGCGGACCGATCGACGGTACCGGCAGCAGTGCAGGCCGACGCATCGTCGCGGCCAACGCTGTGGTGTACTCGGCGTTGCGGACGGGTTCTGGCCCGACGGCGTTGACCGGGCCGGTGAGCCTGGTGTCATACAGGGCGCGGTAATAAATGTCGAGCAGATCGTCGATGCCGATCCAGGACAGCCATTGCTTTCCACTGCCGAGTCGACCACCGAGGCCCGCCGCGAACAGCGGCCGCAAGAGCTTCAGCGTTCCTCCGGCAGCGGCCTGCACGATCCCGGTTCGCACCTGAACCACCCGTAGACCGGCATCGGCGGCCGGTGCGGTGGCAGCTTCCCATTCGGCGACGACGTCGGCGAGGAACCCATCGCCGCGGGGGCTGTTCTCATCGAGCAGGGTGTCACCGCAGTCATATCCGTAGAAGCCGACGGCCGAGGCGCTGACGAAAGCCCGCAACCCGTTGCCGGAGGCCGCCGCGACCTCGGCCAGACGCCGCGTCGGTTCGACGCGGGAGTCCACGATCGCACGCCGGTGCGCCTCGGTGAACCGGCCTGCGATGGACTCACCGGCCAGATGGATGAGCGCGTCCACACCATCGAGCAGATCAGCGGCGGGTTGGTGTGGGTCCCAACGTCTTTCGTCAGCGGTGAGCGGATCGCGACGAACCAGTCTGATCACCCGGTGGCCACCGGTGCTCAGCATGGCCGCCAGTGCGGTTCCGACCAGACCCGATGAGCCGGTCATGGCGATCACCAGCGAACCGGCACCGGCCGCATCCCGGTGTGCAGCGAGGTCCTCGGCAAGTTGGCGATGCCGGTAGGCGAACGTCGACCGCAGCATCGCCCCCGGAACGGTGGTGTCGACCGCATCCTGGACGCGGGTGGTCCCGCCGCCGGCGTCACTGTAGCTATGGGTATGCCGCCACCAACCAATGACCCTGGGCGGCAGCGTCATCAGGCCGTCGGAGGAGAGCACATCACGGAACTGGTAGGGCGGGTCATAGCCGGCCGGGTCATGCTGGGCGATCCAGCGCAGACCGCCGGGGAGCCCGAGGATCGCTCGCCCATCAGCCAGCGATTCAGTTTCCTTAACCACCCGCATCGGCTGCCAGGGCGGCACCAGCCGACGCATCGCTCCCGGCCTGGTGTGCCAGGCGAACACCTCATCGAGCGGGTGATCAACGGTGCTGGCGTACGTGATACTCACGTCGTGATACTCACGTCGTGGCGGTCGCGCCGGTGGGGGTCACTGGTCGTCGCGCTTAGCGGCGATATCGCCGGACTCTGCCGCGATTGTCTGCTCATCGACGATGTGGATTGACGCATCTTCGGCGGATTCGGAGTACTCCGGTTCGTCATCGCTGGGCATGTCGTACTCCGGTTCGTCGTGAACCAGTTCCGCGGGATGGTCTTCTGCCATGACGAACGGATCGTCGTCGTCGGTCAGCTCCCGGGTTGATTCGGCACGTTCGGTGGAATCGATGACCTCAGCAGTCTCGGCGTCCGCGATGAAGGGCGGATCGGACTCCTCAGCGTGATCGGCGTGATCGGCCAGCCCGTCAAGCCTGCGGTCTTTTCGCTCGCGAACGGCGTCGACGACCAGGAGAGCCACACCCAGCGCGCTGGCCCCGATACACACCCACGCGACCAGCCCATTGCTGGTGACGACCGCTGTCACCAATGCGGCCAGGCCGATCACCGCCATGACCAACGCAACGATCAGCATCGAACAGCCTCCCGCGGCATTAAGTGGTGTCCCGTGGATCGGATCAGCGCTGATCCCCCGTCAGGGGAATCCCCCATCGGAGAAATGCTAGCGCCACCCCTACTGATACTGCCCGTACCCGCCCTCGCCGGCGTCGGCAGGCGCGGCCGAACTGCGCTGGCCCAACTCTTCGAGCTGAGATTCCAGGTAGGTCTTCAAGCGGGTGCGGTACTCGCGCTCGAAGGTGCGCAGCTGCTCGAGGCGCCCCTCCAGTACGGTGCGCTGCTGGTTGATGGTGTTCATGAACTCGGTGTGCTTGCGCTCGGCGTCGGCCTGCAGGAAGTCAGCCTTCTCATAGGCCTGCCGCAGCTGAGACTCGGAACGGGTCTGGGCATCGGTGAGAGTGGCATCAGCGCGCTGCTGGGCCTCGGTGACCGTGGTCTCGGCGAGTTGGCGAGCCTCGAACACGATCTGCTCCGCGTCGGCCCGGGCATCGGCCACCATCTTGTCCGCCTCGGCGATGGCCGTGGAGGTGAGTCGGTCGGCGGTGTCCTGCGCGAGGCTCAGCACCCGGGTGGCCTTGAGGGCCTGCTCCTCGCTGAGTTGCATACTCCGCTCTCCGACGACGGCGACCTCCGCCCCCGACTGGGCCGCCACCTCCGGCTGGTAAAGCGGGATGGCCTGGGTGGACTGCACGCCGCCACTGCGGCCCGAACCCAGCTCGGAGTCAAGTTCGCTGACCCGCTGACGCAGATCGGCGTTCTCCTCCACGAGCCGGGTGAGTTCGCCCTCGACCAGATCGAGGAACGCGTCGACCTCGTCCTCGTTATAACCACGCTTCCCGATGGGAGGCTTGCTGAAGGCCACATTGTGCACGTCGGCCGGTGTAAGTGGCATTCCCTGCCCCTTCCGATCTTGGAGGGCGGGATCAACCGCCTGACAGTGTCGAACGCGCCCTGCGTTCGCAGTTCCGTACTGTAACTGCCGCCCATCCTGTCACACCAGACCCGCCGGTTGCATCCGACCGACTAATTAAGGGCGATTTTCAAGATTGCGCCCCACCGGCCCGGATCTGCCCGGCCGGGCTCAAGTAGCCGCCCCGAAAGCCAGCTGCATACCGATGAACGCCAGCAGGAGCAGCACCATGATGGAGAAATCCAGGCGTACCGCGCCGATGGTCAACTGCGGGATGACCCGCCGCAGCAGGTTCACCGGCGGGTCGGTGACGGTCATGATCGCCTCAAGGACGACCACGGTGGCTCCGCGCGGGTGCCAGTCACGGCTGAACGAGCGGATGAACTCCACGACAATCCGGGCGATCAGCAACAACCAGAACAGGAACAGCGCAAAACCAACGACTTCAAATACGAGCGCCACCTGGAGCCGGTCCTTACTAGCAGCGAATGGGACGATTGCCGAACATGGTCACAGGCGACCAGTCGCGGCTTTCGATCAGCCTACCGATCACGTGGGGAGCCCGCCCCGGAGACCACTGGTCGGGATCACTGGTAGCTGTAGAAACCCGCTTCGGCGATCCGGCGGCGCTCATCGGCACTGACATCGACATCGGCCGGTGCCAGCAGGAACACCTTGGTCGCGACCTTGTCGAAGGATCCGCGCAGGGCGAAGGCCAGGCCTGCGGCGAAGTCGACCAGGCGCTTGGCGTCGGCGTTGTCCATCGAGACCAGGTCCATGATCACCGGTTGACCGTCGCGGAACCGCTCACCGATGGTGCGGGCCTCGTTGTAATCCTTGGGCCGCAGGGTGGTGATCTTCGATAGCGGACTGCCCTCCTCGAACAGCAGTGCCATCCGGCGCGGGTCCATCGCCAGTGCGCCGCGGGTCGAGCCACGCAGCGCGCCGAAACGGGACGACCGCGGCATGTCATTGAATTCGCGGGGGCGCATGCGGGAATCGTCGCCGTAGCCGACGCGGTAGCCGCCGGTGGGCGGGTAGTCCGGGCCGCGCTCGTCCCCGTAGCCGGAACCGAAGTCGCGGGGATCGCGCTCGTCGTAACGGCCGCCCTCGTAACCGGCCTCATAGCCGTCGGTGGCGAATCGCTCACCACCACGCGAGAAACCGCGGCCACGGCCGGCGCCATCGCGGTCGTCTTCGTAGTACTCATCGTCATAGTCATCTATCGGCGCCATACCGAAGTAGGCCTTGACCTTATGGAGAGTGCTCATCCGCGTGACCCTTCCGAAGCTTCAACTTTGGTATCTGTGAATGTGGGTGCTTGTGTTAGGTAAGTGACTGGAGTGACTACTCAGGGAGACGTTAAAGGACGTTGGCCCATTAACGCTGTACCGACACGCACACACGTGGATCCGTGTCGCACCGCGGCTTCCAGATCCTCTGACATCCCGGCGGACAGCCCGGTCGCGGCGGGGTGGTTACGCAGGACGCGGCGGTGCTCGGCGGCAAGAGTGGCGAATGCCGAGTCGGGGTCGGCGCCCAGTGGCGGGATCGACATCAGCCCGACCAACTCAAGGGAGCGGGATTGCGCCACCTGCGCGCAGATCCGGTCCACCTCGCCCGGGTCATTGATGTCCACGCCACCGCGCTCGGGGTCACCGTCGAGAGATATCTGGACGAACACCCTCATCATGCTGGTTCGTCCGTCGGTCATTGCCGCTGCCGTAGCGCTATCGAGCGCGGAGACCACCTTGTCGGTATAGACCGAATGCACCGTATCCGCCCAACGCGCAAGGTTTTTGGCCTTGTTGCTCTGAATCCGGCCGATCATGTGCCAGCGCGCGGGCCCCGACTCCGCCGGGGCACCGACCAGCGTGTCGAACTCCATGATTTTCGCCGCGGCCTCCTGCTCGCGGGATTCACCGAAGGCCCCACAACCGAGTCTCCAGAGAATCGCCACGTCACCGGCCGGGAAGAATTTGGTCACCGGCAGCAGGGTGATCTCGTCCACCGCGCGGCCGGCCGCCTCCGCCGCGCGATTGAGGCGGACGCGGATGGCCGTCAGGGAGGTGGTCAGCTCCGCCACCCGGGGGTCGGACATGTTCATTGGATCCGTCATTGCATCCATATCAGCGATGCCAGCCGCCCGGTCGGCGCGTCGCGGCGGTGGCTGAACAACGTCGGGTCAGCGGCGGTGCACCGCGAGTCGACGTCAATGGCGGTCACTCCGGCCCCGAACAGCTGGCGAGCGATACCGGCTCGCAGATCCAGCGCCGGGGTGCCACCCGCGGTGGTGGCGCGACTTCCCGGCAGCCCGGCCTCGACGTCGGCGGCCATCGCCTCGGGCACTTCGTAGTTGGCCCCGCTGACCGCGGGGCCCAGCAGTACGGAGACGTCCGCGGTGCGGGCTCCCGCGGCCAGCATCGCCTCCAGCGTGCGCAGCACCACACCCCTGGTCGCCCCCACCCGTCCGGCATGCGCGGCGCCCAGGACTCCGGCGCGTGAATCGGCCATCAGCACCGGCACGCAATCCGCGGTGACCACGGCCAGCGCCAGCCTCGGGGTGGTGGTCACCAGGGCGTCGGTGGCGTCGAATGCGTCGGCGCGGGGCGCATCGACGAACTCGACGTGATCACCGTGCACCTGGTTCATCCAGACCACCCGGTCGGCCGGCAGTCCGATGGCGGCGGCGAGCCGGTTGCGGTTTGCCGCCACCGCTGCCGGGTCATCACCGACATGATCGCCGAGATTGAACGTGTCGAACGGTGGCGCTGAGACTCCGCCGGCCCGGGTGGTGGTGACACGACGGACGCGAACGCTCACGGGGCCGACTTGCCGCGGCGACTATCAGTGCCGCATAAATGGGGGCACATCGACGTCGTCGTCATCGTCGCCATATGCCGACGAGCCGTTGGTGTGGACCGGCACGCCCACCGACTCCCGCTGGTCGACAGGGTCGAACAGCGCTGAGGTCAGCGTGCCGGCCGATCCCGGCGCGATGGTGTGGGTGGTGATCACGGAGGCCGAACCGGCCGGCGCACTCGCACCGTTGCCGATGATGATCGGCCTGCGGTTCGCACCGCTGGCATCGAAGCCGGCGGCGATCACCGTGACTCGCACCTCATCGCCGAGCGAATCGTCGATGACGGTGCCGAAGATGATGTTGGCCTCCGGGTGGGCCGCGTCCTGCACCAGCGAGGCGGCCTCGTTGATCTCGAAGAGCCCGAGGTCGCTGCCGCCGGCGATCGATATCAGCACACCCTGGGCACCTTCCATCGAGGCCTCCAGCAGCGGGGAGTTGATCGCGGTCTCGGCGGCCTTGAGCGCCCGGCCCTCGCCACGGGATGAGCCGATGCCCATCAGTGCGGTGCCTGCGCCGCTCATGATGCCCTTGACGTCGGCGAAGTCGACATTGATCAGACCCGGCGTGGTGATCAGGTCGGTGATGCCCTGAACACCGTTGAGCAGGACCTCATCGGCGCTCCGGAAGGCATCCATGAGCGAGACTCCGGAATCGCCCATCTGCAGCAGGCGGTCATTGGGAATCACGATGAGCGTGTCGCAGCTCTCGCGCAGCGAAGCGATCCCGGTATCGGCCTGATTGGAGCGGCGCTTGCCCTCAAACGAGAACGGTCGAGTCACCACTCCCACCGTCAGGGCGCCCAGCTTGCGCGCGATGTTGGCCACGACCGGTGCGCCGCCGGTGCCGGTGCCGCCACCCTCGCCGGCCGTAACGAATACCATATCCGCCCCGCGCAGCAACTCCTCGATCTCGTCCTTGGCGTCCTCGGCCGCCTTGCGGCCCACGTCGGGGTCGGCACCCGCACCCAATCCACGGGTGGAGTCGCGGCCGACGTCGAGTTTGACGTCGGCGTCACTCATCAGCAGCGCCTGGGCGTCGGTGTTGATGGCGATGAACTCAACACCCTTCAGGCCCTGTTCGATCATCCGGTTGACGGCATTGACGCCGCCACCTCCGATTCCAACGACCTTGATGACGGCGAGGTAGTTATGTGGGGGGGTCATCGGCGTGGTCTTCCTCCGTGGTCGGACTCGGGTGCGAAACGACTCCTCGGGCCAACCCTCAACCTCAACCTGAGGCTTAGAGTTATGTCAAGTTGTCGCGTAGTCAGAACGGTATGACCGGCACGCACCGGATTGGGGATGCGCGCCCGCGTGTCGCGCGCCGAATTTCGCGCGCCGCGCGCTATTTGACCGTCGGCAGGTCGGGACTCGACACGTCGTACACGCGGCCGGGCTGGGTCAGCAGGGCGGCCAGCTTTTCGGCCTTCTCGCCGGTGCGGTCGGTAGTCCCCCACACCACGGTCCGACCGTCCGCAAGCGTCAATGTCACCGACGAGACCGACGGCGCGGCAACCCGACTCACCTGCGCCACCACCTCCGGTCGCAGCGCCGTCATCACCTGCAGCGCGGCCTTGGTCGGCGGATCGGCCGGACCAGGATGCTCTACCTCGATATAGGGCAGTCCCGGTGGCGGCGGGGCCGTCGCGAAGTCCACGCCATCGCGGTCGAACAGGTGCGGCCCGTCCGGAAAGTCCTTCACCACCAGGGGAATACGCTCGACGATGCCGATCCGCAGCGTCGAGGGGTACTCGCGCTGCACCCGGGCGCTGGCGACGCGTCGGATACCGGCCACCCGGTCTGCCACCGCGTCGGTGTCGATCTGGAGCAGTGGCGTGCCCAATCGGACCTGGGCAGCATCGACCACCTCCTCCCGGGTCACCGTCCCGACCCCGATCACGACCACCGACCGTGCCGACATCGCCGGCGTGAAGTACAGCACCAGGGCCAGTGCGATGCTGGCCGCTGCGAGCACGATCGACCAGATGATGAGCCGCAGGCCCTTGACGCTGCGCGCCGTGAGTCGCTTGGGCTCCGTTACGACCTGACCGCGGGCCTTGCGCTTGGCTTCGCGACGCGCATGTTCGATCGCCGTGGCGCGCTGCTGGGCTACCCGGCGCTCGGCCCGCTCCCGGCGCTCTCGGCGCCGGGGGCCCTCGGTGTCTTCGGCGGGCTCGTCTTCGGCGGGCTCGTCTTCGGTTGGCTCGTGCTCGGGCGGCTCAGCTTCAGGCGGCTCGTGCTCGGACAGCCCGGGCTCGGACACCGCCACCTCGATGTCGCTGGTGTCATCGGGGTCGGCGTCGGGCACCTCGTCGTTCGGTGTCTCGGTCACTGGAGACGTCCCGGCCCGGCCTTAGCGCGCAGGGCCGAGATGATCTCCGGGCCCAGCAGGGTCACATCGCCGGCGCCCATCGTGACCACCACGTCGCCCGGTCTGGCCGCCGCGGCCACCTTCGCGGCGACGGCGGAGAAATCCGGCTCGTAGTGCACCCGGACGCCGACGTGCTCGGCGATGGTGGCGCCGCTGATCCCGGCCAGCGGCTGTTCGCGGGCGCCATAGACGTCGAGCACGAAAACCTCATCCGCACCCTCCAGGGCGTGGGCGAATTCGCGCGCAAAAGTCTTTGTGCGCGAATACAAGTGCGGCTGGAACACGACGATACTGCGCCCGCCGATGATGGTCGAGTGACCTGTGGGGTCCTGTTGGGCGATCGCGTGCAGTGCCGTCAGAGCAGCCCGCACCTCGGTCGGATGATGGGCGTAGTCGTCGAAGACCCGCACCCCATCGGCGGTGCCCACCAGTTCGAAACGTCGGCGCACGCCCTCGAACCCGGCCAGCCCGTCGAGCACCTCATCGACCTGCGCGCCGGCCTCGGTGGCGGCCAGCACAGCGGCCAGTGCGTTGAGCGCCATGTGCCGACCGGGCACCGCAAGACGCATCGTTCGCGGCTGGGACTCAGCGGCAAGCCGGATGTCGGCAACCGCACCGGTTCCGTGCTGCTCCCAGTTGACCAGCTGTCCGGCCAGGCCGTCGGCCGGCCCACTGCCGTAGCGCAATACCCGCACGCCGCGGGCGGCACCTCGTTCGGACAGGGCCACCGCACCCGGGTCGTCGGCGCACACCACCAACGCCCCCCCGGGCCTCAGCCGCTCGACGAATGCGTCGAACACCGCGGTGTAGGCCTGCGGACTGCCGAAAAAATCGAGGTGGTCGACGTCGATATTGGTGACCACCGCGACGTCGGGTGCGTACTCCAGCAGCGAGCCGTCGCTCTCGTCAGCCTCGGCAACGAACACCTCACCGCTGCCATGGTGGGCGTTGGTGCCTGCCTCACCCATATCGCCGCCGACGGCGAAGGAGGGATCGAAGCCGCAGTGTTGCAGCGCCACGATGAGCATCGACGTCGTCGTGGTCTTGCCGTGGGTGCCGGTCACCATCAGCGTGCGGTAACCGGCCATCAGCATGGCCAGTACCGACGGGCGCAGGATCACCGGAACCGCACGGCGGCGGGCTTCCACCAACTCGGGGTTGCTCTTCGGGATGGCGGCGTGGGTGGTGATGACTGCCGTCGGTCCGCCGGGAAACACGTCGAGATTGGCCGCGTCGTGGCCGATGCTGATCTGGGCACCCCTGGCCCGAAGCGCCGCCACGCCGCGCGATTCCTTGGCGTCCGAACCCGACACCAGCCCGCCGCGGTCGAGCAGGATGCGGGCGATTCCGGACATGCCCGCCCCGCCGATACCCACCAGATGAACTCGCTGCAGTTCGGGCGGCAACCCCTGGGAACGATTCATCGGCGGGCTGTCCGTTCCGCCCGCGCCACATCCAGAACGATCTCAGCGACCCGCTGCGCGGCATCCCGATGGCCCACCCCCGCCGCCGCCGCGGTCATCTCGGCGAGGCGGGGGGCGTCGGTGAGCAGCCGCGCCACCTCGATGCCGACATAGGCCGGTGTCAGGTCAGCGTCGGCGACCAGCACGCCGCCACCGGCCTCGACCACCGGCAGGGCATTGAGGCGCTGCTCGCCGTTGCCGATCGGCAGCGGAACGTAAACGGCTGGCAGACCGACTGCGGACACCTCGGCGACCGTCATCGCGCCGGACCGGCAGATGGCCAGGTCGGCCGCGGCGTAGGCGAGATCCATCCGATCCAGGTATCCCACCGCGAGATAGGGCGGATCGCCGACGCGGGGCGTCCGCAATTCCAGGGTGTTGGCCGGGCCGTGTGCGTGCAGCACCGATACGCCGGCGGCGGCCAGATCCGCCGCGGCGGCCGAGACCGCACGGTTGATCGACACCGCGCCTTGCGAGCCGCCGAAAACCAGTAGTACCCGGGCATCATCGGCGAGGCCGAAATGGGCACGTGCCTGCGCGCGCAGGGCCATCCGGTCCAGGCCGGTGATGGAAGCGCGCAGCGGCATGCCGACCACCTCGGCCCGGCGAAGTCCCGATCCAGGAACCGCGGCCAGCACCCGGCGGGCGATTCGGGCACCGATCCGGTTTGCCAGCCCGGCACGCGCGTTTGCCTCATGGACCACCACCGGCACCGCCGGTGATCGGCGCGCCGCCAGATAGGCCGGCACTGCGACGTATCCGCCGAAGCCCACCACCACATCCGCGCGCGCGTCGTCGAGCACGGCCCGGGTCTGCCGGATGGATGTTCGGATCCGCCACGGCAGTCTGATGAGGTCGGCGTTGAGCTTGCGCGGCAACGGCACCGGGGTGACGAGCCGCAGCTGATAGCCGCGCTGGGGCACCAGCCGGTTCTCCAGGCCCCGCGTGGTGCCGAGGGCCGTGATACGGACGCTGGCGTCCAACGCGATCAAGGCGTCGGCGACAGCCAGCGCGGGTTCGACGTGCCCGGCGGTGCCGCCGCCGGCAACAACGACCGACAGGATTTCGACCTGGGGTGCGCGCCCGGTGCTGTCCCCGCTACCTGAGTCGCCGCGGCCCAATCCGCTACCTGAGTCGCCGCGGCCCAATCCGCCGTCGACCCCAGAGACATTCACCCGTGACGCTGACCTTCCAATGTGCGGGACCGCCGCGACTGGCCGGTCCCGTGTTGCGCCTTACCCTTCGCGGCCGTGGCGCGCCGCCGTTGCGAGGCGCCTCCATGATGCCCCGCGGCGCTCGTGGCTGACGCCCTGCCCCGCTCGCGGGGGTCTTCACGATTGCGCGCCTGCCGCTTGGCTGACTTCTTCGCCGGTTTGGCCGACTTGGCCGGCTTCGCGGGTTTTGGGATCCGATCCTGCGAGCGCAACCGGTCGCGCAGAGCCTCCACCCGGGTGGGCAGGTACGGCTCAGGCAGTGGGAGGCGCAGCAGTCGGTTCATCTTATCGCCGCGGCCCGCTCGCAGCGCCGCGACCGCATCGGGTTCATGACGGGCCGCGTTCGCCATCAGACCGACCATGAATAGCGTTGTTGCCGTGGATGTTCCGCCGGCGGAGATCAGCGGCAGTTGGATTCCGGTGACCGGAAGGAGCCCGACCACATAGCCGACATTGATGAATACCTGACCGATCACCCACGCGGTCGCGGTGGCCGTCAGCAGGCGCAGGAACGGGTCGGCTGATCGCTTGGCGATCCGCATGCCGGTGTAGGCGAACAGGCCGAACAGGGCCAGCAGCCCGAAGGCACCGATGAAGCCGAGCTCCTCCCCGACGATCGCGAAGATGAAATCATTGTGCGCATTGGGCAGGTAGTTCCACTTCGCGGTGCCCTGCCCGAGTCCGTCACCGAAGACACCACCATTGGCCAGCGCGAACTTGGCCTGACGGGCCTGGTAACCGGCGCCCTGGGTGTCGGCGCCGGGGTCCAGCCAGGACCGCACCCGGTCGGACCGATACCCCTCGGAGACTGCCAGCAGGGCGGCGGCCGCCATCCCCGCGAGCAGCGAGCTGACGAACACCTTCAGCGGCAGGCCGGCGAACCAGAGCAACGCGAGCAGGATGATGCCTAACGACACGGTCTGGCCGAGGTCGGGCTGAACGACGATCAGCGCCAACGCGATCACCGCCGCCGGGATCAGCGGAACCAGCATCTCGCGCAGTGAGGCCCGCTCCATGCGCCGAGCGGCCAGCAGGTGCGAGCCCCAGACCGCAAAGGCGATCTTGGTGAGCTCGGAGGGCTGCATGGACAGACCGCCGATCACGAACCAGCCGCGGGTGCCGTTGGAGACGTGACCGATATCGGGGATCAGCACCATGACCAGCATCACGATGGTGACCGAGAAGGCTAAGAACGCGGTGCCGCGCATGAAGCGGACCGGCAGGCGCAACGCGAACCAGCACGCGAACAGACCCACCGCCGCCCAGAGCAGTTGACGCAAGAAGATCGACCACGGGGAGCCGTCTTGATCGTAGGAGTGCACGCCGGAGGCCGACAGCACCATGATCAACCCCAGCGTGGTCAGCAATCCCGCGACCGAGACCATCAGGTGGAACGAGGTCATCGGCCGGGATAACCAGTCACCGAACCTTTTGTGCGGATAGAACTTCGGCACTGCCGCTGCGGGAACTGACCCGGCGGCCTCTGCAGGTTCGGCATCGGTCGCCCCGGTGTCCCGGCGCATCAGCCGGGACAACACGTTGCCCACGCCGCTACCGCGCCGCGGCGCGAACCGCAGCCGCGAACGCATCCCCACGGTCGCCGTAGCCGGCGAACTGGTCGAACGACGCGCCGGCCGGGGCTAACAGCACCGTATCGCCGGGACGCGCCAGGCTGGCCGCCGCGGCGACGACCTCGGTCATCACCCGCAGTCCCAGGCCAGGGCCGGCAGCTTCGATCACGCGAGTCCCACTAGCACCACCCGACTCGTTGGTCTCATGCATCCCAGCATCCTCCCGCGTCCTCACCTCGATGACCGGGACATCGGGCGCGTGTCGCGATAACGCCTTGGCAAACGCCGCGCGGTCGCGCCCGATCAGCACCACGCCGGCCAACCGGTCAGCGATCCGCGCCACCGCATCATCGACGGATGTGCCCTTGAGCAGGCCACCAGCCACCCAGACCACACGCCGGAAGGCCAGGATCGAGGCCTGCGCGGCGTGCGGGTTGGTGGCTTTGGAGTCGTCGACATAGCGCACCCCGCCGATCACGCCGACCGCTTCGGCCCGGTGCCGACCGACCTGGAATCCGGCGAGCGCAGCGGCGATCGCGGCGGCGGGCACGTCGACCGCGCGGGCCAGGGCGGCCGCGCCGAGCGCGTCGAGCACACCGACCGGACCGGCCACCGGAATGGATCCGACCGGGGCCAGCGCCAGATCTTCGGCAAACGCGCGGTCCACGAGGACACCATCGCGCACGCCCAGTTCGCCGACAGCCGGCTCACCCAGCCGGAACCCGACTTTCACCCCGGCCGCCGCTCCCGGCAGCAGCGCGGTCACCGCCGGGTCATCGAATCCCACCACCGCCACCCGCCCATTGAGAGCACGGGCCTTCGCCGCGGCGTACGCGCGGAAGCTGCCGTGCCAATCCAGGTGGTCCTCGGCGACGTTGAGCACGACACCGGCCTCGGGCCGCAGCGAGGACGACCAGAACAGCTGAAAGCTGGATACTTCGACGGCGAGCAGATCCGACGACTGCGCCAGCGCGTCGAGAACGGGCTCGCCGATATTGCCGCACAGGACCGCAGCACGCCCGTCTGCGATGAGCATGTCGTGCAGCATCGATGTCGTCGTGGTCTTGCCGTTCGTCCCGGTTACCACCAGCCATCGCCGCGGCGCGCCGTAATGGCCGGCCGCATCGAGTCGCCACGCGAGTTCGACGTCACCCCAGATCGGGACACCTGCCGCCGCCGCGGCGGCGAGTACCGGCGCGGTGGGTGGAAAGCCAGGGCTGGTGACTACGAGGTCGAATTGCGCCGCCCGGTCGATCGCGTCGGCCGCACTGATGGTGTCGGCTCCGGTAAGCGCCTGCAGTGCGATGACATTGTCATCGCACACCAGCATGTCCAGATCCCAGGAGGACAGTGCGCTCACCACCGAACGACCGGTGATTCCCGCACCGGTCACCAGGATTCGCGCACCCGGGTTCAGCGGTGAGGTTTCGGCCGGGATGTCAGTCACCGATGGCTCAGTCCCCGACGACTCAATCCCCGACGACTCAATCCCCGACGACACTGAGCCACTCGCTGTAGAACAGCGCAACCCCGAGCCCGCAGGCGATAGCGGTGAGCAGCCAGAAGCGGATGATCACGGTGGTTTCGGCCCAGCCGGCGAGTTCGAAGTGGTGGTGGAAGGGAGCCATCCGGAACACCCGTCGCCCGGTGGTGCGGAAGGCCAGGATCTGCACCACAACCGAGGTGACCTCAGCGACGAACAGCGCACCGAGCACGACTGCGAGCACCTCTGTTCGGCTGGTGATGGACAGCCCGGCGATGATGCCGCCCAGAGCGAGCGACCCGGTATCGCCCATGAAGATCTTCGCCGGAGCGGCGTTCCACCACAGAAATCCGATACACGCTCCGGCAGTGGCCGCGGCGATCAACGCTAGGTCGAGTGGGTCGCGGACGTTGTAGCAGCCTAAGCCCGGAGCCGTGGCACAGGCGTTGCGGAACTGCCAGAAGGTGATCAGCACATAGGCCGCGCTGACCATGGCCATGCAGCCGGCCGCCAGGCCATCGAGACCGTCGGTGAAGTTCACCGCGTTCGACCAGGCGCTGACCACCACGATGACGAACAGCACGAACAGCACCGGCGGCAGTGCCACAGTGGCGATCTCGCGGACATAGGACAATTGGGCGCTGCCCGGGGTGCGTCCGTCGGGATCGGCGAACTGCAGCACCAGAACGCCGAATAACAGTGCGGCGGTAACCTGGCCCACCGTCTTCGCAGTCTTGTTCAAGCCGAGATTGCGCGACTGTCGGATCTTGATCAGGTCGTCGAGGAACCCCACCCCGCCCAGCACCGTCGCCAACCCGAGTACCAAGAGCCCGGAGGCCGAGGGACCCTCCCCGTCCAACACGATTCCGACCAGGTGCGAACCCAGGTAGCCGGCCCAGATGCCGGCCAGGATCGCGACTCCGCCCATTGACGGGGTGCCGCGCTTGGTCTTGTGACTGGGCGGGCCGTCCTCGCGGATCTCCTGGCCGAAGCCCTGCCGGGTGAACAACCGGATCAGCGTCGGAGTCAGCAGGATCGAGACCGCAAGCGAGATGCCGACGGCGACGAGGATCAGTCTCATCCGTGCCCGTCCGGAGGCACGTGGTCGCTGAGCAGCGCATCAGCGATCGCGCCCAGGCCTACCGCCTTGGACGCCTTGACCAGGACCACGTCACCGGGCGCGAGTTCCGCCCGCAGCAGCGCCAGCGCGGCGTCAGTGTCAGCAACCATCGTCGACTCGGACCCCCAGGAGCCCTCCATCACCGCCCCGTGGTGCATGGCGCTCATAGGCCTCCCACTTCCGACGACGACGAGACGGTTGATATCTAATCGCACTGCCAATCGGCCGATGCGGTCATGCTCTGTGATCGAGTCGTCGCCCAGTTCTCCCATCTCGCCGAGAACCGCCCAGCTCCGCTGTCGGGTGCCGCCGGATGGCCGAGACATCGCGGCCAGCGCCTGCAACCCGGCCCGCATGGAGTCTGGGTTGGCGTTATAGGCGTCGTTGATGATCCTCACCCCGTCAGCACGGCTGTGCACCTCCATCCGGTGCCGGGAGGCGGCGCTGGCCTCGGCCAGGGCCGTCGCCACCTGCTGCAGAGTCGCCCCGCATTCGAGCGCGACCGCCGCCGCGCACAGTGCATTGCTCACGTGGTGCTCGCCGTGGAGGGCCAGCTGCACCGCCATTGCGCCCTGGGGGGCGAGCAGCGTGAAACTCGGCCGGGCCAGTTCGTCAAGCATGATGTCCTCGGCGCGCACCTGCGCGGTCTCGGATCGCCCGACCGTCACGACCCGTGCTGCGGTCTGGGCCGCCATCGCGGCGACCACCGGGTCATCGATGTTGAGTACCACCACACCTGAGGCTGGGACCGCCTGCACCAGTTCGGCTTTCGTCGCAGCGATCAACTCGCGTGAGCCGAACTCACCGAGGTGCGCAGTGCCGACGTTGAGCACCACCGCGATGGCCGGCGGTGCGATCCGGGCCAGCGCGGCGATATTGCCGGCATGCCGGGCTGACATCTCCAGCACGAGGAAGTCGGTCCGCTCGGTGGCTCGCAGCACCGTCCACGGGTGGCCGAGTTCGTTGTTGAACGAACCCGGCGGGGCCACCACCTCGCCGAGTGGCCGCAGCACTGCGGCGATCAGGTCCTTGGTAGATGTCTTTCCCGATGATCCGGTGATTCCGACGATCCGCAGCCCACCGGCCACCAGGTCGACGGCCACCGCGCCGGCGAGTCTGGCCAGCGCGCCCAGCACTGCTGCCCCGGACCCGTCGGCGTCGTATTCAAGGACGCCGGCGTGCGCGTCGACAGCCGACGCCGCAGGCGCCACGATCGCAGGCACGCCGACCGGCCTGGCGGCCAGCACGGCCGCTGCTCCCGCCTCGACGGCGGCCCTGGCGAAGTCGTGGCCGTCCGAATGCGCCCCGGGCAGGGCGAGGAAAAGCCCGCCATCAGTGATGGATCGCGAGTCGAACTCGACGGTGCCGGTGACACGCGTCGCCTCAGCATCGGCAGCGCTGATATCGGACAGTCGGCCGCCGACGATCTCGGCTATCCGCGCCAGCGTCAGGTCGATCACCGCGGACCTCCCCGGCCATCGAGGGCGCGGGCCAGTTCGTCACGGTCGTCAAAGGGCCGGGTCCGTCCGCCGCCGGTCTGCCCGGTCTCATGTCCCTTACCGGCGATCACCACCACGTCGCCACGGCGGGCCCAGCCGACGGTATGGACGATCGCCTCGTACCGATCGCCGATCTCGACAACTTCGGCAGCGGGTTCGCGCCGCGCTGCGATGGCCCCGGCCACGATGGCGGCCCGGATCGCGGCCGGATCCTCATCCCGGGGGTTGTCGTCGGTGACGACCACCAGGTCGGCGAGTTCGGCCGCGACCGCACCCATGGGTTCGCGTTTACCGGGATCACGGTTGCCGCCGGCGCCGATTACCACGGCCAGCCTCGACCCCGGCCGGCGCAGGGTTTCCAGCACGGCGCGCAGTGCGCCGGGCTTGTGCGCGTAGTCGACGACGGCCAGGAAGTCCTGACCGCGCTCGATCACCTCGAGGCGGCCGGGAACCGATGCCGTGCACAGTCCGGGCGCGGCCTGTTCGGGTGAGACCCCGATGGCGTCCAGCATGGCCAGCGCCAGCAGTGCGTTGGCGACGTTGTAGCGCCCGGGTAGCCGGATACGCAACCGATGATGCACGCCGGCCGGGTCGACCGCGGTGAACTCCTGAAGACCGCCCCTCGGATCTCCGTCGAGGCTGACGACATCCTCGACTCGCCAATCAGCCGCCGCGCCCTCGGGGCGCCAATCAGCCGCCGCGCCCTCGGCGCTGACGGTGACGGCATCCGCAGTGCGCCGCGCCATCGCCCGGCCCGCCTCATCGTCGACGCACACCACGGCGCGGTGCGCATGCAACGGAGAGGAGGGATCGAATAGTCGCGCCTTGGCGTCGAAGTAGGCTTCCATCGTCGGGTGGAAGTCCAGATGATCGCGGGAGAGGTTGGTGAAACCGCCTACGGCGAAACGGATTCCGTCCACCCGGCCGAGTTCGAGTGCGTGGCTGGACACTTCCATCACCACGGTGTCGACACCTCGCTCTGCCATCACCGCCAGCAGAGCCTGAAGTGCCGGCGCCTCCGGGGTGGTCAGTGCGCTCGGCGCATCCTCCCCGGCGATCCGCACACCAACGGTGCCGATCAATCCCGCAGTCCGGCCCGCCGCACGCAAGCCGGCCTCAATCAGGTGCGCGGTCGTGGTTTTGCCGGATGTGCCGGTCACTCCCAGCACGACGACCCGATCCGACGGGTGTCCGTAGACGTCGGCAGCCAACGCCCCGAGCACCGAACGCGGCACGGGGTGCACCAGGATTGGCACCGGTGCCGGATCGCCGAGCAGGCGGTGAATCACCGCCGCGCCGTCGGCATCGGTGAGCACGGCCACCGCGCCGGCCTCGACGGCCGCGCCGGCGTACTGCGCGCCATGCGTGGATGCTCCGGGCAGCGCGGCGAACAGGTCACCGGAAACCGAGTCCTGAGCGCGCAGCGTGACCCCGCCGATGCGAACGTCGGGCAGGGCCGAGCCGTCGGCGGGAACCGCGCCCACCCGGGCCGCCAGCGTCGGCAACGTCAGGCCAGGGGTGGCTCGGGGCCGCGAGGCACTACGCACCGCCGATCACCTCCCGTCGGCCGTCTGCCCGGTCGGCTAGTCACCCTACCGAGCAGAGGCGCCCCGGTGCCTCAGGCGGCCTGCAGCGTGAGCGGCGGTCCCGGATCCGCTGAGAGCGGGACATTCTCGCGTTGCAGCAGCCAACCGGCGAGGTTGTGGAATAGCGGTGCGGCCGAGTGGCCGGGCGTGCCGTCGGCATTGCGGGACGGTGCGTCCATCATGATGCCGATGACGTAGCGAGGATCATCTGCCGGAGCCATCCCGGCGAAGGTGATCCAGTAGACGTCGTCGTAGTAGCAACCGCAGCCCGGATTGATCTGCTGTGCGGTGCCGGTCTTGCCCGCGACCTGGTAGCCGTCGACGGCGGCGGCCGGGCCGGTGCCCTGCTGCACCCCCATCGGGTCGCGCTGAACGACCGCCCGCAACATAGTGCGAACCGTGCGCGCGGTTTCCGGCGAGACCACCCGGATGCCTTTGGGTTCCGGCTCTTCGGTGCGAGTCCCGTCCGCCGCGATGGTGGCTTTGACAATCCGCGGTGGGATTCGTAGGCCATCGTTGGCGATGGTTTGGTACATGCCGGTCATCTGCAGGAGGGTCATCGAAAGACCCTGTCCGATAGGCAGATTGGAGAATGTACTACCCGACCACTGGTCGATCGGCGGGACAATACCAGCGCTCTCCCCCGGCAGCCTCACTCCGGTGCGCTGGCCGAGTCCGAACTTGCCCAGCATCTCGTAGTAGCGCTGGGGACCGAGCCGCTGGGCGAGCATCAGTGTGCCGACGTTGGAGGACTTACCGAACACTCCGGTAGTGGTGTAGGGCATCAGGCCGTGGCCCCACGCGTCGCGGACGTTGACCCCACCCATATCAATGGAACCGGGTACCGAGAGCACCTCGTCGGGGTTGGTCAGTCCGTACTCGATCACCGAAGCCGCGGTCACCACCTTGTTCACCGAACCGGGCTCGAACGGCGACGTCACCGCCAAGTTGCCGGTCTGCCTGTCGTTTTGTCGTCCGATGTCCTGACTGGGGTCGAAGGTGTTGTCGTTGGCCATGGCCAGCACCTGGCCGGTCTTGGCGTCGAGCACCACCACCGAGACGTTTCTGGCACCGGAGGCGTCCCTGGCCAGCTGGACCTGCTGCTGGACGTAGTACTGGATGTCGTTGTCGAGGGTCAGCTGCACAGTCGATCCGTCGACGGCCTCATGTCGGTTGCGGTAACTGCCCGGGATCACCACGCCGTCCGAGCCCCGGTCGTAGGTGACCGACCCATCGCTTCCGGCCAGCACCGAGTCCATCGACTCCTCGAGGCCCATCAAACCGTGGCCGTCCCAATCGATTCCGCCCACGACGTTGGCGGCCAGTGAGCCGCCGGGGTACTGGCGGATATCCTGACGCTCAGCACCGACCTCGGGGAACTTTTTCGAAATCGCCTCGGCGATACCAGGATCGACCGCGCGCGCCAGATAGACGAAAGTCTCGTTGCTGCGCAGCTTCCGCAGAACACCGGCATAGTCCGGGGAGTTGTTCAGCTTGCCGGAGATGTCTTTGGCGATCTCCTGCAGCCGCTGATCCGGATCGGGCGCCTTCGGTGACTTCTGCTTGGCCTCGGCAAGCTGCTGGCGGATCTTCACGGGCTGGAACGTCAGGGCTCGCGCCTCGGTGGTGAAGGCCAACTCGCTGAGGTTGCGATCGATGATGCTGCCCCGCACCGCCTTTTCGACGTCGGTGACCTTCAGCTGGCCGGCGGACAGAGCGCGCAGACCCGCCGCCTGGGGCACCTGCAGGTTGAACAGCTGCGCCGCCGCCACCATGAGCGCCAGGAAGATGACGACATTGCCCACCCGGTAGCGGTAGACGAACGACGCACTCGACGAATCGGTTTCGGTCACCGCGCGGGTGCGCCGAGCCTTCGCAAACCGGCCTTCCCCGGCAGTCACCGGCTGGGTCGTGCTCGCCCGCACCCGCCCTCGGCGAGCGGTCGAACGCGAAACGGATTTGTCGGCTCGGCTCACTGCGCCGGTCCCATGGGGACTACCCCAGCAGCAACATCGGTCACAGCAGCCACTGTAGGTACTGGAAGTACCACTGGTGCGGCAGGCGCGACCGCCAGCGTGTCACCCGCGGGCAGTGCCGCTGCCGGGCCGGGCAGCGGTGGCGGGCCGGGCAGCGTCACGCCGATGGGCGCATGCGCGACGCCCGGATTTGCCACCGGATACGTCAAAGCCGGGATCAGGACGGGAACCTCCGGGCCAGCCGGCACGGGCACCCCGACAGCCGGCATCGAGCCCGGCAGCGACGGGGTGATCCTTCGTGGCACCTCGGCGGAGGCGCCCGGCTTGGGCACCGGCGGGGCGAGCACGGCCGGCTTGACCGGCGGTGCCGGCGGAGCCGGGTCGGGAAGCTTGGTGTTCAGCGGCGGCGGCGGCGCGCCCGCAGCGGGCTTGGGCATTCCCACGACGATCCAGTTGCCGGCCGGATCCTGGACCAGGTGCGCGGTATCCCTCGATGGGATCATGCCGAGATTGCGGGCCGCATCGGCCAGTGCGGGCGCCGACTGCGCCTCCAACACATCGCGCTCGAGCGCTTCCTTCTGCTGCGCCAGCGCACTGTTCACTTCACGCGCACTGCCAAGCTGATAGGACCGCTGGGCTGAGGCAGTGGACAACCACAGCGTGATACCCAACCCGAGGGCGAGTGCTCCGATAACCAGCATGACGAACGGGATCCGAGCAAGCAACACCTGGGGACGAAGATCCACGCCGTCCAACTTCAGGATCAGCCGCTCCTGCAACGACGGCCGAACAACTTCGGGCGCCTTGGCTTTACGGGCCTTGGATCGAGCCTTGGCCTGAATGCTGCTCTTAGGTCGGGAGGTCCGATCGACCGGCCGCTGCACCGGCGCGCTCTGTGGCCCCTGACGCAGGCCGTGCGACTCACGGGTTGAGCGTGTCCGGCCGCCGCGGGCCGGACCGTCTGCGGGCCGACGCTTGCGGGCGGGCGCCTCGGCGGGGCGGCGCTTGCGGGCCGAGGCGTCGGCACGTCGTCGGCGTGCGGGCGCGACCTTGGCTGTCGGGGTCTGGCCGCGACCCGCGGGGCCGTCTGCCTTGCGGCCGATCTTCATCAGGTGTCCTCTCTGTGGCCGACGCCGTGAGCACGTTGGATGGCGCGCAGTCGAACCGGTGCGCTGCGCGGGTTGCGTTCGATCTCGGCGTCGTCGGCACGCTCGGCACCCCGGGTGAGTGCGACGAACCGGGGCTCATGCCCGGGAAGCTCCATCGGCAGACCCTCCGGTGTGCGCGAGGCGGTCGCCGCGGCGAAGGTGGTCTTGGCGATGCGATCCTCAAGAGACTGGTAGGCCATCACGACGATCCGCCCACCCGGCCGCAGTGCGGCCAACGCCGCCGGCAGAGCCGCGGCCAGCGAATCCAACTCCGCATTCACCGCGATCCGCAATGCCTGGAAGGTGCGCTTGGCGGGGTGCCCGCCCGTCCGCCGAGCCGGAGCGGGTATCGCGTCGTAGAGGATCTCCACGAGTTCCCCGGTTCGGGTCAGGGGTTGGCGTTTGCGCCGCTCGACGATGAACCCGGCGATACGGGAGGCGAATTTCTCCTCACCGAAGCGACGCAGAACATCGGTCAACCCGGAACGGTCATAGGTGTTGAGAATCTCGGCTGCGGTCAAGTCCGCGTCAGGATCCATCCGCATGTCCAGCGGGGCGTCCTGGGAGTAGGAGAACCCGCGCTCCGAGCGGTCCAGCTGCATCGAGGAGACACCCAGGTCGAACAGCACGCCCTCGACCGAATCCGTTGCGGCAAGGCCGGTTTCGGCCAGGGCCGTGGCGAGCCCGTCGTATCGGGTGCGCACCAGGTGAACCCTGTCACCGAACTCCTCGAGCCGGGACGCCGCGATCTCCACCGCGTCAGGGTCCCGGTCCAGTCCAATCAGCCGCACTCCCGGGAACGCCCGCAGAAACCGCTCGGCATGACCGCCGGCCCCCAGGGTGGCATCGATCAGCACCGCGCCGGATCCGTCGAGTGCGTGTGCGGTCAGTGCCGGGGCGAGGAGCTCCACACAGCGCTCCAGCAGAACGGGAACGTGACCGTGCGACTCATCTGAGGGGGCCACAACGCATCCTCCGGGTTGATGGGTCCCGCGTTGATGGGGAACAGGTTGGTGAGGCGCACCCCCTGCACCGAGGTCCCTGTCCGATTGGGCGAACCTGGCGTCGGGGAAGTACGTCAGGGTCGATTCGGACAGAGGCCACGCTGCACGGGCATGCGGCGGCGCCGCAGGCTCAGATGATGTCGCTGAGGGCTTCATCGCTGGCCGCGGAGAAGTTCTCTTCATGGATCTGCTGATAGTCCTGCCACGCCTGGGCGTCCCAGATCTCCAGGAAGTCCACCGCGCCGATCACCGCGCAGTCCTTGGAGAGGTTGGCGTAGCGCCGATGGTCGGCGGACAACGTGATCCGGCCCTGGGAGTCCGGGTGTTGTTCATCGGTGCCGGCCGCCAGGTTGCGCAGGAAAGCCCTGGCTTCCGGGTTGCTCCGCGAGGTTTGAGAGGCGCGCTCGGCCAGCTGTTCGAACTGCGCGCGAGGGTAGACCGCGAGGCTGTGGTCTTGGCTTTTCGTGACCATCAACCCTCCTGCCAGCGCGTCGCGGAACTTGGCGGGCAGTGTCAGCCGGCCCTTATCGTCCAACCTGGGCGTATAGGTGCCGAGAAACATGCTGCGCACATCTCCTTGCCCCTGGAACCCCGGAGTGACCGTCACCCCGCTGTGCGCCACACTACCCCACAATCCCCCACTTTGCTCCACTATAACCGCGAAAAACGCCGCAGGCCCCCACTTCACGCCCCACCAGGAGTGCAGAAGTCCTGTTCGGGCCTGAAAATTCCACCGCGGGTGCAGGTCAGGACGCGGTGGGGTGGTGTGGGGACCCCGCATGAGAAGCCTTGTTTCAAACCATCAACTGATGAGCAACTGATGTAATAGGGCCGCCCAGGAAACAAGGAGACGTCTGATGCCTTTGTCATGGAGATTTTCCGCTCTCGCCGACCGCCACCGAGCACTGGGGTCCGCGCTCGAGGACTGGAGCGGAATGGGCACTGCGTGGACCTATGACAAGGACATCTATGCCGAGCATATTGCGGTGCGCACCAAGGCGGGGCTCATGGATGTGTCAGGCCTCAAGAAGGTTCATGTCGTCGGCCCGCACGCCATGGCTGTGCTCGACTACATCACCACCCGCGATCTGACCAAGGTGTACCCCGGCAAGTCGGTCTATGCCTGCATGCTCGATGACCGCGGCATGTTCACCGACGACTGCATCGTCTTCCGCACGGGTCCCAACTCCTGGTTGCTGGTGCATGGTTCGGGCTCGGGGCATGAAGAAGTAGTCAAGGCGGCGATGGGCCGCAATGTCGCCGTGCTGTTCGACGACGACCTGCACGACCTCTCCCTGCAGGGGCCCTTAGCGGTCGACTTTCTCGCCGAGCACGTACCGGGAATCCGCGACCTCAAGTATTTCCACCACATGCCGACGACGCTGTTCGGTGCGCCCGTGATGATCTCGCGTACCGGCTACACCGGCGAACGCGGCTATGAAATCTTCGTGCGCGGCCAGGATGCGCCCATGGTCTGGGACACGATCCTCGACAAGGGCAGGTCGATGGGCATCATCCCGGTGTGCTTCAGCGTGCTCGATATGCTGCGCGTGGAAAGCTATCTGCTCTTCTACCCCTACGACAATTCGCAGATGTATCCCTTTGCCGACCAGCGGCCCGGCGACACGCTCTGGGAACTTGGCCTCAACTTCACGGTGAGCCCCGGCAAAACCGGCTTCCGCGGTTGTGAGGAGCACTACAAGCTCAAGGGCAAGGAGCGCTTCAAGATCTTCGGCGTGCTTGTTGATGCCGACGGCCCGACCGATCTCGGCGACGAGATCTGGGCGGACGGCAAGAAGGTCGGCGTCATCACCTGCCCGTGCTACTCAAAGCTCACCAACAAGAGCATGGCCATTGCCCGCCTCGACACCCCGTACGCGAAGCAGGGCACGCCACTGGAGATCCGGGGCGCGAAGGTGAAGGCCACGGCGATTGCCCACACCATCACCTTCGATGACCCCGAGAAGAAAAAACGCACGGCAGTCGGCTGAGAAAAGTTACGTCGAATGCTCGTTGCAGGTATCAAGAGCCGCCCGGTGTATGGCGGCGTCACTGTGGATCAAAACGCCAGGCGGCACCTCTTCGCCCTCGAGGGCGAAGGCGCGCTTGCTCTGACAGATGAAATGGCCAGAGCCGGGAATGACTTCGTGGGTGCTGCCGACATCCTCTATGTGGCGGCCGGCTCGCGCGCGGCAGCGCATGACCAGGCCCTCGCCGCGCTGGATCCGGATACTTTCTGGCAGGCCCCGACCATCCCGGTGTTGCTCAACCGTTTGGATGTCATGCTGAGCCGGGCCGACATGGGCACGCGCCTCTATATCGCCGGAACCGAGGGCTTCATCGGCCTGGTGGTGCAGGTGGCGCTGAACCATGGCATCGACTATGGCTCGCTGCGCTGCGAGCATCGCGGCTCGGCGGCACGACGGGTGCAGTGCGTGCACTGCAAGGGCATCACCGAGAACGTCACCACAAGCCCCTACGCCTGCACCCATTGCGGGCTCTCGCTACTGGTGCGCGATCACTACTCGCGCCGGATCGGCGCCTTTCAGGGTGTCAACATCGATGCCGAGGAACCCGGCACCGCCCCCCAGCCTGAGGAACTCTTCCCTTGACGATCAACACCGAAATGGAAGTCCGCGTCGCCACGATCACGCCGGTAGCGGACACAGTGAAACGCATCCGCTTCGAGCGGGTTGACGGCCAGCCGATGCCGGTGTTCTCGGGCGGCGCGCATGTCATCGTGTCGATGCGTGACGGGCAGGTGCTGCGTCGCAACCCCTACTCGCTCATGTCTGCTCCGGGAGATACCAGCGGCTACGAAGTCAGTGTGCTGCGCGTGGAAAAATCGCGCGGCGGCTCGGCATTTCTGCATGAGAAATTGAAGGAGGGCGACACGCTGGTGTTGAGCCAGCCGGTGAATCTCTTCCCCTTTGATCACCGCGGCAAGAAGCACATCATGATGGCAGGCGGCATTGGCATCACCCCCTTCATAGCCATGATGGACCAGCTGGAACTTCAGGGCCGGGCCTTCGAGCTGCACTACGGCGTGCGCACCCGCAGCCACGGCGCCTACTGGAAAGAGCTGCAGCAGCGCTATGGCACGCACCGCGTCAAGGTCTACTGCGACGCGGAAAAGTTGTTCATCCCGGTGGACGATATCCTTGGCAACCAGCCGCTAAGCACGCATCTGTATGTCTGCGGCCCACCGGGCATGATCAGCGGTGTGCTGGACACGGCGCGCCAACACGGCTGGCCTGAGGAGAACCTGCACTCCGAGGAATTCCTGGCGCCGCCGCCCGGCAATGCCTTCCAGGTCAAGCTGGCGCGCGCCAAGCGCGCGATCGATGTGGCGCCCCATCAAAGTATCCTCGAAGCCGTTGAAGCCGCCGGTATCGAAGCACCCTATCTCTGCCGCGGCGGGGCGTGCGGGCAGTGCGAAACAGCCGTCGTCTCCTGCGAGGGAGAGATCGAACACAACGACCACTTCCTGGAGCCAGACGAAAAGGCCGCCGGAACCAAGATCATGATCTGTGTCTCACGCATCAAGGCCAACGCCGTCACGCTCGACCTTTAGGAGGCCTCCCGGTATGACCATCGATTTTCGGAACGAAACCTTCCGCGACGACTTCACTTTCCGCAACAGCCCGGAAACCATCCGGCGCTTCCCCTTCCCGTTCCACGAAGACAAATACATGTATGCGGTGAACATGGAGCCGCATGTGCCGGCCGGCCCCGAGGGGCACGCCTATAACAACGCCATCGACATCGATGAGCATTACGTCGCCGAGATGCGCGACCGCGCGCTCGTGCTCAACGAGGATCCGCTGCGCTACCAGGCCCTGCCACACATGATGGCCGCGCAATGGGACACCCTTGAACTGCTGATGGAACAGCAGGCTGCGGCCTACCCCACGCATTTCTCGCTCACCAAGGACGGCGACCGCTGGCACTGGATCAACCGTCCACTCGGCATCGACCAGACCTTCACCTTCGGTGACCCCACCACCTTGCCGATGGAGCCGTTCGAATTCATCACGCGTCAGGCGCAGGGTGATTTCTGCATCGTCGACCAGCGCGACGGCAATCTGTGGATGGATGCCGGCATGGTGACGACCCAGGCAGACTGGTCGCTTGATTTCGACATCGGCATGAACTTCTTCGAATGGCACGGCCCCGTGCCGCTGGCGCACGAGATCGGCGTGTTCGAACGCGCGCTCAAGTTCCTGCTCAATCTCCAGCAGGGCAAGCCGGTGCGCCGTCTCAACTGGACCATGACCATCAATCCGCGCCTCGACACCAGCCCCGAGAACTACCACAAATGGGGACCCGACCGCGCCACAGTGACGCGAGAGAATATCGGCGACAAAGTGCATCTGCGCTGCGAGCTGCAGAGCCTCTGGCGCCTGCCGCGCTCCAACGCCATCCTGTTCGTGATCCGCTGCTATCTGATCAAGATGGAGGAGCTGGTCACCATCCCGAAATGGGGCAGACGCTTCCACCGTGTTCTGCGTGACCTGCCGCCAGAACTCATCGATTACAAGGGTCTTACGCGTTACCGCCCTGCCACTGTCGAGTGGCTGTCGAAATACGATGATGGAACGCCGACCAGCACCGGCATCTATCCGGACTGATATACACGAACTTCACGACCATCCAGGGAGACATCATGACCAGGGTTGCAGTAATCGGCGCCGGCCCGTCCGGGCTTGCGGCACTCCGGGCCTTCCAGTCCGCCAAGAAAAAAGGCGCCCAGATCCCCGAGGTCGTCTGCTTCGAGAAGCAGGACGACTGGGGCGGGTTGTGGAACTACACCTGGCGCACCGGCCTTGATGAACACGGTGAGCCCGTCCACTGCTCCATGTACCGCTACCTGTGGTCCAACGGCCCCAAGGAGTGCCTCGAATTCGCCGACTACACCTTCGAGGAACATTTCGGCAAACCGATCGGGTCCTATCCCCCGCGCGCCGTGCTGGCCGACTACATCGCCGGCCGCGTGAAGAAGGCCCGAGTGCGCAAGTGGATTCGCTTCAACGCGCCCGTGCGCATGGTCGAGTGGGACAAGAAGAAAAAGAAGTTTGCCGTCACCGTTCATGACCGCCCGAAGGACCGGATGTACACCGAGGAGTTCGACTACGTGATCTGTGCATCAGGCCACTTCTCGACGCCGCATGTTCCATTCTTCCCCGGTCTGGAAGCGTTCAACGGGCGCGTGCTGCACGCCCATGACTTCCGCGACGCACTGGAGTTCAAAGATAAGGATATTCTCCTCGTCGGCCGAAGCTACTCGGCCGAGGATATTGGTTCGCAGTGCTGGAAATACGGTGCCAAGTCGGTCACCACCACCTACCGCTCGACGCCGATGGGCTTCAAGTGGCCGGCGAACTTCGAGGAGCGCCCCCTGCTGCAAAAGGTCGAGGGCAAGACGGCATATTTCAAGGACGGCAGCAGCAAGGATGTGGACGCCATCATCCTGTGCACCGGCTATCAGCACTACTTCCCCTTCCTGCCGGAGGACCTGCGCCTCAAAACCGCCAACCGCATGTGGCCGGAGAAGCTCTACAAAGGCGTTGTCTGGCAGGACAATCCGCGCTTCTTCTACATCGGCATGCAGGATCAGTTCTATACCTTCAACATGTTCGACGCCCAAGCCTGGTACGCGCGTGACATCATCCTCGGCCGCATCAAGCTGCCAAAGGCCGATGCCATGGTCAAGGACTGGAAGAAGTGGCTCAAGCGCGAGAAGAAACTCGCTGACGCCGAGCAGATGATCTGGTTCCAGGGTGACTATGTGAAAGACCTGATCAGTGCGACCGACTATCCCCAATTCGACATCGAGGGCGTCAACAAGACCTTCATGGACTGGGAGCACCACAAGATGGATGACATCATGAGCTACCGGAATAATGCCTACCGTTCGTTGATCACCGGCACCATGAGCCCTAAACACCACACTCCGTGGAGGGACGAACTCGACGACTCGATGGAAGCCTATCTGCGCACCACGTAAGGTCAGCCGCGCGGACGGGCTTTCTCGGGATCGTAATGCGGGAACTTCACGATCCGCGCCGGCAGGCGCTTCTGCAGCCCGTCGAGCTTTCCGATCTCAACTTCGGTGCCGATCGCCGCATGGAGCGCATCAAGACGGGCGAGTGCGATGTTCTTCCCGAGAATGGGTGAGCGCATGCCGCTGGTGACCACCCCCACCTGGGCGCGACCACTGTGCACACAGTCGCCGTGACCCACCGCTTCATTTGACTCGATCTCAAGTCCCACCAGCTTGCGGCGCGGATGCTCCTTGCGCTCGACGAGCGCCTCTTTTCCGATGAAATCATCCGCCTTGGTCTTGAGCGGAACAGTAAAGCCGATGCCGGCCTCGAAGGGGTCGGTCTCCGAGTCGAACTCGTACTGCGCAAAAATCAGCCCCGCCTCAACGCGCACCATCTCGAGAGCCTCAAGCCCCATCGGGCTGATGCCGTGCTTTTGGCCTGCTTCCCAGACTGCGTCAAACACCGCGACGGCATCCTTCGGGTGGCAGAAGATCTCATAGCCGAGCTCGCCGGTGTAGCCGGTGCGCGAGACCACCACCGGCGGCCCCTCGAAACCTCCGATACGACCCACCGCGAATCGAAACCATTCGAGCTCGCCGACGGCGGGCTGGGCGGGCGACGTCCAGATGATCTCCTTCAGCAGTTCGCGGCTGTTGGGTCCCTGTACGGCGATATTGTGCAACTGGTCGGTCGAGGAGCGCACCCAGGCCTGGTAGCCCGCTTTCTCTGCCTGCTCGCGCAGCCAGATGCCGGAATAGTCATCGCCGCCGATCCAACGGAAGTTGTTCTGCCCCAGGCGGAACACCGTGCCGTCATCGATCATGCCGCCATTTTCGTAACACATGGCGGAATAGACGACCTGCCCCGTTGACAGCTTACGGATGTCGCGCGTGAGGCAATATTGCAGCAGCGCCTCCGCATCAGGCCCGGTGACCTCGAACTTGCGCAGCGGCGAGAGATCGAGCACGACGCACTTCTCGCGGCAGGCCCAGTATTCGCTGATCGGACCGTCATTGTTAAAGCGGGTGGCCAGCCAGAAGCCGCGGTATTCGGTGAAGTTGCGCGTGCGGGCGGAGAACCGCGGATGGAAGGCGGTTTCCCGGGTCAGCTGGACGTCGGCGTCAGGTGTCATGCGATGGGCCACTGCTCTCGAGAATTTTTGGGTTGCTG
>Ga0194035_1000245_pt1 | contig 33067 bp, 33 predicted proteins | sample JunL2320m_MetaG_FD_148680 | JGI IMG/M metagenome (GOLD analysis project Ga0194035, IMG submission 148680) | Anoxic zone freshwater microbial communities from boreal shield lake in IISD Experimental Lakes Area, Ontario, Canada - Jun2016-L239-20m | ecosystem: Environmental > Aquatic > Freshwater >...
GTCGCCATCGCGCACGCCGTTCTCGGCGATGTCCGTCTGGATGGCGCGGATCGCGCCGATGAGATCGGAAGCCATGTAGATGGCGTTGACGCCGATGGGTGCGAGGCTCGAATGCGCTTCAAGGCCATGCGCAGTCACGCGGAAGCCGAGCTTGCCCTTGTGCGCGGTGACGGCCTGCATCAGCGTCGGCTCGCCGACGATGCACAGGCGCGGCTTCACCGGCGCATCCTTCAGAATGTCGAGCAGGCGCCTGACGCCCACGCAGCCGATCTCCTCATCATAGGAGAAGGCGAGGTTGATCGGTGTGTGCAGCTTGCGCGACGACGCGATCTCGGCGGCGCGCAGGCAGCAGGCGATGAAGCCCTTCATGTCTGCCGTGCCGCGGCCGAAGTAGTTGCCGTTGCGCCTTTCCATCTTGAAGGGATCGGACGACCACGCCTGGCCCTCGACGGGGACCACGTCGGTGTGGCCGGAGAGCACGATTCCCGGCACGTCCTTCGGGCCGATGGTGGCCCAGAGGTTTGCCTTCCGGCCATCCTCATTGTGCACCAGCATTGTTTCGATGCCAAAGCCGCCAAGAAAATCGCGCACATAGGCGATGAGGTCGAGGTTCGAGTCCCGGCTGACGCTCGGGAATGCGATCAGTTTTTCAAGGTGTTCGAGAGAGGTTTTCATGGTGGCCCAATGTCGCGGCAGTTATCGCCGTTCCTGCCGGGAAATTTGACACATGTCAAAGCAGGCATGGGCAGGCTGGCTTATCCATCAGAGGCACGGTGGTTTCGGCCAGCGTGCTGGCGGGGTGGGTCTCCTGAGAAAGTTAGCTGTCGCTTCGTTCCCCCCTTTCCTGGGGTCCCCCCGCCTCCTCCCTTTGCCTGGGTCCCGCTTGCGGGACCCTTTTTCTTTGTAGAGTGGCCTTTAGGGCCACTGTGCTCCCACTCGCGCCGTCTCGATGGCATAGAGCGACGAGGTGGCGGTGATGAACATGCGCGACTTGCCGAAGCCGCCGAAGGTGAGGTTGGCGACCGTCTCCGGCACCAGGATGCGGCCGAGCCGCTCTCCGTCTTTGGTATAGCAGTGGATGCCGTCGCCGGCGGAAATCCACAGCAGGCCTTCGGTATCGACCCGCAAGCCATCCGGCACCTTGTTGTCGATGACGGCGACGACGCGGCTGTCCTTCAGCACCTTGTCATCCACCACCTTGAAGCCGCGCACGTGGCGGGGGCGGCCTTCCTCGAAGCCGAAGCCATCGCCGCGCGCATAGCCTGAGTCGGCGATATAGAGTTCCTGCTCGTCGGGCGAGAAGGCGAGGCCGTTCGGGCGGTCGAGGTCATCGGCCACCACGCTCAATTCGCCATTGGCTGGATCGAAGCGGTAGACATTGTTGTTGCCGATCTCGCTGTCGGCCTTGATGCCCTCGTGGTTCGAGATGATGCCGTAGGGGGGGTCGGTGAACCAGATGGTGCCGTCGGATTTCACCACCACGTCATTGGGCGAGTTCAGCCGCTTGCCGTTCCAGTGGCTGACGATCATCTCGTAGCGGCCGTCCAGATAGGTGCGGCTCACGCAGCGCCCGCCATGTTCACACGAGATCATGTTGCCCTCGCGGTCACGCGTGTGGCCGTTGGTGCGCTGCGACGGCTGGCGGAACACCGAGAGTCCGTTGATGGGCGACCAGCGCATCATGCGGTTGTTGGGAATGTCGGAGAAGCGCAGCTCGTTCAGCTCGGAAAACCACACCGGCCCTTCGGCCCAGATGAAGCCGGTGGCGAGCCTGGTGAGTGCGGCCCCCGCCGGGAAGAGGTCAAGGAACTTGTGGCTGTCGGGTGCAAGGCAGGCGGCGTGCTTGGTCATGATCGTGTCTCAGCCCTTGATGATGGTCGGAATGCGGGTGGCGGGCGGCGTGTTGCGGCTGCGCTGGCATTTGACCTGCCCGTCGATCACCACCATGCCGATGCCGGGAAGGTCGCCGAGCTCGATCGAGTGCAGCAGGTTTTCGCCCGCCGAATGCTGTGCCTTGTCCATGAACACGAAATCCGCCGCGCGGCCCACTTCGATGAGGCCGCAGTCGAGCTTGCGCATGCGTGCCGTGTTGCCGGTAGCAAGGCAGATGGCCTGTTCGGCGGGAAGTTCGCCCAGTGAGGACAGCATCGACACCATGCGCGCGATGCCGAGTGGCTGCACGCCAGAGCCCGCCGGCGCATCGGTGCCGAGGATGACGCGGTGCAGTTCCTTCATCTCACGCGCCAAACGCAGCGTATAGATTGCCGCGCGTTCATTGCCGTTGTGCACGATCTCCAGCCCGCGCTTGCAGCCCTCGCAGATGCAGCGGATCTGCTTGTCAGGCAGCGCCGTGTGCCCGCCGTTGATGTGGCCCACCACATCGGTGTCAGCATCGAGCACGACGTCGGCGTCGATGAGGCCCGAACCGGGGATGGAAGGTCCGCCGGTGTGGATGGTGCTCTGGATGCCATATTTCCGCGCCCACGCCACCATGCGCCGCGCGGTGGGTCCGTCCTTCACGCCGCCCAGGCCCACTTCGCCCAGGAGTGTCACACCCGCATCGGCGAGGTCCTTGAAATCCTGCTCCACCATCTCGGGTTCGATGCAGGGGGCACCCGCATGTACCTTGACACCCGACGGACGGAAGTTGGCGAATTGCCGCTGCGCAGAGATCGCCAATGCCTTGAGGCCGATGACATCACGCGGGCGGCCCGGCGTGTGCACTTCGCCTGCCGAGATCATGGTGGTGACGCCGCCATTGAGGTTGGAGTCGATCCAGCCGACCTGGTTCTGGCGCGGCGTCCAGTCGCCTGCCACCGGGTGCACGTGGCTGTCGATCAGCCCCGGCGTCAGTGCGGTGCCATTGGCATCGATGATGTGGGTTGCGTGGTCCTGGTCGACATCCTTGGCGCGGCCGATGGCGGTGATGCGGCCATTCTCGGCCACCACCGTGTCGGCATCGAGGATGGGGTTTTCGATAGCGCCTGACAGCAGCAGGCCGATGTTGCGGATCACCAGTTTCTGCGGACCGGTGGAACCGGCCGAAGCGTCATGCGCCATGTTGTCCTCCTGGCAAACGCGCTGCTTCTGGGGCAGCGTCAAGGTTGGCATACTGCGTCATGGAAGGATGCCTGTCGAGGGCAGGGGAGACACATGAAGATCATCCGCAAGTCCGATCTGGTCGAGGGGCGCTGGCGCAATGGCATGGGCGTGTCTTGGGACATCGCCTCCGACCCGCCGGGGGTGGACGACTTCGGCTGGCGCTTCGCCATCGCCCGCATCGATGCTGACGTGCCCTTCTCAAACTATCCGGATACCGACCGCATCTTCACCCTGATCGAGGGTAACGGACTCGACCTCGCATTCGAGGGCCACCGCAGCCTCGCCGTCCACCGCCGCTTCGTGCCGCATCCTTACCCGTGCGACGTGCCGACATTCTGCCACCTCCGCGAAGGCCCGTGCCGCGCGCTGAACCTGTTCACCAGGCGCGGCCGTTGGCGGGCTGCGCCCGATATCCTGTCGAGCGGGGCGGAGATCAGTCACACTGGCCCCATCCTGCTCTTTGCGTTGCAGGGAGCGGCGGATGTGAACGGCCACGCGATGGGCGAGGGCGATGCCGCCATTGCGGCGGACACCATCACGGCGGATACTGAGGGATTCCTCTACGTGGCGCGGTTGTTCGCCTTGTGATTGGCCTGCGCAATCTTTCCCGCTAGAAGGCCGCCAAAGAGATCGGAGACAGTTTCATGAAAGCGCGTGTTCAGTGGCTCGACGGCCGGGCCTTCGTCGGTGAATCAGGCTCGGGCCATGCCGTGGTGATGGATGGAGCGCCGGAGTCCGGTGGCCGCAATGTCGGCGTCCGCCCCATGGAAATGCTGCTGCTGGGCCTCGGCGGCTGCACCGCCTTCGACATCGTGATGATCCTCGAACGCATGCGTGAGAAGGTGACGGGCCTCGACATCGCGCTCGAAGCCGAGCGCGCTGGCGAAGACCCCAAGGTCTTCACGTACGTCAAACTCATCTACAAGGTCACCGGTCGCAGCCTGAAGCCGGCCAATGTCGAGCGCGCGGTGAACCTCTCGGCGGAGAAGTACTGCTCGGCGTCGGCCATGTTCGGAAAGACGGCCATGATCGAGCACAGCTTCGAGATCATCGAGGATGGGGCCGCCGCCACGGCTTGATCGGCAATTTCCTGCTCCAGGGGTTGCGCATTGGAATGGGCTGCAACTGTGGCGATTGTCTTGGCTCTGGCCCGCCCGATGTCCCCGGCATCCGGCGGGGGCGGGGCCTTCGCAAAATGCATGGCCGACCCAGGGACAGGCTGATAAGCTCTTGAAAACGTGGGGTCAGCGCCTGTGGAGACGCTTAACCATGCCCCCGCTGCCGCTGGCATCGGCCAGCCAAATCAGCCTATCATTCGCCCGATGCCGGGCCGCTGTCTGGCAGCTTCTTCGCAGAAACTTGCCCGCCCCGCGCCCTGCCGGCGCGCCGGCGGGCATTTTTGCTTTCTGGAAGTTGCGGAAATGAACTAATCTTCTCACGGGTTTAAACGTGGAGAAGGGACGACTCATGACCAATAACGTAACCAATGCGCGTGGCCTCGGGGCCGGCGCGCTGCTGCTGCATGGCCTTGCCAAGCACTGGTGGGTGCTGGCGCTTCGCGGCGTCGCTGCCATCGTGTTCGGCGTGCTGGCCTTTGCCTGGCCGGGCATCACCATCCTCAGCCTCGTCATGCTCTATGGCGCCTATGCGTTCGTAGATGGCGTGTTCTCGATCTTCGCTGCCATCGGCGGCGGCACCCCGGCACCGCGCTGGTGGCTGGCGGTTGTCGGCATCCTCGGCATTCTGGCGGGCCTCATCGCCTTTGCCAACCCGGTGCTGGTGGGTCTTTACCTCCTGTGGTTCATCGGCGCCTGGGCGATCGTCAGCGGCGTCATGGAAATCATCGGCGCCATCCGTCTCCGCAAGGAGATCGACAATGAATGGTGGCTGATCCTGCACGGCCTGATCTCGGTGCTGTTCGGCATCTTCCTGTTTGCCGAACCGCTGACCAGCGCGCTCGCCCTCATTTGGGTGATCGGCGCCTATGCCGTTGCGGCAGGCGTGATCATGATCATGCTGGCGTTCAAGCTCAAGGGCCACAGCGGCCACGCGAAGTGATCTTCCAAGATCTGTTGCTGAATGGAGAGCGGCCCTCGGGCCGCTCTTCTTTTTTATGCCTCGTCGCGCGTGGGGATGAGTTCCGCCGCCGCCCGTTCCTCGGGCCGCTGGCTTGCCGCAAGGCCCTGCGCCACACCGCGCCGGTCGGCCTCCGAGCGGTTCTGGCTCATCTTCTTCTTGCCTTCGAGCCGGGCGATGGGCAGCCGCAGTCCGACGATGCCGCGAAGCTGTGATGCGATGTAATCGGCAGGCGCATCGCTCACCTCCCACGGACGAGCGCGCTCGCCCTCATGAAGCCGGGTGAGGCGCGTCACCACCGCCAGCAGGCGCTCGGAATCCTCAAAGAATTCCACCGGGCCGTGGGCCTGCACGGTCACGTAGTTCCACGTCGGCACCACCTTTCCGGTCTCCTGCTTGGTCTGATACCAGGAAGGCGTGATGTAGGCGTCAAGCCCCATGAACACCGCCACGGCCTCGCCGATCACCGGCAGGCGCCACTGCGGATTTGCGCGCGCGAGGTGCCCGTAAAGCGTTCCGAATTCGCCCTCGCTCTCGTCGAGCAGCAGCGGCAGTGGTGACACCTGCGGACCCTCCGCCGTCGCTGTCACCAGGTTGGCAAGGCGTGCGGCACGCACGCAAGCGAAGATGCTGTTGCGGTCATCGACTTTGAAGGCAGGCGGCATGTACATGTCGAAGTGTCCTCTTCTGTCCTGCCGCATCGCGCGGAAGCGCCATGGCGCACAGGTCCGGTTTTGCCTTTGCCGACCAGACCAGCGGGATCAGTGAACCGGGCGGCGCGCCAGCGAAAGGCCCACGCCCAACGCGATCATCGCCCAGCCGGATGACTGGCGCAGGCGCGAGATCAGCCCGGGCCGCGCCGCAGCACCCTGCCGGATGCGCCATGCGAGAACCACCGCCACCAGGTCTCCCAGCGTGTTGAGGACCACCGAGATGAAACCCAGCACTACGAACTGCAACGCCACGGAGCCCGCTGCCACATCGACGAACTGAGGCACGATTGCGATGGGTGGCTGCTGTTGCGCGGACGTCTCACGTCACGCGTGCGCCGTCACGGACCGTGTCAGATGTGGCTATGAGGGGAGGGTGGTGGGCGATACTGGACTCGAACCAGTGACCCCTGCGATGTGAACACAGTGCTCTACCAACTGAGCTAATCGCCCGTGCCTTTTAGGGTGAGCAGCGTATAGGCGGAAGGCTGCGACGAAGTCAAGGAGCGCTTCAGGCCTCGGCGAAAAGCTCCTGGATGGCGTCATAGGCCTCGTCGAAATGGGTGATCAGCCGGTCCGGGCCATAGTCCGCCACCGGGCGCGGGGTATAGCCGAAGGGCACCGCGATCACCGGCACGCCGGCGTTGCGGGCTGTCAGGATGTCGGTCTCGCTGTCGCCCACCATCAGGGCGCGCGGGCTGTCGAGATTGAGGCGGTTCACGGCCTCGTAGAAGGGCTTGGGGTCCGGCTTGGCGATGCCCAGCGTGTCAGGGCCCACCACGGAGCCGAAATATCTCGCGAGGTCGAGGGCGTCGAGCAGCTGCACCGACAGGCCTTCGAGCTTGTTGGTGCAGACGCCGAGCCCGAAGCCCTCGTCCTTCAGGCGCTCCAGCAGCCGGACGAGGCCGGGGAAGGGGGCGCTGCCATGGGCGATGTTGGCCGCATAGAAGTCGACGAAGCGCCGGTAATCGACCTCCACGTCATAGGCATCGGGCAGGCCTCCCGTTGCGGCAAGGCCGCGGGTGAGGAGTGCCCGGGCGCCATGGCCCACGAAGGCGCGGACTTCCGGCATTTCCAGCGGCCTGCGACCCATCTCGACCAGCACGAAATTGGTGGCCCGCATCAGGTCGGGTGCCGTGTCCACCAGGGTGCCGTCGAGGTCGAAAATCACCGCACGATCGGGCAAGACTGCCTCCATAAACTCGCATTTGGTTTCGGGCCGGACCCCGTGCTAAGAGGCCGCCACCCGAATGACAGGAGATCTCAATGGATATCCGCAAGACCCAGGCGCTGCGCGATTTACTGAAGGACAAGTCCCTTCTCAAGGACAAATGCTACATCGACGGCAAGTGGGTCTCTGGCTCCGCCACCATCGACGTCACCAACCCGGTTGACGAAAGCGTCATCGGCACGGTGCCGAAGCTGGGCGCTGCGGAAACCCGCGTGGCCATCGAGGCCGCACAGCGCGCACAGAAGGAATGGGCCAGGAAGACCGCCAAGGAACGCGCTGCCATCCTGCGCAAGTGGTTCAACCTCATGCTGGAGAACCAGGAAGACCTGGCCCAGATCATGACGGCCGAACAGGGCAAGCCGCTCGCCGAGTCGCGCGGTGAGATCGCCTATGGCGCCTCCTTCATCGAATTCTTCGCCGAAGAGGGCAAGCGCATCTATGGCGAGACCATTCCGTCTCCCTGGCCCGCCGCCCGCATGGTGGTGATCAAGCAGCCGGCTGCCGTCGTCGCCGCCATCACGCCGTGGAACTTTCCCAATGCCATGATCACCCGCAAGGCCGGCCCGGCACTTGCCGCCGGCTGCGCCTTCGTCTGCAAGCCCGCCAACGAGACGCCCTATTCGGCGCTCGCCCTGTGCGAGCTCGCCGAACGCGCCGGCATTCCGGCCGGCGTATTCTCGGTCTTGACCGGTGTCTCGCGCGAGATCGGTGCCGAGATGACCTCGAGCCCCATCGTCCGCGCGCTGACCTTTACGGGCTCGACGGAAGTTGGCCGCGTGCTCATGGCGCAGTGTGCGCCCACAATCAAGAAGGTGGGCCTCGAACTGGGCGGCAATGCTCCCTTCATCGTGTTCGACGATGCCGACCTCGATGCCGCCGTGCAGGGCGCCATGCTGTCGAAGTACCGCAACGCCGGCCAGACCTGCGTCTGCGCCAACCGCATGCTCGTGCAGGAAGGCGTCTATGATGCCTTCGCCGAGAAGCTCGCCGAGGCCGTGAAGAAGCTCAAGGTAGGCGACGGCACGGAGCAGGGTGTCACGACCGGCCCGCTCATCAACAAGGCAGCGATCGCCAAGGTGCAGGAGCACATCGACGACGCCGTCAAGAAGGGCGCCAAGATCATCGTCGGCGGCAAGTCGCTGGGTGGCAACTTCTTCGAGCCGACGCTGATCCGTGACGTGACGGCCGACATGGCAGTCGCGCGTGAGGAGACCTTCGGCCCCGTGGCCCCGCTCTTCAAGTTCAAGACCGAGGAGCAGGCGATCGAGATGGCGAATGCCACCGAGTTCGGCCTGGCCTGCTATTTCTATTCGCGTGACATCGGCCGCGTCTGGCGCGTGGCGGAAGGCCTCGAATACGGCATGGTCGGCATCAACGAGGGCATCATCTCGACGGCGGAAGCGCCGTTCGGCGGTGTCAAGGAATCAGGGCTCGGCCGCGAGGGTTCGCACCATGGCGTCGAGGAATATCTGGAAATGAAATACATGCTGATGGGTGGGCTCAACAAGTGACCGCAGACGAACAGAAGAAAGCCGCGGCCATTGCCGCACTCGAATATGTGAAGCCCGGCAACAAGGTCGGTCTCGGCACAGGCTCCTCCGCTAACCACTTCATCGAGGCCCTGGCCGAGAAGGTGCGCGGCGGGCTCGACGTCGAGTGCGTGGCCACCTCGCGTGCCAGCTTCCAGCTGGGCCAGAGCCTCGGCCTCAAGATGACAACGCTCGAGAAGCAGCCGCATCTCGACGTGACGGTTGATGGTGCCGATGAGTTCGACGACAAGTACCAGCTCATCAAGGGCGGCGGCGGTGCACTGCTGGTCGAAAAGATCGTCGCCACCTCGTCGCGCTACATGGTGGTGATCGCCGATCAGTCGAAGATGGTCAACGCGCTGGGCAAGTTCCCGCTGCCTGTCGAAGTCGTGCCCTTCGGCGTCAACGCCACCGCCTGGAAGATCGATCGCGCGCTGCGCATCTGTGATCTCAAGGGCAAGCAGGTGTTGCGCGTCAAGGATGGCAAGCCGTTCGTGACCGACAGCGGCAATGCCATCATCGACGTCACCATCGGCCACATTCCGGAGCCGCGCCGGCTCGACAGCCTGCTGAAGGCGATCCCCGGCGTCGTTGATCACGGCCTGTTCATCGACATCTGCGGCATCGTGCTGATGGGCACCGATGACGGCGTGAAGACGTTCCGCAAGGGATGACCGGCTTCGACTACGATCTCTTCGTCATTGGCGCGGGCTCCGGCGGGGTCCGCGCTGCACGCATTGCGGCCCGCTATGGTGCGCGGGTCGCGGTGGCCGAGGAGTATCGGGTCGGCGGCACCTGCGTGATCCGCGGCTGCGTGCCGAAGAAGCTCTTCGTCTATGCCTCGAAATTTGCCGAGGAGTTCGAGGATGCGGTGGGCTTCGGCTGGACCACCGACAAGGTCACCTTCGACTGGTCGACGCTGATCGAGAACAAGGATCGTGAGATCGACCGCCTCAACAAGGCCTATATCCGCAACCTCGAGGGGGCCGGCGCCGAGCTGATCCTCGAGCGCGCCACGGTGGAGGACGCCAACACGGTGCGCCTTGCCTCGGGCCGCAAGGTGACCGCGCGCTACATTCTCGTCGCCACCGGTGCCACGCCCTTCGTGCCGCGCCACCTTCCCGACCACGAGCTTGCCATCACGTCCAACGAAGCCTTTCATCTCGAACGATTGCCCTCGCGCATCGTCATCGTCGGCGGCGGCTACATCGCGGTGGAATTTGCCGGCATCTTCTCCGGCCTCGGCGTCGAGACCGTGCTGGTCTGTCGCGGCGAGCAGATCCTGCGCGGCTTCGACGACGACATCCGCAACCACCTCGCGGGAGAAATGAAGAAGAAGGGCATCGAGCTCCGCACAAAGGCCGATGTTTCGGCCATCGAGCGCTCGGGCACCGGCGTGCGCGTCACGCTGAATGATGGCACGGGCTTCGGCGCGGGGCAGATCATGTTCGCCACCGGCCGCATCCCCAATGTGATGGACCTCGGGCTCGACAAAGTGGGGGTAGAGCTGACGCCGCACTACGCCATCAAGGTCGACGAATACTCCCGCAGCAGCGTGCCCTCGATCTATGCGGTGGGCGATGTCACCAACCGCGCCAATCTCACCCCTGTCGCCATTCGCGAGGGGCATGCCTTCGCCGACACGGTGTTCGGTGGCAAGGACGTGAAGGTTGACCACTCCCTCATTCCCACCGCCGTCTTCTCGCAGCCCGAGATCGGCACCGTGGGCCTCACAGAAGCGCAGGCCCGCGAGCAGGTTCGCGCGGTCGACATCTACAAGACCAGCTTCCGCCCGATGAAGCACACGCTCTCGGGCCGTGACGAGCGCATGCTGATGAAGCTCGTTGTCGACGGCGAGACGGACCGCGTGCTGGGCTGCCACATCTGTGGCCCAGACGCCGGCGAAATGGCCCAGCTCTTAGGCATTTCGCTGCGCCTGGGCGCCAAGAAGTCCGACTTCGACGCCACCATGGCGGTGCACCCCACGGCGGCTGAAGAACTGGTGACGATGCGGGAGAAGTGGACGGGCTAGGCACGTCTCGCCAAGCTCATGGAATAACCCCCCTTTCCGGGCGTAATCTCCTGCAAAAGGGACATCCATGGACTTCCGCCGCCAGCTTTCAGCCGAACTGCCCGTGCTGCGCCGCTTTGCCCGGGCGCTGACAGGCGACCCGGCGCTTGCCGACGACCTGGTGCAGGACTGCCTTGAGCGGGCAATGCTGAAAAGCCACCTCTACGACGCCTCCCGCCCGTTGCGCGCCTGGCTCTTCACCATGCTGCGAAACCTTCACATCAGCGGGATCAGGCGCAGTGGCCGCGCCACCGTGGTGAAGACCGTGGATGACCTGGCGGACGGCGAAGGGGCGGTGCCGCCGGAGCAGGAGAACCGCCTGGCCGCCGGCTCCGTATCGGATGCGCTGAACCGTCTCTCGCCCCAGCATCGCGAAGTGATCGTGCTGGTCGGGCTGGAGGAGATGAGCTACCGCGACGTCTCCGAGATCTTGGGCGTGCCGGTCGGCACGATCATGTCGCGCCTGTCGCGGGCGCGGGAACAGATGCGGCAATTGCTCGAGGACCGCGGCTACACCGGCCTGAGGCGCGTGAAATGACCAACGAACACAACGATCACATGGAAGACTGGGCGCTCCACGCCTATGTCGACGGCGAACTCTCGGCGGAGCAGCGCGCCGAGGTGGAAGCCCTCATGGCGCGTGACCCGGAAGCCGCCCGCAAGGTGGCCGACTGGAAGCGCCAGCGCGAATTTCTGAAGACCGCGTTTGACGGCGTGTTGGACGAACCAGTGCCCCAGCAACTCGCCGCTGCGCTGCGCGAGCGCACCGCGCACCCGCGCATCTCGCCATGGCTCGCCATGGCAGCTGCCGTGCTGCTGCTCCTGTTCGGCGGACTGGGCGGCTGGTTTCTCAAGGGCGAGACGGCACCCGTCACGGTGGCCGACCTTGGCCAGCAGGCGCTCGAGGCACACTCTGTCTATGCCGTCGAGGTGCGTCACCCGGTGGAAGTGCCCGGCGCCGACAAGGACCATTTGCAGGCCTGGCTGTCGAAGCGCGTTGGCACCGCCTTCAAGGTGCCGGATCTGACGGAGCAGGGCTACACGCTGCTCGGCGGGCGGCTTCTCTCGGGCGATGAAGGTCCCGCCGCCCTGCTGATGTACGAGGACCAGAAGGGCCAGCGCGTCTCCGTCGTGCTCGCATCGCCCGGCACCGACATGGACACCGCCCTCAAGCTGCAGGAGAGCGGCAAGCTCATCGCCTGCGCCTGGCAGGACGGCAAGCTCGCCGTGGCGGTGGCCGGTGAAATGGCGCGCGACCCGATGATGGTGCTGTCCAAGGCGGTGTACGAGAAGCTGGAGGGGTGAGATCGTCCTCTCCCGCAAGGAGGTAGAGGAGGGGGCCCCGACGCAGTCGGGGTAGGTGAGGGGAAGTCAGCCGAAACGCCTCCTCGCGTCCCCCTCATCTCCCCGTTGCGTTCCGCAACGGGTCCCTTCTTCTCCCGCTGTAGATGCGGGAGAAGACATTACTGGTTCAGCACCTCGAAATGCGCCTCGACCGTCACGCCGTTGTTGATCGGCAGCATGTCCTGCGGGCAGGCGGAGAACACCACGATGGCGTCCATCTCGGCGCGGAACACAACATAGTCGCCGGGCTTGCACAGGCAGTTGCCCCACTCGAGGTCGCCACTGGGCTTCCACGGAATGTTCATGAACAGGTTGAGCGAGTCGGGCGTGTAGGGAATGTGGAAGCCCAACTCCGCCAGCCCCGCATGCATGTTGTCGCGGCAATTGTCGTGGTAGTGCGTGCAGCCCAGCAGGCCGTAACGCTCGTTGTCGCAGGGCGCGATCAGCGTGTCGTGCCGGCCGGGGCTCGCGTCCTTGGTCATGGTCAGGATCGGGCGGCGGCGGTTGGTGATCATCTTGTCGCCCTCGATGGGGAACAGCCTGGTCCAGAAGGCGCGGCAATGCTCCATGCCCAGGTACTCGCGCAGGTCGCCTGCGTTGAAGGCCCAGAAATCCACCACCTGGTTGCCATGGGTGTTGATCACTTTCACGGATTGCCCCTTGCTGAGGCGAACGGCCTTGCCGCGGCGGGCCGGAATGGTCTGTAGTGTGGTGGTCACGAGGTCGTCCTCCTGCATTTGGAAAGGTACCCATAATGAAGAAAGATCCGCGCTTCCAGCCCGTCGATGCCGCCACCACGCCCCGCTTTGCCGGAATCGCAACCTTCATGCGCACGCAGCGCCATGATGTGTCGCCTGACCTCGATATCGCGCTCGTCGGCGTGCCCTTCGACCTCGGCGTCAATTACCGCTCCGGCTCGCGCCAGGGGCCGGCCGCGGTGCGCGAGGCCTCCCGCCTCATCCGCCGCGTGCATAATGTCTCCGGCATCGCCCCCTATGACCTCTGCAACGTGGCCGACGTGGGCGATGCGCCGGTGAACCCCATCGACCTGTTGCGCTCGATCGACATGATCGAGGACTTCTTCGCAAAAATTCATGCCGCAGGCGCCTTGCCGCTCACCATCGGCGGCGACCACACCGTGCCGCTGCCGATCCTCCGCGCAGTGGCCAAGCACCGCCCGGTCGGCATCTTCCACATCGACAGCCATGCCGACACGCTGGACACGCTGGCCGATACCAGGATCAACCACGCAACCACCTTCCGCCGCGGCGTGGAGGAGGGGTTGATCGACCCGAAGCGCACCATCCAGATCGGGCTGCGCGGCTCACGCTTCTCGCCCGACGACATCAAGTGGGGCGAGGATGCGGGCTTCACCTGCATCACCTTCGAGGATTATGAGCGCATGGGCCGCGAGGCGGTCATCGGCAAGATCCACGACGTGCTGGGCAACGGCCCCACCTACATGACCATCGACATCGACGGCATCGACCCCGCCTGGGCGCCGGGTACCGGCGTTCCTGAAATTGGCGGCCTCACCCCGCGCGAGGTGCAGGTCATGGTCAGGAGCCTGCAGGGCAAGGACCTCGTCGGCGGCGACATCTGTGAAGTGGCCCCGTGCTTCGACCCGACCGGCATCACCGCGGTGACGGCGGCGAACCTCATGTGGGAAATGCTCTGCGTGCTGGCGGATTCGAGGGCGAAGCGGGGGTAGAACGTCGGGATATCCACCTCGCAACGCTGCGGCGGGCTAGAAGGGTCCGGCAGCCTTAGGCGCTTTATCCCCGCCCAAAACCTGCTAGAAGCCGCCCAAACCCTTGATTTGGACCTCCGAGCCCCATGTCCGACGACAAGCCGCAGAAGACCGACCGATACCGGGACACCGTGTTCCTGCCCAAGACCACCTTCGCCATGAAGGCGGGCCTGCCGCACCGCGAGCCTGAGCTTCTGAAGCGCTGGGCGGAAATCGACCTCTACAACACGCTCCGCCAGCAGTCGGCAGGGCGCCCCAAATACGTGCTGCATGACGGCCCGCCCTATGCCAACGGCCACCTGCACATCGGCCACGCGCTTAACAAGATCCTCAAGGACATCGTCACCCGCTCGCGCCAGATGCAGGGCTTCGATTCCAACTACGTGCCCGGTTGGGACTGCCACGGCCTTCCCATCGAGTGGAAGATCGAGGAGCAGTATCGCGAGAAGGGCAAGAACAAGGACGAAGTCCCCATCAACGACTTCCGCAAGGAATGCCGTGCCTTCGCCGCGCACTGGATCGACGTGCAGCGCGAGGAGTTCAAGCGGCTTGGCGTCACGGGCGACTGGGACAATCCCTACCTCACCATGAACTTCCGCGCCGAGGCGCTGATCGCCAACGAGTTGCTGAAGTTCGCCGAGTCCGGCCAGCTCTATCGTGGTTCCAAGCCCGTCATGTGGTCGGTGGTCGAGAAGACGGCCCTCGCGGAGGCCGAAGTCGAGTATCAGGACTACCAGTCCGACACGATCTTCGTGAAGTTTCCGATTCGGTATGTCGTACGCAACGGAGAGCGTCAGGAAATTCCAGATCAACTAAAGGGCGCTTCGGTACTCATCTGGACAACGACGCCTTGGACTATCCCCGGCAATCGAGCGATTTCGTTCTCATCCAAAATTGAATACTTCTTGATGGAGGTTGAGAAGGCTCCGGAAGGTAACTGGGCGAAGCCGGGTGACAAATTCTTGATCGCTGGCCGACTACAAGATGAAGTCGCAAAGGCAGCTAAGATTGAGAGCTGGCGAGACACCGGCTTTAAGGTTTCGGGCCTAGAAGGCTTGGTATGCAGTCATCCCCTGTCCCATCTGGGGTATGGGTTTGACGTGCCGTTGCTGGATGGCGACCACGTTACAGACGATACCGGTACCGGTTTCGTCCACACGGCGCCCAGTCACGGCGCTGATGACTACAATATATGGGTGGCGAATGAGGCCCACCTCAAGGACAAGGGCATCGCGACCACCATCCCCTTCACCGTCGATGCCGACGGCTATTACACCAAGGATGCTCCGGGCTTCACGGGCAAGCGCGTCATCACCGACAAGGGCGAGAAGGGCGACGCGAACGACGCGGTCATCCGTGCACTGAGCGATGCTGGCGCGCTAATCTCGCGCGGCCGTTTGAAGCACCAGTATCCGCATAGCTGGCGCTCGAAGAAGCCGATCATCTTCCGTAACACGCCGCAGTGGTTCATCTCCATGTCGAGCCATGGCCTGCGCGACGTGGCGCTGAAGGCCATCGACGAGACCAAGTTCTATCCGCCGGGCGGCCAGAACCGCCTGCGCGCCATGATCGAGCAGCGCCCTGACTGGGTCATTTCGCGCCAGCGCGCCTGGGGCGTGCCGATTGCCGTCTTCGTCAACCGCGAGACGGGTGAGATCCTCAACGACCCGAAGGTCAACCAGCGCATCGTGGATGCCTTCACGGAAGAGGGTGCAGACGCCTGGTTCGCCGAGGGTGCTGCCCAGCGCTTCCTCGGTAACGACCGCTCGATCCTCGAGTGGGAGCAGGTGCGCGACATTCTCGACGTGTGGTTCGATTCAGGCTCCACCCACGCCTTCGTGCTGGAGCAGCGCCCCGACCTCAAGTGGCCGGCCGACATCTATCTCGAAGGCTCCGACCAGCATCGCGGCTGGTTCCATTCCTCGCTCTTGGAAGCCTGCGGCACGCGCGGCCGCGCGCCCTATGACGCAGTGCTGACACACGGCTTCGTCGTCGCCGAGGACGGCCGCAAGATGTCGAAGTCGCTTGGCAACATCGTCACCCCGCAGGAAGTCATCAAGCAGTCGGGTGCCGACATCCTGCGTCTGTGGGTGGCTTCGGCGGACTATGCCGAAGACCTGCGCCTCGGGCCGGAAATCCTCAAGACCAACATCGAGGCCTATCGCAAGCTGCGCAACACCATGCGTTACATCCTCGGCGCGGTGGACGATCTGCAGGATTGGGAGTTCGTGCAGGCCAAGGACATGCCGGAACTTGACCGCTACATCCTGCATCGTCTGCACGAGCTGGAAGCCCAGGTGCGCCAGGCCTATGAGGTCTTCGACTACAAGCGTCTCTTCGCGCTGCTCACCAATTTCATGACGGTCGATCTCTCGGCCTTCTATTTCGACATCCGCAAGGACTCGCTCTATTGCGACGCCTGGTCGAACCTCAGGCGGCGCTCCTGCCGCACCGTGCTGGACCAGCTGTTCCACTGCCTCACCACCTGGTGGGCGCCGGTGCTGGCCTTCACCATGGACGAAGTCTGGCTGTCGCGCTTCCCCGGAGAGGGCTCCTCCGTCCACCTCATGCAGTTCGCCCGCTGCCCGGATGAATGGGCAGCACCGGAGCTTGCCGCCAAATGGGACAAGATCCGTGACGTCCGCTCGGTCGTCACCGGCGCGCTCGAAATCGAGCGCCAGGTAAAGAAGACCATCGGCTCGGCCCTTGAAGCTGCACCCGAAGTGTATGTTTCGAGTCCTGACCTGCTGGCGGCGCTCGACGGCGTCGACCTCGCCGAAATTTCCATCACCTCGGGCGCCAAGCTCATCGCGGGCGAAGGCCCGGCGGATGCGTTCCGGCTCGATACCGTGAAAGGCGTTGCAGTCGTCTTCAAACCAGCCGAAGGCCGGAAGTGTGCCCGCTCGTGGAAGATCACCCCGGAGGTTGGCAGCGACCCCGAATTCCCGGATATCACCCCGCGTGATGCCGAGGCGGTGCGTGAGTGGCAGGTCCGTTTCGAAAAGACCGTCTGATGAAGTGGAGACTCTGGGGTCCGCTCGCACCGCTGACGCTGGGTCTCGCCATCATCGTCTTCGGCCTCGACCAGTTGCACAAATACTGGATGCTGGATGTCTACGGCATCATCGAAAAAGCACCCGTCCGCATCACCAATTTCTTCGATCTGGTGATGGTCTGGAACACCGGCGTGTCCTACGGCCTGTTCTCTACCCACGTGCAGGAATGGCTGATCGCCCTCACGCTGGGCATCGCCCTCATGCTCTGGATCTGGGCCTGCGGAGCACGCCACGCCATGGCGGCGGCGGCGCTCGGAATGGTCATTGGTGGTGCCCTGGGCAATGCCTTCGACCGCCTTTTCCGGGGGGCGGTTGCTGACTTCTTTCTCTTTCATTATCAGAATTTTAGCTGGTACGTGTTCAACGTCGCCGACATCGCCATCGTTGCCGGTGTGGCGATGCTGATGTATGAATCCGTTGTAATGGGCGAGCGCGACAATCGCCGCGGAAAAGCCTGATTTCAGCGGCACTAGGTGGTCCGTCTAGACAAGGGTATTTCGATGAACCGTGCCTGTGTATCCGCGCTGCTATGCCTGACGGCGCTCAGCCTCGCAGGCTGCTCGAACTCGATGCGCGGTTACCTTGAAAAGGAAATGCCGAACGAAAGCCTGAACGCCCGGCAGGACCTCACCATGCCGCCGGACCTGCGCCTTCCGCCGCCCGGCACCACCACCGCGCCACCCGATCCGGGCGTTGGAAGTGCGCCCGCCGCTCAGACAGCTTCTCTCACCGCGCCGCCCACTGCGCCTGCTCCTGTCTACGCCGCACCCAAGACTGCGGCACCTGCCGTGAAAACCGCCGCTGTCACCACCCAGCCCGCTGACGGCAAGGACGCCATCTACACCAATGCCGGCATCTCGGTTTACAACCCTGACGGCACGCGCAAGACGGACCAGCAGCTGCGCGAGGAATTGCAGGCCTACTACATCAACCAGAAGAAGACCAAGAACCCGAACTACGGGACTTTCATGAACGTCGGCAACATCTTCAAGGACGAATAGCTTTCCTTCGGCTGCGCCCGTCGCGCCGCCCGCAACACCTCCCGAGGAGTTCCATGACACTTTTCAAGCGACTGACGCCTGTCGTTCTCGCCGTGCTGGCCATCGCTGGCCCTGCCCTGGCACTCGACATCAACGTCACCTCCTTCAAGCTCGACAATGGCATGCAGGTGGTGGTGATCCCCGATCATCGTGCGCCCGTCGTCACCCACATGGTCTGGTACAAGACAGGTGCCGCAGACGAAGAGCAGGGCAAGGCAGGAGTTGCGCATCTCCTCGAACACCTTATGTTCAAGGGCACGCCCAAGCATCCTGACGGCGCCTTCAGCCGCATCGTGCGCGCCAATGGCGGAGACGAGAACGCCTTCACCACGCAGGACTACACCGCCTATTACCAGAAGGTGATGAAGGACCGCCTGCCGCTGGTGATGGAACTCGAAGCCGACCGCATGCAGAACCTGGAGTTGACGGACGAGACGGTGCTGCCAGAGCGCTCGGTTGTGCTGGAGGAGCGCCGCCAGCGCACCGACAATGAGCCGGGCGGTCTGCTCAACGAGCAGATGGATGCCGCCATGTACACAGCCCACCCCTATGGCAAGCCGGTGATCGGCTGGATGAGCCAAGTCTCGAAGCTGACCCGCCAGGATGCGATGGACTTCTATGCCGCGCATTACGAGCCGGAGAACGCCATCCTCATTGTGGCGGGCGACGTGACGCCGGAAGAGGTGAAGACGCTCGCTGAACGCTATTACGGCCCCCTCAAGAACAAGCGCCCGACGCAGGAACGCGTGCGCGCCGAGGAACCGCAACCCAATGCCGAGCGCCGCATCACCATGTCGGACCAGCGGGTCAGTTCGCCCAACTGGCAGCGCCAGTACCTCACCCCGTCAGCCCGGCAGTTGCCGCAGCGCGAGGAACTGGCCATGTCGCTTCTCGCCGAGATCGTCGGCGGCAGCAGCCAGAGCCGCTTTTACCAGACGCTCAATCTCGACAAGAAGCTCGCCGCCTCTTCCGGCGCGTGGTTCGATTCAGACCAGCTCGACTACGGCACTTTCGGAGTATATGCCTCGCCCAACCCCGGTGTGACCATCGACCAGGTCGAAATGGAAGTCGACGCGATCATCGCCGACGTGGTCGCCAAAGGCGTCACCCAGGAGGAGCTCGACCGCAGCCGCAACAGCATGATCGCCAGCGCCGTCTATCTGCTCGACTCGCAGGACAAACTGGCGCGCATGTTCGGTGTCTCGCTCGCCACGGGCCAGACCATCGATGACGTGCTGAACTGGGACAGGGACCTTGGCACGGTTACCGTCGATGACATCAACAAGGCGGCCCGCACCATCCTGGACCGCAAGGCCTCCGTGACCGGCGTTCTGCTGCCGGAGGAGAAGAGCCAGTGAGAGCGAAGATGATGAGCATGTCAAAATCCATCCGCAGCCTGCTGCTCTTTCTCGGCCTGTTCCTTGCCTCGGCGGTCAGCGCGAACGCATTTACCATCCAGGAGGTCACGAGCCCCGGCGGCATCAAGGCCTGGTTGGTTGAGGAACACGCAATCCCGCTGCTCTCCATGAAGTATTCCTTCCGTGGCGGCTCCGAGTTCGACCCCGCCGGCAAGGAAGGGCTGTCCGAATTCCTCACCGGCATGATGGACGAGGGTGCCGGCGAGATGCTCTCTTCCGAGTTTCAGAAGAAGCGTGACGAACTCGCCTTCCGCATGTCCTTCGACTCCGGAAGTGACTTCTTCGAGGGCGGCTTCCAGACGCTGGCGAAGAACCGCGATACCGCGACGGATCTCCTCAAGCTTGCCATCACCTCTCCGCGTTTCGACGCTGAGCCGCTTGAGCGCATGCGCCAGCAGTACCTGCTGAACGTCAAGGAAAAGCTGCAGGATCCGCAGTCCATGGCCTGGCAGGCATGGATGGACGAGATCCTCCCTGGCGATCCTTATTCGCGCCCTGACGAAGGTACCGAAGCCAGCATCTCCGCCATCACCGCGGATGATCTCAAGGGCGCACACCGCCGCATCTTCAACCGCGACGCGCTGCAGGTTGCGGTGGTGGGTGACATCACGGTGAAAGAACTCGGCGCCATGCTCGACAAGGTGTTCGGCAGCCTGCCCGAGAAAGGCCCGGACCTGCCGAAGTTGGCGGAAGCCAAGCCCGTCACGGGACCGAAGCTCAAGGTCATCGAGCGCGACATGCCGCAGAGCGTCATCGCCTTCGGCACCGAAGGCATCAAGCGCGACGATCCTGACTTCATCCCGGCCTTCGTCATGTCTGAAATCCTCGGCTCCGGCGGCCTCACCTCGCTGTTGTCCGAGGAAATCCGCGAGAAGCGCGGCCTCACCTATGGCGTCAGCTACGGCCTCTCGCCCATGGGCCGCGTCGGCCTCTACGCCGGCTCGCTACAGACCAAGAACGAGTCTGCCGGCGAAGCGCTCGATGCCGCCCGCGCAGTAATCAAGAAATATGCGGAGGAAGGTCCGACCCAGAAGGACCTCGACGAGGCCAAGACCTTCCTCACCGGGTCCTATGCCCTGCGCTTCTCATCCAACAGCGCAATCGCCAGCCAGTTGCTCGGCATCCAGCAGCAGAACCTTGGCATCGACTATATCGAGAAGCGCAATGCGCTGGTGGAGGCGGTGACGCTTGACCAGGCCAAGGCCCAGGCCAAGCGCCTGCTTCACCCGGACCGCCTGATCGTCACCGTGGTAGGCAAGCCGCAAGGCGTGAAGTAACCACTGATTTTCCTCTCTCCCGACCGGGAGAGGGGATTTATCAAGTCGGGCGGGGGGATAACTCCCCTGCGCCGTTTCGCCCAGGGCCACTCTCGCGCTAGTCTTCCCCCATGCGAATCCGGCGACTCTCAGAAGGAACGGTGAACCGCATCGCGGCGGGCGAGGTGATCGAGCGCCCCGCGAGCGTGGTGAAGGAACTCGTCGAAAACGCCATCGACGCCGGTTCCAGCCAGATCGACGTGGCCTTCCGCGGCGGTGGCAAGAGCCTGATCCGCGTCTCTGACGACGGAATCGGCATGGGGCCTGACGACCTGGCTCTTGCAGTCGAGCGCCACGCCACTTCGAAGCTCTCCGACGACGACCTGATCGACATCCGCTTCCTCGGCTTCCGCGGCGAAGCGCTGCCGTCGATTGGCGCGGTCAGCCGCCTTGCAATCTCCTCAAAGCCGCGCAGCGGCGGCGATGCACATGTCATCACCGTGGAGGGTGGCCACCTCACGCCGCCGCGCCCGGCCGCCCTCAACTTCGGCACCGAGATTGACGTAAAGGACCTGTTCTTCGCCACGCCCGCCCGCCTCAAGTTCCTGAAGGCCGACCGCACCGAAACGGTAGAGGCAGCGGAAGTCGTTCGCCGCATGGCGCTGGCGCATCCGGAGATCGGCTTCGCCTTCGTCACCGAAGAGCGCCGCCTCGTCGACGTGCCGAAGGATGAGGGTGAGGAAGCGCGCATCCGCCGCATCCTCGGCGCGGAGTTCATGGAGAATGCCGTGCCCTTCGAACTCGATCGCGAAGCCGTTCGCGTGCGGGGCTATGCGGGGCTTCCAACCTGGTCGCGCAACAACTCGGCCCAGCAATACATGTTCGTCAACGGCCGCAGCGTGCGTGACAAGCTGATCTCCGGCGCCATCCGCGGCGCCTATGCCGATGTGCTGCCATCGGGCCGGTTCCCTGCGCTGGTGCTGTTCCTCGATTGTCCGTCGGAGCGGGTGGACGTGAACGTGCATCCCGCCAAGGCTGAAGTGCGCTTCCGGGATGGCGGTCTGGTGCGCGGCCTCATCGTCAGCGCCATCCGCGAAGCGCTCGGGCGCAAGCGCGCACCCGACACGGGGCTTTCACGCCAGACAGTCTCCTCCTTCCGGCCAGTCATGCCGCGCCCCTTCAATCACCGTGGCTTTGATGAGGATGAGAAGCAGGCGGCTCTCGCCATGAACATGCCGCCCGCGTCTGCGCCTGTCACGGAGCCGCAGGTGGCGCAGCCCGACTATCCCCTCGGCAATGCCCGAGCCCAGATCCACGACAACTACATCGTTGCGCAGACGAGGGATGGCTTCATCCTCGTCGACCAACACGCCGCACATGAGCGCCTCGTCTATGAGCGCCTCAAGCGCGAGCGGGCTGATCGAGGTGTTGAAACCCAGCCGCTGCTTGTGCCCGAAGTGGTTGACCTCGATCCCGTACAGGTGGAACGCCTGGCTGGTGCGGCCGAACTTCTTGCCCAAGGGGGCCTCGTGCTTGAAGCTTTCGGCGACGGGGCAGTCATCATCCGCGAAGTTCCCGCCGCAATCGGGAAGGGCGATATTTCCGGCATCGTCCGCGACGTTGCCGACGAGCTCAGCGAACTCGGCGTCACCACCAGCATCGAAGATCGCATCAACCACGTGCTCGCCACCATGGCCTGCCACAATTCCGTTCGTTCCGGCAGGAAGCTGCGCCCCGAGGAAATGAACGCCCTGTTGCGCGAGATGGAAGCAACGCCCAACTCCGGCCAGTGCAACCACGGCCGGCCGACCTTCATCGAGCTGAAGCTTGCCGATATCGAGAAGCTGTTCGGAAGGCGATGAGGAATGAGTTCATCATGCGCGGGCTTGACCCGCGTATCCTTTCGATGCCCCTGAAGGATGCCCGGGTCTTCGCCCGGGCATGATGAATTGCGCGCGAACTAAACCTCGCTCACCTTGTACTGCGCCTTTTCCAGCCAGGCCGGGTTGATTTCCACGCCCCAGCCAGGCGCATCGGTTACCGTCGCCTTGCCGTCTTCGATGCGATAGGGCTCGCCGAGGAAGATGTCGTACTGCCACGGATAGTAATCCGCTTCCTCGATCGAGAACTCGAGATACTTGCCCGCATTCGGAATGGCCCGCAGCAGGTGCATGGTGCACATGGTGACGAGCGACAGGTTGGCCGCATGCGGCGTCACCGGCAAGCCTGCCCTTTCCGCCATCTTGCAAACGTGCAGCGTGCGCAGCATGCCGCCCATGTACATCACGTCGGGCTGGATGACATCCACGGCACGCATGTCGATCATGGTCTCCCAAGCGGTGTACTCGCAGTCCTGCTCGCCGCCGGTGACGTCGATTGACAGGGCGTCCGTCACTTCCTTGGTCCAGGCGAATTCCCAATAGGGGCAGGGCTCCTCGAAATGGCCGATGCCTTCCGCTTCCAACAGCCGCCCGACCTCGATCGCCCGCTTCGGCGTGTAGCAACTGTTCCCATCGACCAGCTTGGCCACGCCATCGCCAAGCGCGCGCGACACCGTGGGGATGATCTCCTCGGTGCGGCCCGGCCACTCGTCCCTGTCACGGCCGCACTCGGCGCCAACGCGCCACTTGAAGGCGTCGAAGCCTTTCTCATCCCGCAACTTGCACAACCGGTTCGCCTCATCCTTCGGTGTGATGTCGCGCTTCATCGAGGAGGCATAGGCGCGCAGCTTGCCGGGCGTGCCGCCCAGCAGCACGGTGACAGGCTTTTCTTCCAGCTTGCCGCGCAGGTCGAGGAGGGCGGTGTCGAGGCCCGTCATGGCGCGGCGGAGATAGGATCCCGGATACTTGTGTTCGCGCTCGCCGATGAGCGCCAGCGTATCGGCGAAGTCGAGTGCATCGGTGCCCAGTGCATGGCGCGCCACCTGGCGGTGAAAGATCTCGCAGGTGATGTCGGAATTATAGGTCGAGACCTGCCCCCATCCCTGGTGGCCCGTGTTGCTTGTCGCCCGCACGAAGCCAACGAACTCGTTGCAGAAGGTCTCCAGTTTCTTGATCTTCACGAAGCTTCTCCACGGTAGAGACGAATTTTGGTCTCGCCGTAATCGCGCGCGTCGACCAACGCAAGCCCGGCAATGTCCTTGATCTCGGCCTTTTGTGACTCTTCCAAGACGATGATGCCGCCAGGGTTGAGCCAGTCGCCTGCCACCAGCGATTTCAGCGCCTTCTCCCCCAGACCCTTGCCATAGGGCGGGTCGGCAAAGACGAGGTCAAAGCGTGGCTGCGGCGTGCAGAAGCCAAGATCGGTCGCATCACGCCGCCAGATCTTGACCAGACCGATCACGCCCAGCGCGTCGGCATTCTTGCGGATGAGCCCGCGTGCCTCCGAGCTTTCCTCGACGAACTGGCAGAAGCGGGCCCCGCGTGAAACGGCTTCGAGCCCCATGGCGCCGGTGCCGGCGAACAGGTCCAGCACGCGCGCACCTTCGAGGTCCAGCCCGTCGATGCCATGCGCCAGGATGTTGAACACCGACTCCCGCACGCGATCGCTGGTCGGCCTGGTCGCGGAGCCATGCGGCGGCGCGATGCTATGGCCTTTGAACTTTCCACCGACGATGCGCATCATCTTCCTTCTTGAAGAACTTGTCCCCGATCGAGGACTTCATTGCCTTCGCCGGCACTTCCTCGATGCCGCCGCGTGCGAGCTCGCCCAGCTGGAACGGCCCGAAGGCGGTGCGGATCAGTCGGTTCACCTGCAGGCCAAGGTGCTCGCAGATGCGCTTCACCTCGCGGTTCTTGCCTTCCTTGATGGCAATGGTCAGCCAGGTATTGTCACCCTGCACGCGCTCAATCTGCGCTTCGATGGGCCCATAGCGCACGCCTTCGACTTCGACGCCGTTCTCGAGCTTCTTGAGGGAGGCTTCGTCGATGTGTCCGAAGGCTCGCACCCGATACTTCCGGATCCAGCCGGTCGCCGGCAGTTCGAGGAAGCGCGCCAGCTCGCCATCATTGGTCAGCAGCAGCAGCCCCTCGGTGTTGATGTCGAGCCGCCCGATCGACACCACCCGGGGCAGCTGGGAGCGAAGCTTGTCGAAAACCGTGGGACGGCCTTCCGGGTCATGGTTCGAGACCACCAGCCCGCCCGGCTTGTGATAGCGCCACAGCTTGGTCGCCTCCTTCTGCGGCAGCGGCTGGCCGTCAATCAGGATCACGTCCTTGTCCGTCACATTGGTGGCGGCCGAGGTCAGCACCTTGCCGTTCATCTTCACCCGGCCTTCGCCGATCAGCCGTTCGGCGTCCCGCCTCGAGCAGATGCCTGCCCGGGCGATCACCTTGGCGATGCGTTCTCCGTCGAATTCGCTCATCTTGACCCGTCACCCATGAATGCCTCAATTGGCACGATGCGACTGAATCTGCCAGCCCCCCTTGAAATCGCCTTCGCGGAAGCCGAAGCCGCCGCCCTCCGGGGGGAGGTGCCGGTTGGTGCCGTGGTGGCAGACAAGGCCGGTAATGTCATCGCCCGCGCCGGCAACCGCACGCTGGAACTGAAGGACCCGACCGCCCACGCCGAAATGCTGGCGATCCGGGCGGCAGCGGAAATCCTGGGATCGGAACGCCTCGTCGACTGCGACCTGCACGTGACGCTGGAGCCCTGTGCCATGTGCGCCGCCGCCATTTCCTTCGCCCGCATTCGCCGCCTCTACTTTTCAGCGGGTGACGAGAAGATGGGGGCGGTGGATCAGGGCCCCCGATTCTATTCGCAACCGACCTGCCACCATGTGCCGGACGTCTACAGCGGGCTTGGCGAGGATCGGGCAAAGCTGCTGCTGAAGGATTTCTTCAGGTCAAGGCGGTGAGGCGCTTCTCGAGTTCGCGCTTCAGCTGGTCCTTGGCCGGCTGCGCCTGCTCGATCACCTCCCTGATGCGGAAGAAATCGGCGCCCGAGAAGCTGTCGATTGCGGGCCGTACATAGATATCCGGCGGGCTGATCTCGCGCCTGAGGCTGGCCACCTGGTTGAACAGGATGAGAAGCGACCCCACGGCCAGCTCCATGTTGGAGCGGTGCTTGCCATTGGCGTCGCGCGGTCGGCCTGACACGTCCACCGCGATGACGATGTCCACGTCTTCCCGAACATGGTTGAATGGAACCGGATTGGTGACACAGCCATCGACATAGGTATGTCCGTCATACTGGGTGCCGAGGATCACACCCGGAATGGCAATCGACGCGCCCACCGCCTTGACCAGCGAGCCACTCTCGATCACCCGCTCTTCCATCGCGTCGAAATCCGTGGCGATCACCTTGAAGGGGATCGGCAGATCCTCGATCAGACCCGGCAAGGTTTCAGGCAGCACCAGCCCGGCGAGCTTCTCGCCATGCACATGCAGCGAGGCGAGGCCGCGCAATGCCAACAGGTCGAATGGGTTCACGCGCCTCTGCCCGAAGGCAAAGCGCAGCGCGCCGATGCGGTTCGATAGCAGCATTTCGGCGCGATCCCGGATCTCCCGCGCACTCATGCCGCCGGCATAGCCCGCCCCCAGAAGTGATCCGATGGAACAGCCCGCAATCACCTTGGGCTTGATGCCGAGTTCATCGAACACTTCGAGCACCGGAATATGCGCCAGTCCCCGCGCGCTGCCGCCACCGAGTGCCAATCCGATCGAAGGTTCGCTCATGCCCCTGCCTTGCCTGCAAAGGTCCACGCCGTTTCGGCCAGTGGCCGCACCTGCCGCGCCATTGCGTCGGCATCCGCATTGGCTGCCGTGCCGTCGCGCACCCGGCCGAGAATGCCCTGCAGGATCGCCGCGAGCCGGAAGAAGTTGTAGGCCATGTAGACTGATAGCTCCGGAATGCCAGTCCGCCCGGTGCGGTGGCAGTAATCTGCAATATAGGTATGAATGACTGGCATTCCAGGTTCGGCCTCGTGCCCCTTGAGCGAGCCGACGCCTGCACCCGTCTCTGACACCGGCATGAACCACTGCATCAGGTGATAGGTGAAATCCGCCAGCGGGTCGCCCAGCGTCGATAGCTCCCAATCGAGCACGGCGATCACGCGCGGCTCCGTTGGGTGGACGATGCAGTTATCGAGCCGGAAATCGCCATGCACGATTGTGCCGCCGGAATCTGCGGGGCATACGCCCGGAAGCCAGGCGATCAGCTGGTCCATCTCCGCGATGGTCTCCGTTTCCGACGCGCGATACTGCTCGCTCCAGCGCTTGATCTGCCGCGCCACATAGCCCTGTGGCCTGCCAAAATCGCCCAGCCCCAGCGCAACAGGATCGAGCCCGTGCAACTGCGCGATGGTGGCGTTGAGGGAGTCGAACAGCGCCGCACGCTCATGCCCCGAAAGGCCCGGCGCATGCGGCTCCCAGAACACCCGGCCCTCGGCATGTTCCATCACATAGAAGGGCGCACCGATGATGCTGTCATCGGCACAGAGGTGCAGCGGCCTGGCCACGGGAAACCCGGCCCCCGCCAGCGCTTCCGTCACCCGGTACTCGCGCTCGATGGCGTGGGCGGACGGCAGCAGCTTGCCGAAGGGCTTGCGCCGCAACACATAGGAGCTTGTGGGCGTCGAGAGCTTGTAGGTGGGGTTCGATTGCCCGCCCTTGAATCGGGCCAGCGTCAATGGACCGGCAAAGCCATCGATGTGCTGTGCCAGATAGGCATCCAACGCAGTGGCATCGATGTCGGAAGCGGTGGTGCCGGAAAAGGCCTGCTGCCGGTCAATGCGCATGGCGTTCCAGGAAGGGGAGCAATGTGGCGAGCAAGTCGTGCGGGTTTTCCTCGGAGATGAAGTGGCCGGCGTCGACGCCGTGGCCTTCGACGTTCTCGCACCATTCATGCCACGTCTCGAGTGGTCCTTCGGTCTCGCTGGGGATGCCCGCCGTGCCCCACAGCGCCAGCGTGGGGCAGGCGATCTTGCGGCCCGCAGCATGGTCCACCACATCCGCAGCGAGGTCATAGGTGGCGCCGGCGCGATAGTCGTTGCAGGTGGCGTGGATGTGTTCCGGCGTCGCGTAGTGCATGCGATATTCAGAGAGAGCGCCTTCGCTGAAGGCCGAGAGGTCCTTGGACTTGGTCCAGCTGGCGATGGTGTAGTCGAGATAACCCACCGGGTTCGGCTCGATGAGCATCTCGGGCAGCGGGTGCGGCTGGGCCAGCATGAGCCAATGGTAAGTCTTCATCGCAAGCCGTACCGTGAAATTGTGCCACATCGCATGCGTTGGCACGATGTCGAGCACGGTGAGGCAATTGACGGCTTGGGCTGAGTCCAGCGCCATGCGGTAAGCAACACGCGCGCCGCGGTCATGGCCCACCACGGCGAAACACTCGTGCCCAAGGCTCTTCATAAGGGAAACGAGGTCCTGTGCCATGGCGCGCTTGGAATAGGCTTCGTTCTTGGGGTCGTTTTCCGGGCAGGAGGAATAGCCATAGCCACGCAGGTCCGGCATCACGCAGGTGAAGCGCTTCATGAGATCCGGCGCAACCTTGTGCCACATGGCATGGGTCTGCGGAAAACCGTGGATCAGCAGCAATGGCGGACCGGAGCCGCCGATGCGCGCGAAAATCTCGACGCCGGCGTGGTTGTGCCGGTATTCCTGCGTGCCGGGGAAGAGCGTGCTCATGGGGGCAGGTTACACCCGCCCCCGCATTCCGCAAAGTTCAGCGATTGTCCTCGCGCGCCAGTGCCCGCCAGGCGATGTCGCGGCGGCAGAAGCCTTGCGGCCAGTCGATGCGGTCGACTGCGGCATAGGCCCGCTCCCGCGCCTCGTGCACGGTGGCGCCCCGCGCCGTGACGTTCAGCACGCGCCCACCATTGGCGACGATAACGCCATCCTTGGCGGCGGTGCCCGCATGGAAGATTTCGACGCCGTCCACGGCCGAGGCACGATCGAGGCCGCGGATCTCGCTGCCCTTCACCACATCACCCGGATAGCCCTTGGCGCACATCACGACGGTCAGCGCCACGTCATCGAACCAACGCGCGGAAACCTTGTCCAGCGTGCCGTCGCAGCAGGCGAGAAGCAGTGTGACGAGATCATCCTTCAGCCGCATCATGAGGACCTGGGTTTCCGGATCGCCGAAGCGGCAATTGTATTCGATGAGCTTGGGGCCTTCCTTGGTGAGGATCAGGCCCGCATAGAGCACGCCCACGTAAGGCTGCCCCATGTCCTGAAGCGCGCGGATCGTGGGCTTCACGATTGTCTCCAGCGCCTCCTCGCACAGTGCAGGCGTCATGCACGGGGCAGGGGAATAAGCACCCATGCCGCCGGTGTTGGGGCCGGTGTCGCCGTCACCCACCCGCTTGTGGTCCTGCGCGGTGGCTAGCGGCAATGCGTTCTTCCCGTCGGTGAGCACGAAGAAACTGGCCTCCTCGCCCTTGAGGAATTCCTCGATCACGCATTCCGCCCCGCCGAACTTGCCTGAGAAAATGTCGTCCACGGCCTCGCGCGCCGTTACCATGTCCATCGCCACGGTCACGCCCTTGCCGGCCGCAAGCCCGTCCGCCTTGATGACGATGGGCGCGCCATGGGCATCGAGATAGGCGAGGGCGGCTGCCTTGTCCGTGAAGCGGCCATAGGCGGCGGTCGGAATGTTGTATTTCGCGCAAATGTCCTTGGCGAAGCCCTTGGAGCCTTCGATCTGGGCGGGAAACTTCTTCGGGCCGAAGCACTTGATGCCGGCGGCGGCCAGGTCATCCGCCAGCCCCGCTACCAGTGGTGCCTCCGGGCCCACCACCACGAGGCCGATGGCCTCCGCCCGGCAGTAGGCAGTCACCGCGGCATGATCGGTCACCTTCAGGTCCACGTTGCGGGCGATCTGGCCGATGCCGGGGTTGCCCGGTGCCACGAACAGCCTGTCACACAGCGGGCTGTTGGAAATGGCCCAGGCCAGGGCGTGCTCGCGGCCACCGGACCCGATCAGAAGAATGTTCATGCCTGCACCCTCGCTGGCGCGTGCCGCGCGCCAATCCTTGCTTTCGCCCGCCTTTTTGCATTTGATGGCCGTGAATCAAAGCGCGGAATTTGCCATGTCCACCATCTGGGACCACGACCCGGAAACCGGCGAGATCATCGAGGGCGGCGGCTCCAATGCCGGTGAATACTCGGTCTCGGAGATCGCCCAGGCGCTGAAGCGCACGCTGGAGGATACCTTCGGCCATGTTCGGGTCAGGGGCGAGATCTCGGGTTATCGTGGGCCCCATTCCTCCGGCCACTGCTATTTCTCGATCAAGGACGAGGGCGCCAAGCTCGATGCGGTGATCTGGCGCGGCAGCTTCGGCCGCCTGCGCGCCAAGATGCAGGAGGGGCTGGAGGTCATCGCCACCGGCAAGATCACCTCTTACCCAATGAAGTCGGGCTATCAGATCGTCATCGAGTCAATCGAGCCCGCGGGCGTGGGCGCCCTCATGGCGCTGCTCGAAGAACGCAAGAAGAAGCTCACCGCCGAGGGCCTGTTCGATGCCGCGCGCAAGCGCCCGATCCCGTATCTGCCGAAGGTCATCGGCGTCGTCACCTCGCCCACCGGTGCCGTGATCCGCGACATCCTTCACCGCCTGAATGACCGCTTCCCGCGTCACGTGCTTGTCTGGCCGGTGCGCGTGCAGGGCGACACCTGCGCGGCGGAAGTGGCCGCCGCCATCGCCGGTTTCAACGACATGGCCCGCAAGCCCGATGTCATCATCGTCGCGCGTGGTGGCGGCTCGCTTGAGGACTTGTGGGGTTTCAACGAGGAGATCGTGGTGCGGGCCGCTGCTGCCAGCGCCATTCCCGTCATTTCCGCCGTTGGTCACGAAACCGATACGACGCTGATTGACTACGCTGCCGACCTCCGCGCCCCTACGCCCACCGCCGCCGCCGAGAAGGCCGTTCCCGTGCGTGCCGACCTGGTGGCCGAGGTGGCGCGGCTTGATGCCCGCATGCAGGGCGGGCTTCGTCGCGGCATGGATGAACGCTTGACCCGCGTGCGCTCCGCCGGGCGCGCCCTGCCGCGGCCCGATGAACTTCTCGCCCTCGTGCGCCAGCGCTTTGATTCCGCCTCGGGCCGTCTCGCACAGGCGCTCAAGGCCAATACGCGAGAGCATGGTGCGCGCCTGCAGCGCGTGGCGCCGCGCCTCACGCTTGCCCCCATGCGCACGCTGATCGTCAATGAGCGCCGCTCACTGGACCTTTCAGGCCGGCGTGCGGCGCAGGCGCTGTCACGCCTCGTCGCCTTCCAGCGCCAGCGTTTCGATGGTGTGGCGAAGCTCGCGGACAGCCTCTCCTACAAGTCCGTGCTGCAGCGCGGATTCGCGCTGGTGCGGGATGAGAAGGGCAAGCCCGTTCATCACGCCGGTGACGTCAAGGTGGGCGCGGCACTGCGCCTCGAATTCGCCGACGGCGAGGTGAAGGTGCGGGAGGACAGCCCCAAGCAGGGCCGCCTACTTTAGCGCATCAGATCGCCCACTCGCCCTTGCGCATCAGCGCCTCGGTCGTGCCATCGGCGGCAATGCCGTCAACATCGAGTTCACCGGAGCCGATCATCCAGTCGACATGAACGAGGCTTGAGTTGGCACCGAGTGCCGCCAGTTCTTCCTTCGAGCGCTTGGAGCCGTCGCGGATGTTCTCGGTATAGGATTGGCCTACCGCGATGTGGCTCGCGGCATTCTCGTCGAACAGCGTGTTGTTGAAGATGATGCCGCTCTTCGAGATCGGCGAGGAATGCGGCACGAGGGCCACTTCGCCGAGGCGTGCGGCACCTTCATCGGTGTCGATGAGGTTGCGGAAGGCGTCCTGGCCTTTTTCCGCCGTCATTTCCACGATCCGGCCGCGCTCGAAGCGCACCTTGATGCCGTCGATCAGCGAACCTTGGTAGGAGAGCGGCTTCGACGAGCACACGATGCCGTCCACCCTGTCCTTGTGGGGCGCGGTGAACACTTCTTCCGTTGGGATGTTGGCGTTGCAGAACACGCCGTTCAGTGCCTTGCCGCCGCCGCCCTTCCACGTGTGATCATCGGCGAGGCCGATCGTGAGATCGGTCCCGGGGCCCTTGTACTTCAGTGCCTTGTAACGTCGCTTGTTGAGGAATTCCGTGCGGCGACCAAGATCGGCATTGTGCTTTTCCCAGGCTGCGATCGGGTCCGGCAGGTCAGCCTTGGTGCAGGCGAAGATCGCCTTCCACAGGCGGTCGACCGCTTCTGCCTCAGGGACGCCGGGGAACACTGACTTGGCCCATGCAGGCGTGGCAGCTGCAATGACGCACCAGTTGATGGCAAAGCCAGTGATCAGTTCGAGGGCAGGGCGATAGGCCCTGGAGCGTGCCTTGTTGGCGCGGGAAAGCTTGTCGGGGTCCTGTCCGGACAGCAGGGCGGGGTTCTCGCCAGCGATTGCCAACCTGGCCGCGCCACCCCGGAAGGCCTCCGCCATGCCGTTGAACAGCCAGCCGGGTGCGACGTCGAAGGCCCCCTGCGGCGCATGCTGGTAGCGCGCGAGCGTTGTCTCGTCGTCGGCATAGATCGTGGTGACGAGGCTCGCACCCGCCTTGTAGGCTTGTTCGGTGATGCGCCTGACCAGCGGCAGCGCGTCGAGCGGTGCGGTGATCACAAGCTGCTGGTCCTTCTGGAGGTTCAGTCCGGTCCGGATGGCGAGCTTCGCATAGGTATCGAGGAGATTTTCATGGGTCATGGTGTAGAATCTACACGCAAGCCCAGCACCCTGTCCAAAATTTTGGCATCTTCAAAACGGCGCAAAAGAGAGTTATCTGGCAGCCATGAATGTGCTCGATCCCCAGCAGCCTCGGCGTGAGGCCGTGATCCGTTACATGGATGCCGATTTCCAGGTGGTCCGGGAGGGCAATTTCGTGCGCTGCACCGCCACGGGCAAGGCAATCCCGCTTACCGACCTGCGCTACTGGAACGTCACCCGCCAGCAGCCCTATGGCTCCGCCGAGGCAGCCTTTGCGGAGCACGTCAATAGCGGTAGCTGAGGCCCTCCAGGAAGCTCTCGACCTCCGGCTGGTAAAGCACCATCAGATTGGCCCCCAGCACGGCGGCTTGGACGAAAAGCGACATGCCGGCAGACATCGGGGCCGCCCCGGCGGCCTTCCGGATCGCGTAGAACCCCAGAAACAGGGCATTCAGGCCCACCAGCCGTACATAGACCGGCGGGCTGCCGGAGGCCAGGAAGCCGAAGGCATCATCCCATCGCGCAAGGTAGAGGTATTCCAGCATGCCGACCTGGCCTGTTCGCCTGGGCTGGAATCCTACTGCCAAGCCGTGTATAGGCCAAGCCGATTTCACCATAGGTAAGGGGGTTGTCCCCCTTTGGAGTAAAGAAAATGACGACGAACTGGACACCTGACAGCTGGCGGCATTTCCCGGTCGTGCAGGTGCCGGATTACCAGGACCAGGCCAAGCTGAAGTCGGTTGAGGATCAACTCGCCGGCTATCCGCCGCTGGTCTTCGCGGGCGAGGCCCGAAAGTTGAAGCGCAAGCTCGCCCGCG
>Ga0194035_1000246_pt1 | contig 33000 bp, 27 predicted proteins | sample JunL2320m_MetaG_FD_148680 | JGI IMG/M metagenome (GOLD analysis project Ga0194035, IMG submission 148680) | Anoxic zone freshwater microbial communities from boreal shield lake in IISD Experimental Lakes Area, Ontario, Canada - Jun2016-L239-20m | ecosystem: Environmental > Aquatic > Freshwater >...
GTATTTTTATATTTTAAAACATGACCCGCATAACCCGGGCTGGGAGGAACGCGACCGACTGATACTTTCAAACGGGCATATTGTGCCGGTGCGCTATGCCGCAATGGCACACGCAGGGTATTTTCCTGTTGCTGAATGTTTAACTCTGCGCAAATTTGGGAGCCGCCTGCAAGGCCATCCGGAACGTTTGCGGTTGCCGGGCTTGGAAACTACGTCGGGGCCACTCGGCTCGGGGCTTTCGCAAGCAGCAGGATACGCATATGGCGCACGCATGGACGATAAAAAATTCCGTGTCTACTGTGCAATGTCCGACGGCGAACAAGATGCAGGGAACGTGTGGGAGGCAGCGATGTTTGCCGGCAACAACAAGCTTTCAAACCTTACTGCAATAGTGGACCGCAACAATATCCAGATAAACGGTATGACCGAACATGTGATGCCTCTCGAACATTTGCGAGCTAAGTACGAAGCATTTAACTGGCACGTGATTGAAGTTGACGGGCATAACATACGCGAGTTTGTCGATGCAACAGAGCAAGCAAAAGCCATTTATGAGCGCCCGACGGTAATTATTGCACACACCATACCGGGAAAGGGAATTAAAGAAATTGAATTCGACTACCGTTGGCATGGCAAACCGCCAAGTAAAGAGGAAGCGCAGAAGTTCCTTGCCGAACTGCGCACACTGAAAGGAAAGATAGCAAGCGAACACGAATAATATGTTAAACCCTGCTGCAAAATTAAATACGGAGACTTTTTCTTCCCAAACCCCTTCTCTCGCGGCTACTCGTGATGGGTTTGGAAAAGGCCTGTTGGAGCTGGGAGAAAAAGACCCGCGCGTCCTCGCACTGTGCGCCGACTTGGCCGAGTCGACCCGCATGCTTGCCTTCAAAGAAAAATATCCCGAGCGGTACATTGAGCTTGGCGTTGCCGAGCAAAACTTGGCGGCGGTCGCAAGCGGGTTGGCAAACTACGGGAAAATTCCTTTTATAGCGTCGTACGCTGCCTTTTCCCCTGGTCGCAACAACGAACAAATTCGCACCACAATTTCCCTAAACAACGTTCCTGTCAAAATTGTAGGTTCGCATGCAGGGCTTTCAGTGGGCCCGGACGGCGCAACCCACCAAGCTCTTGAGGACATTGCACTCATGCGTGTACAGCCAAACATGACGGTGTTGTCTCCGTGCGACGAGGAAGAAGCTCGCAAGGCAACACTCGCGGCAGCTGCGCATGACGGCCCTGTGTACATCCGTTTGGCGCGCGAAAAGACACCGGTGATGACCACAGTAGAATCACCATTTGCTATTGGACGCGCAAATTTGCTTTGGCTGGGCGAAAACCCACAAGTCACTATATTTGCAACGGGACCGCTCGTGTACCAGGCGCTTCAAGCTGCAAAAGAATTGGAAAGCGAAATTTCAGTTTCTGTAATTAATATACACACTATAAAACCGCTCGACACAGCAGCTATCCTCGCCGCTGCAAAAAACTCAGGCGCAGTAGTGACTGTTGAAGAACATCAAATTGCTGGGGGCTTGGGTAGTGCTGTTGCTGAAGCGCTCGCGCAGGCTTACCCGGTACCAATAGAATTTGTTGGCGTTCGAGACCAGTTTGGACAGTCGGGGGAGCCGGCAGAATTGCTGGCGCACTACAAGCTAGACACCCCTGCAATTAAAGAGGCCGTTAAAACTGTTTTTGCACGAAAGCTACAGTAGCGCTGAACCACAGAGCTACATTTTTTCTAGTTTGTATTCGGCTGGTGCGTTTTGTATATACTCTTCTAATTTTTCGCGTGTCAGCAAGCCTTTTTGTGCGCCGACTTCTTGCACGACACACATTGCATTGACCGGGCCCCAGAGCAATGCTTCCTGTAGTGGCTTTCCGAGTGCAAGTGCTGCAGTAACGCTCGACGCAAAGGCATCTCCTGCGCCCGTACGTTCAAACGGCGGCCTGGTGTCTGGGTACATTGGTACAAACCAAAACGTGCCGTCTTCTGTACGCGCATACGCGCCTTTTCTGTCGTTGGTGATTACTACAATTTTTGGACCGAGCGCGTGCAGGCCTTCGAGTAATTTTTTTATATCGTCTGCCTCGCCCGTGGCCGGGCTATGGCCGAGGGTTGCTTCGACTTGTAAAATCCGCTGCGCCTCTTCTTTGTTGCAGACAAACAAACTGGTTCGCTTATAGATACTTTTTAGAGCTTCCACTCCCAACTTCATCTGGAATGTACCTGGTTGGAAGGCGAGTTTTGTGTTTGGATTTTTCTCGAGCCATTCGCCCAGTGCCGTGTGGTAGGGAAGCGAATTGTCTGCGAGCGACGAAAGGTATATCCACTTCACTGATGTAGGGATTTCCGGTAGGCGATAGTCGTAGTTTTCATGTTTTACCAAAATAGTGCGCTCCGTTTCGTACCACAGCACATAGTGGTAATTGCTGGGGCGGCTAGGGTCCTTCACCATAAACGTGATGTCCACTTTTTCTGCTTTCAAAACTGCTAAGCAGTCCTCGCCGTACCTATCTTCGCCGGTATATGCACGGAGTGCGGAACTTAAGCCCAAACGTGCCGCTGCGACTGTAGCATTGGACGCGTTACCCACCGCAGGCATCAATATAAAGTAGTCGTAGGGGATTTTGTCACCCCACTTCATGCAAATTTCGCATTGTTCGGAGTCTAATTTGCAATGGACGTTCGCTTCTTTCAGCCGGATAAAAGGTTCCGTCACAATATCTCCAATAGCAAAAAAATCGATCGGCTCCATATCAACTAGTATATACTGATTCTATGCAAACATTACGGGAGACAATTCAGGAATATAAAGACAGCAAGAAAGCGCTCGGGCATTTTAATTTTTCCGACTCAAACCAGCTGGCAGCAATTGCCGCAGCTGCAAAAGAATGTGGGCTGCCGGTTGTTGCAGGACTTTCCGAAGGCGAGCGCGCATTTTTCCCACTTGCGCATGCGCGTGCACTGGTTGACCTCTACCAAGCACAGGGAATTCAAATATATGTAAATGCCGACCACACCTACAGTGTGGAAAAAGTGCAGCATGCCATTGCCGACGGCGCCGACTCGGTTGTTGTTGACGGTGCAAAGCTGCCCTTTGAAGAAAACGAACATTTGCTCGCGACCTGCGTAAAGTACGCACGTGCCAGCGGACGCGATGTGCTTATGGAAGGCGAACTTGGCTATATTGGTACGTCGTCAAATGTAATGGCTACGCTGCCCGAAGGCGCTGCCATAACAGAAGAGATGATGACTAACCCGGACGAGTTAAAACGTTTGGTGGAAGAGACGGGTATAGACTTGGTGGCGCCTGCAGTCGGTAACATTCACGGTATTGTGTTGCAGGGCCAACCAAAACTTTCTATCACGCGCATTGCTCAACTTAATGCCGCAGCCGGAGTGCCACTTGTATTGCACGGCGGGTCTGGCTCGTCTGACACAGAGTTTGTGCAAGCAGTGCAGGCTGGGGTTGTGATGATACATATCAACACCGACCTGCGCGTGCTCTACCACGACACTCTAAAAAACACGCTTGATACGGGAACTGAGACTACCCCCTACAAATTCCTGACCCCCTCAGTCCAAAAAATGCAGGCATACGTCTCCCAGAAAATCCGCCTCTTTGCAGGGCAGTAAAGGTTGCCTTTTCTAGTACTTTTGGTATACTCGCTCGCATGCAACTGACGATAGAAAAGCGCGATATAACCAAAAAAGCCAAGGCCCTCCGCGAGGCGGGAGTCTTGCCAGCGGTCGTCTATGGCCGTAGCGAAGAGTCGACTCCAATTTCGATAAACCGCAAAGACTTCGAAAAGCTTTTTAAAACAGCAGGTTCGTCTACTGTTATTACTCTTACCGGTGTGGGCGAAGACAAAGATGCGCTCATCCACGACGTATCGTTCCATGCAGTTTCTGGCGCACCACTGCACGCCGACTTTTACGCAATTGAAAAAGGTCAGACAGTTACTGTGTCGGTGCCGTTCGAATTTGATGGCGTGTCACCTGCAGTTAAAGAGCTCGGTGGTATTTTGGTTAAGGTTATGCACGAACTCGAAATGGAAGTCTTGCCAAAAGACTTGCCGAGCTCAATCCGCGTTGATATTTCAAAGCTTACAGACCTTGATAGCCAGATAAAAATTAAAGATTTAGATATTCCTAAAAGCGCAGTAATCAGCGTCGACGTGGAAGAAGTTGTCGCCATGGTGGACACTGCAAAAGAAGAAACTGAAGAAAGTGCACCGATGGACCTTTCTGCAATTGAAACCAGCGTCGAGCGTGGTAAAAAACCAGAAGACGCGCCCGTCGAAGGAGAATCAGCAGAATAACACCAACTGTCCCGCGCTCGCGGGGCAGTTTTGTTTTATATGGGTCATTCATTTCGTCCCCGGCAGGGAGCTTTTTGGTCTGGTAGAATAGAAGGATACATGAAGCGACTGCTGTGCTACATAGGTTTTTTTACTATTGCCGTTCTGTTTGTGTCCGCGGCACATGCACCCGTATTTCAGGTGCCTACCGTACACGCCCAAGACTTAACCCCTGAACAACGCGCCCAACTCCAAACCGAGTACGACCAGCTACAGGCTGAAATTGCGCAGTGGCAAAAAGTACTCGACGACACAAAGGCAAAAAAGAACACGCTTACCGGCGACGTTACCTCTTTGACTGCGCAGATAAACAAAGCGCAAGCGCAAATAGACCAGCGCAACATTACGATAAAAACACTCGGTAGTGAGATAACAAAAAAGACCGCAACAATACAAACGCTCGAACAAAAAATAGAGGCGGGGCACGATTCGTTGTCTAAACTTATTCGTGAAAAGAACGAGGCAGAAAGTACGCCTCTTGCGATGGTTGCACTTTCTTCAGAAACACTGTCCAGTTTTTTTGATGACGTGCAGTCTATCGACACTATAGACCAGCAGCTCCAAGACCTTTTTAACCAGCTGCGCGGTGTAAAAACCGAAACACAAAACGAAAAAGACGCCCTCGCAGCTAAGCAAAGTGCACAAGTTGATGCCCGCTACAAAGTGGAGCTGACACAGCAGCAGATAAACGCTGACAAGCAGCAAAAAAAGCAGCTCTTGGCTATAACTACTAACCAAGAAACGCAGTATCAAAAAGTACTTGCCGCAAACCAGGCAAAAGCCGCAGCTATTCGTGCGGCGCTGTTTCCCCTGCGTGACGCGGCCGCTATTGAGTTCGGTGCGGCGCTGCAGTTTGCCCAGGTTGCACAGAAGTCGACCGGCGTCGACCCAGCTTTGGTGCTTGCGATACTTACCCAAGAGTCAAACTTAGGCGCAAATGTAGGGCAGTGCTATTTAAAAGACGAAACAACTGGTGCAGGGGTGGGTAAAAATAGTGGGAAAGCATTTGCAAAAGTTATGAGCCCGACCCGCGATGTGCCGCCGTTTTTGGCGCTCGCAGACAAGCTTGGATTTGACCCACACGGGCAGGTGGTGTCGTGTCCTATTGCAAGTGCTGGCGGGTGGGGAGGTGCAATGGGTCCTGCGCAATTTATCCCGTCAACCTGGGCGCTGTACGCAAAACGTATTGCCGCGGCTGACGGCGTGTCAACCGCAAACCCTTGGAACCCGCAAGACGCTATAACCGCGATGTCTGTGTACCTCGGCGACTTGGGGGCAGACAAGGGAGGATACACAGCGGAGTCTACTGCGGCTGCCAAATACTACGCTGGAGGAGCCTGGGCAACCGCTGGGAAGACCTATGCAAGCCAAGTTATGTCGCGAGTGGCCGCGATACAGCAAAATATCGACTTCTTGAACGATCTATAACCCTGTGCTATAGTGTAGGTATATGAAGACAGAAACGCACCCAACCTATTTTGCTGAGGCAAAAGTTACCTGCGCATGCGGACGGGCCTTTACTGTGGGCTCAACGCAGGAAAAACTCTCTGTCGAAATTTGCAGCGCATGCCACCCGTTCTATACCGGTAACGAAAAGATCTTGGATGCCGCAGGTCGCGTAGAAAAATTCAGAGCTCGTCGCGCAGCCGCAAAAAAGTAGATGGCTACAGAGGCGGACTTGCTCCTCTATAAAGAAAACCCAAAGACCGCATATTTTGCTGCGGAGCTCGAACGCTTGGCTGTAGAAGAAAAGGAGCTTAAAGAAATGGCAACGGGCGACTTGGGAGAACTTGCCAAGGACGACCTTGCACGCATTGAAGAACAAAAAGCAGCCTTGCTCGCGGAGATAGAGAAAATTTTAGATAAAGAAAAACTCGAGGAAGAGTTCCCCAACGAAGCGATTTTGGAAATCCGCGCAGGCGTAGGTGGGGAAGAGGCTGCATTGTTTGCTGAAGAGCTTTCCCACATGTATCGCGCATATGCCGACCAGTGTGGCTGGCAGGTGCGTGTGCTTTCGGAGTCTAAGACCGACCTTGGGGGATATAAAGAAGTTGTGCTTGAAGTAAAAGGCCTCGAAGTATACAAACGCCTCCGGTTCGAAACTGGTGTGCACCGCGTCCAACGAATACCTGCAACAGAAAAGTCCGGTCGCGTCCATACGTCGACTGCGTCGGTTGCTATTTTGCCGATACGCAAAAAACACACTATAGAAATTAACCCTGGCGATATCGAAATGGAATTTTCGCGTGCGGGGGGTGCGGGCGGACAGAACGTCAACAAAGTGGAAACTGCGGTGCGCATTGTGCACAAACCAACAGGCTTGGAAGCGCGTTCGCAGTCGGAGAGAAACCAGTTGGGTAACCGCGAAAAGGCGATGGCCGTGCTCTTGGCAAAACTTGAACAGCACGAAGAAGAAAAGGCTCGGGCGAAGCTTTCGGCTGACCGGAAGCTACAAATTGGTACTGGCGACAGGTCGGAAAAAGTGCGCACCTACAACGTGCTCCAAGACCGTATCACCGACCACCGCATTAAAGAGAGTTGGCACAACTTACCGCTTATTTTTGCCGGTAACATTAACCCCATGCTCGACGCCCTGGCCGCGGCCCAGACCGGGGTGGAGGCGGTTGCATAACCAGTGTGGCCGTGCTATTCTAGCCCGTATCTTATATGGAAAAAAACGAATCAGTTATAGACAAGTTGTTTTCGCTCGGAGCCCATTTTGGCTACGCGCCGTCACGCCGCCACCCGTCTGTTGCACCGTATATTTTCGGTAGCAAAGGAGGTACTGAATTGTTTGACCTCGAACGCACATCGGTGTGTTTTACCGACGCGCTCGAATATATAAAAACACTCGCAGCAGCGCGTAAAACGGTACTTTTTGTCGGCAGCAAAGCTGAGGCTCGCGAAGCCTTGAAGCGCGCCGCAGAACGCTTAAACCAGCCGTACGTTGCGTCACGTTGGATAGGCGGCACACTCACCAACTTTTCTGAAATCAAAAAGCGCCTTAACCTTTTGACCGAACAAACCGACCAGCGCGAAAAGGGCGAATTGCAGAAGTTTACTAAACACGAACGTTTGCTTATTGACCGCAATATCACCGACCTGGAAGCAATGTTTGGAGGCTTGAAGGGCATGAACAAACTCCCCGACGCTTTGTTTATTGTCGACCCACGTCAGGAAAGTGGCGCAGTTGCAGAGGCGCGCCAACTAAACATCCCAATTGTTTCGTTGCTTAACTCCGACTGCGATAAGAGCCTTATCACATACCCAATTCCTGCAAACGACGCGTCTCTCCAGGTAGTAGCGTACGTGCTCGACGAAGTTGCAAAAACATACGAAAGCAATATGGGCGCAGTGCCCACCGCAGACTCTCTTGCGGCAGCACCTGCAGTAGCAGCGTAGTTCTTTAGCCCTAACATAAAATATATATGGCAGTCAGTGCAGATGTAGTAAAAGAGCTCCGCGACAAAACAGGCATTTCTGTCATGGAATGCAAAAAGGCGCTTGAAGAAGCAGGTGGTGACATGGACAAAGCTATTGTTGTCCTTTCACGCCGCAGTGCAGAAATTGCACGCAAAAAAGGAGACCGTTCGTTTGGTGCAGGTACTGTTGCTTCATATATCCACAACACCGGCCAGGTTGGTGCTATGGTTATGCTTTCCTGCGAGACTGACTTTGTCTCAAAGAACGAAGATTTTATAAAACTCTGCCGCGATATTGCGATGCATGCGGCTGCAACAAAGCCCGAATATATTGCGCGCGAAGACGTGGGCGAAGCTGCGCTTAAAGAGCTTGAAACAATCTTTTTGCCAGACGTTAAAGACAAGCCAGAAAATTTGCGCGAGCAAATTCTTGCCGGCAAAGTGCAGTCGCGTTTGAAAGAAATAGTGCTGCTCGAGCAGTCGTTTATCAAAGACGACAGCAAGACTGTGGCACAGCTCTTGCTCGATGCTGCACAGAAGTTTGGCGAACGTGTCGAGGTAAGCAAGCTCGGTTGTTTTTCGGTTAAATAGTACTATATACTGGGTTCTATGGTGCTCTTTTTCACCACAACACTGTTTGTGTCGATAGTCGGGCTCTTGTCGCTCTTGGCGGTTAAACGCTGGGAGCTAAAGACAGGGAACGTGCTATTCTTGGCACGAGTGCGGCCCACGGTGGGCACCATGGCGCATGTATTTTTGCTCTGGGTAGAGCGCGTACTCCCGGCGCTTGCGGCGCACCACGGGCAGAGAACAGTTGCTGTAGTGCGTGCGTGGACACACAGGACAATTGCACGCGGGGTGCTTGCGGCCGAGCGTGGGCTCGAGCATACGCTCGACACAATACGCGGTGCAACCGACCACCCAAAAAGCAGCAAGGAAGCGTCGGCATTTTTACGCGAGGTAGCCGAGCATAAGCGCAGGTTACTGCGCCGGAAGCCCAGAGAAAAAAAGATTAAAGAATAGTAGCATGTGCCGCCTTAGGGCCGACGTTTCAGTCGGCCTCCCGACCTCCTACGGAGCGTCGGGACTCAGAAAAAAAATGGCTTGGGTATATATACTCAAAACGAAATCAGGGAAGTATTACGTCGGTAGTACTACTGACATGGATGAGCGTTTCAAACATCACATGGGAGGGCACACTCCTTCAACAAAAAGTCTGGGTCCGGAAAAAGTATTATTGAAACAGGAATATAAAACGCTCAAAGAAGCTCGTTTTGTTGAGGGCAAAATCAAAAACCTGAAACGAAGAGATTACATTGAAAAGATACTGAAAGACGGCTATATTAAGATAGCGTTACGGTAAAACAGTGCCGCCTTAGTCCCGACGAGCAAGTGCTGTCGGGACCCCGACTGAAACGTCGGGGCTCAGTTATAATAACAATTCGCCGCCTTAGCTCAGTTGGTAGAGCAACTCTTTTGTAAAGAGAAGGTCCCCAGTTCAAATCTGGGAGGCGGCTCCAAAAAGTTAGTTTGAAGCTTTTGTAGAAGTTGCGGCGGTTGAGGTTGCGAGGGTTTTTAACTCTGGGATAAGCTTTTCGACTTCGTCGAGAGTTTTAAAGCCATACACTGGTGCGCGATTGTTAACTATAAACGCAGGCAGCGGGCCTTGTAGTTTTTGTAATGCAATAAGTGTCTTTACTGCCGAGAGGTCGAGGTTGTAGTCGAACGAATATACGCGGAGCCCCGGGTATGTTTCCCGCAAGTAGGAAAGCTCTTGCCCCATGCGGCCGCAGTCTTTGCAGTCACCTCTGTTAGAGTAAAAGTACAGCACAAAGACTGGCTTTGAATGGCATTTTTCTGAAATTTGCTGCAGCAAAAGATAGTCTTTAATTTCAAGTAGGGAATACTGCTCTTTTAAATTGATAACCTCTTTGTTGGTAGCTCCCAAGTTTTCTTCTGCGACAGAAAGGCGGCTTGCGAGAGCGTTAAGCTCATCGGAAAGCACCGGGTTTTCGGCAATTATTTTGCAGTCGAGATGCCCGAGCAGTTCAAACTGTGTTTCGCTCGAAAGGATGTCGATGGAAATACTTTCTTCCGTTGCGCGGATGTCCGCAATGCGCTGTGTGTCGATCCGTTGTGCGATATAAAATGCGGTACCAAAAATCGCCCCAGTGATGACAAATGCGAGGATATATTTCTGCCAGTGCATAAAAAATAAATGTTTAAATTTAAACCAACCAACCGCGCTCCTGTGCCCACACAGTGTCCCACAGTGCGCGGGCTAGCCACAAAGGTGCGATGAAGCCAAACAGCGCAAAGTAGGAGATAAAAGCTTTTAGCGGAAGGCGGGTTTGTGCGATGCGTTGTCCAAGTACAACGGCCATAAGCGTCATACCAAGTGTTGCAATGACAAGGAAGCTAAGCATGCTGGTGTTAATGTAAAACCACTGTAAGGAATTTGTGGAGACGTGGGGCGGCACGTGCGTCGCCAACATATCCAACACATGTGTGGAGACGAATTCTGTAATACGCCATACGGTGTAGGATGCAGTATAGAGGCCACCTAAAAAAGCAACGAGCCCAAAGGGGAGCACGAGTACGCCGAAGTGTCCATATTTCCGGTTGAAGTACATATATGAATAGTCGCGGGAATTCTCTAAAAAACCACGCGACCAACGGGTGCGCTGGCGAACAAGTGCCCCGACCGTTGGGGGGACATTGGTATACACAAGTGCTGTGTGTACGTTGGTGATTTTGAGTCCATTGGCATGCATGCGGAACGCCATCTCCATATCTTCAGTATGATGGGCTTTGCGGAAGAGGCCTATTTTTTCAAACACACTGCGGCGGTAAATGGAAAATGGACCCGGCAAAACAGAAATCGCACTCAGGTTGTCAAACATTTTTTTGTAAAATATGCCGAAGGTATACTCGACCGACTGCATAAGTTCGAGCAGGTTGCGCGGGTGGTTAACCTTCATCGCAGGTGCAACAGCCATCGCTTCGGGGTCCCGTTCAAATTCTTTGGCGACTTCAAGCAATGCGTCTTTTGCTACAAACGAGTCGGCGTCGAGGCATCCAACAAGGTCGCTTTCTGAGCGGTTAATGGCGTAGTTGAGCGCGGCATATTTACTACCCTCGTTCTTTTTTTGATAGATCTTAATTTGTGGGTTGTGTGCAAAAATTTGCGCTGCCTCATACGTGTTGTCGGTCGAACCGTCGTCGACTATAACAATAGACAGTTTGTCCTTTGGGTAGTCCATTGCAAGGAGCGACTCCACAGTACCTGCAAGTGTCTTTGCTTTGTTCCAGCAGGGGATAATGATGGTCGTACTTGGGTAGTAATTCGGCAAAGTAGCAGTCTTCTGTTGGGGGCGTTTTTCCAAGAATGAAATAAGCAAAAAAACCTCGAAATAGAGGCCTACAAACAGGAATATATATATGCCAAATGACCCAATGTCCATTTGACGATTATACCGTATAATGCTCTTTATGGAAACTGAAGCGCGCCTGCCCGCCGACCGGCGGGGACACCTGCACCCAATAAGCTCGCTCATACGCGAAGCCAATAACATCTTCTCCGAGATGGGTTTTACCTTTGCCGAAGGACCGCTTGTGGAAAAGGAATGGTACAACTTTGACGCGCTTAACGTACCCAAGGACCACCCAGCCCGCGATATGCAGGACACCTTTTTTATTAAGGATGAAAAAGAGATGGTCTTGCGTACACATTGTTCGCCAGTGCAGGTGCGTTATATAGAAGAGCAGTTGAAAAAAAATATCCAGCCGCCGTATCGTGTAATAGTTCCTGGGCCTGTATTCCGCAACGAAGCAACTGACATGACGCATGAAGCAGAGTTTTTTCAAATGGAATGTTTGGTTGTTGGCGAAGATGTTACACTCGCACATCTAAAAGGAACACTGGAAAAATATTTTACAGAAGTATTTAAGGGGGTCAGTGTTGAAATTCGTTTCCGTCCGAGCTTTTTTCCTTTTACGGAGCCCAGTGTTGAGGTGGATGTGCGCCTGATTGGTGAAAAAGCTCCCGAAAAACTGCGTGGCCGCTGGATAGAGATGATGGGCGCTGGTATGGTGCACCCGAACGTTATTAAAAATGCAGGCCTCGACCCACAGAAATATCGTGGGTTTGCATTCGGCATGGGTCTCGACCGTTTGGCTATTTTGCGTTGGGCAATAGACGACATCCGCCTGATGCATTCGGCTGACCTGCGGTTTGTAAATCAGTTTTAATATATGAAAGTAAGCAAACTCTGGCTCGATAAATTTTTTGATACACCGCTACCAAGCGCGGATGTTTTGAGTAATGCACTTACGTTCCATGCATTTGAAATAGATGGGGTTGAAAAGGTCGGCGAGGCTAAACCGTCTGACGGTCGCCCGACGGACGTAAGTCCGTTTAGGGATGAAGTACTGGATGTAAAAGTCACCCCAAACCGCGGCCACGACGCGCTTTCGCACCGCGGTATCGCAAAAGAACTTTCTGCGATTTTGAAATTGCCGCTTGCACATGACCCGTTTGTTGTAAGTAGCGACTTCTCTAAAAAAAGTGCCACAGTTACTGTTTCAATACAGAGTGACCTTTGTAAGCGTTATTTTGCGGCATATATAAAAGGCGTAAAAGTCGGACCCTCGCCAAAATGGCTTAAAGATAGATTGGAAGCAATTGGCCAGCGCTCCATCAACAATGTTGTGGATGCGACAAACTTCGTCATGTTTAACACCGGCCAACCCTTGCACGCATTTGATGCGGACAAACTTGGAAGCTTGGACATTGGGGTGCGTTTGGCAAAGGCGGGCGAAAAAATGATGGCGCTCGACGGGAAAGAATATGGGCTGAGTGACTCCAACCTTGTTATTACTGCGGGAGACGTGGCCGTAGGTATTGCCGGCGTGAAGGGCGGTATGGCATGTGGGATTACCGAAGATACAAAAGATATTGTTATAGAGTCAGCAAATTTTGACGGAGTTACTGTGCGTAAAAGTGCAGGAACTTTGAAATTGCGCACCGACGCATCGGCACGGTTCGAACAAGGCATTTCTCCCGAACTTGCCGCAGAAGGTATGAAAGGGATGTTGGAGTTTGTTGCACACCAAATCGGTGGAGAAGTTGCCGGATTTGTAGATGTGTACCCTGAGCCGCAACAGCAAACATATGTGTCCGTCACAGTTGAGCAAGTGAATAAAGTTTTGGGTGCCGAACTTACTGGTGCAGACATTGCTGATGTATTTACTCGACTTGGCCTCGCATACAAAGAGCAGAGCGGTGTGTTCGAGGTGCAGCCACCATTTGAGCGGCTCGACTTGATTATTGCTGAAGACTTGATCGAAGAAGTCGGCCGTATTGTTGGCTACGACAAAATCCCTGCAACTCCGCTTCCGGCATTTGAGAAAACTTCTGAGTTAAACCAAAACTTTTATACAGCAGAAAAAGTCCGCGAAGAACTGCTCGCGCAAGGATATTCGGAAGTGTTTACCAGTGTTTTTGCACCGAAAGGGGAGCGCGTTGTACTCAATAAAGTTGACGGTGTTAACCCATACCTCCGCACGACCCTTGTCGACGGACTCAATGCTGCACTCAAGAAAAATATCCCCAACAAAGACCTCTTGGGTTTGAAAGAAGTAAAACTCTTCGAGATTGGAGTTGTTTGGAAAGATGGGAAAGCCTCGCCCGTGGACGGTCTACGGCCGAGGGAAACAACGATGGTCGGAATCGTGACAGAAAAACAACCAGCTGTAGAAGAGCCGCTCGCCATGCATGCACCAGGTGTGTTTCCTGCTGAATATCAAAACCTGCCACTTTCAGTAGCTGTGCAATACAAACCGTTTTCTAAATACCCGTACATTGTCCGCGATGTTGCTGTGTGGACTCCTGCTGGAACCGATGAAAAAAATGTAGCAGAGATGATACAAAGAGAAGCAGGGGAACTATGTTCAAAAGTTTCTCTCTTCGACACATTCAGCAAAGGTGAAAAAACTTCGCTCGCATTTCGCCTTATTTTCCAATCGTTTGACAGAACACTCACGGAGGTAGAAGTCAACAAAATAATGGAAGAAATAAGCCATATTTTGGTGGGAAAGGGCTTTGAGGTTCGCTAAAAATTTGGTAGAATAAAGGGACATTATGGCAGCTGAAAAAGCGAAGAAATCTAATTACGACGCGTCGTCTATTACCGTCCTTGAAGGCTTGGAGGCCGTACGCCGCCGGCCGGGTATGTACATTGGGACCACGGGCCCCGATGGTTTGCACCACCTCATTTGGGAAGTTTTTGACAACTCACGCGACGAAGCCATGGGCGGCTTTGCCGACGATATTGAAGTTGTGCTTTTACCCGGAGAAGAAGGCGGCGCTGCAACCATCCGTGTTGCCGACAACGGCCGCGGTATCCCGGTAGACGTACACAAAGCAACCAAAGTTTCGGCACTTGAAACTATCATGACCACGCTCCACGCTGGCGGTAAATTCGGTGGCGAAGGCTACAAGGTCTCGGGCGGTTTGCACGGCGTGGGTGCGTCTGTCGTTAACGCGCTTTCGACCTACTTGCGTGCGGAAGTCCATCGCGACGGCGGCGCCCATGTGCAGGAATATGCCATAGGTAAAAAGAAAGCTGCGGTCAAAAAAGTTGGCTCGTCAAAATTGCACGGCACCGTTACCTCGTTCCAGGCTGACCCGAGCATTTTTTCAACGGTTGAATATAACTTCGACAAAATAGTGTCGCACCTGCGCGAACAGGCGTACTTGGTAAAGGGTCTGCGCATTACTATCATCGATGCGCGCAAAAGCGGGATGAAACTCCCGAAAGCAGGAGACGAACTGTTTATCCGCGACCAGTTGTCCGACTATCCGTCGCAGACATTTTATTTCGAAGGCGGCTTGCGTTCGCTTATCTCGTTCCACAACCGCTACCAAAAGCCTGTTCATAAAAATATTTTCTATATTGAAAAAGAGCAGGACAACGTTGCTGTTGAAATTGCTTTGCAATATACCGACGACATTTCGTCTCGTGTATTTCCATTTGCAAACAACATCTATACCGCCGAAGGCGGTACGCATGTTACCGGTTTTAAAACTGCACTGACACGTACACTTAACGCGTACGGCCGCAAAAATAATGTATTGAAGGAAAGCGAGGAAAACCTAACAGGCGACGACGTGCTTGAAGGTTTGACCGCGGTTATTTCCGTAAAGCTTGCAGAAATTCAGTTCGAAGGTCAGACCAAGGGCAAGCTTGGCAGCGTGGAAGCACAGGCTGCTGTGGCCGGTGTGTTTGCTGAAGCCTTTAACGAGTTTATGGAGGAAAACCCCGACGATGCGCGGGCAATCATCCAAAAATCTATCCTTGCACTTAAGGCTCGCAAAGCGGCAAAAGCTGCAAAAGACTCGGTGCTCCGCAAAGGCGCGCTCGAAGGTATGACACTGCCGGGCAAGCTTGCCGACTGCCAAAGCAAAGATGCTTCGGAGTCGGAGTTGTTTGTGGTGGAAGGAGACTCGGCAGGTGGCTCGGCCAAGCAGGGTCGCGACCGCCGTATACAGGCAATACTCCCACTCCGCGGTAAAATTTTAAATGTTGAACGTGCACGTTTGGACAAAATGTTGGCGTCTGAGCAGATCAAAAACTTGGTTGTGGCGCTTGGCACCGCAATTGGCGAAACCTTTAACTTGGAAAAGTTGCGCTACCATAAAATAATTATCGCGACCGATGCCGACGTGGACGGTGCACACATCCGCACGCTTCTTTTGACATTGTTGTACCGCCACTTTAAACCGATTGTGGACGGGGGCTTTGTTTACATTGCCCAACCGCCGCTGTACAAAATTTCCCGTGGCAAAAGCGCGCAGTATGTATATTCTGACGAGGAAAAAAACAAAGTGCTTGGCAAAGACGCTGAGATTGAAATAGAAGGTGAAGGTGAGGAAGAGGCGGCTGAGCAGAACTCGGATACGGAGCCCGAGGCTGACGCGGAGAGCTCTGCGAAGTCTAAAAAGAGTTCAAATAAATTTCGTATCCAGCGTTACAAAGGTCTTGGAGAAATGAACCCCGACGAGCTCTGGGAGACAACGATGAACCCAGCAAACCGCATCTTAAAGCAGGTGAACATTACAGACGCAGCCGACGCTGACCGTATATTTGAAATCTTGATGGGCGAAGATGTGCCCTCACGTAAGTCGTTTATCCAGTCGAATGCACGCAGCGCGAACTTGGACATTTAAGTAATCAAAAACAAAACACCTATAAAAGTGGGTAGGACGCGGGGCGTGCCGGCCCGGAGCGCACACTTTTATAGGTGTTTTGTTTTTCTATTTCTCGATTTAGAGCGAGATGTTTACCGCGTTGTTGTTTTCTGAACTTTCGTACACGTAGTTGTACGGGTCAACCTGCACTGTCATCGTACCGTTTGAATATCCATAATTGTAGTTGGCGTTGTAGCCAGTGTTGTTTGTGGCACATCCAAACGCAGCGCCAGGGTAGGTGTACTGGCCGTTGTAGGTGTAGTTGTTTGTGTATGCGCAGTTTGCGGGGTAGGTGTACACGCCGTTTTGATTGCCGTACTGATATTGGTAGCCGTATGAGGGATTGTTTACAGTATAGGCCGAGTACGAATTGTTTTGCATCGTAAAGCCAAGAGTGTAGACAATTTTGTCTCCTGGGTAGAGTGCACGCTGTGCGTCCGACGTGTAGGTATATGCAGGTGACGTCGGCAACACTGCGTTAAAGACCCAGTTTGAAGGAGTTACATTGGTGCCCACGTTCTGCACAGTAAACTGCACCGAGTAGCGACCATTGTTTTGTGTAATCGAGCCTGTCGACACTGCCAAGTCTGGCTGGCCGTACAAAGTTGTTGTGCGCTTTGCAGCAATGTAGGTGCTGCCAGTGTTGCTCGAAGTTTTAATTACAGCTGGTGTAGTTGCTGCAGGTTTTACAATAGTAGTTGATACAGTTGGCAACACAGTTGCGCCGGCCGTGCCGGTTGCAGTTATAGCAAGAGTGCTTAGATTTTTTGCTGCAACGCTAAAGGTAGTGTTTACCTGTGTCTTGCCGGTAAGTGTTGCGGTGAGCTGCTGCGCAGTAGCGTTTGTGTAGTTAAACGGAGTGTCGCACGGCACGTTTTGTGTACCGCCGGTTGGAAGTGGGGCTGCAATGCTCAAGCCTGCTGCACATGAGTATGAGATACCGTAGCTGTAGTTGCCTGTTGCATTTTCATGTGCGAAAGAAAGTGTAAAGGGAACACCCGAGGTAATAGTTGATGGGGAAGTGACAATAACCTGTTCTACTTTAACGACAGTGTTTGTAACAGCAGGAGTGTTTGATGCCGATTCGTTTGCATTGCCTAAAAAGCCGGCAAGTACGAACGCAATTTGGATAATGCCCCATGCGCCGAGGATTAAAATAGCGATAAGACCGAGTATAGAAATAACGCGGAGCGCCCAGTCTTTAAAGGTTGTGTGTTCTGACATATGCAGGAACCCTAGCATATCCAAAACCGCTTGTCAAGGGCCTCCACATGTGTCCCAAACGACACCCCTTGACAAATATCTTAAATGGGTTTATAATGGGGAAGTACCGTGAGTTAAGGCCTTAGAACCTGAATCTCACGGAAGTCAATTTTTTTGTAGGGCTCAACCCATCAGTCTTAAACCCAAGTCTCTTGAAAGGAGACCGTCATGACCAATAAGAACATCTTCGCTATCATCCTGGCTTCGGCCATGATGTTCCTCGCTGGTGTCGCTTCGGCGCAGACCACCTACCAGTACGGCTGCATGGCTGATGGTACGAAGGTGCAGGGCACGGGGACCAACCCCTGCTACTGCACCCAGCCGGTGGAGATCGGCGGCCGCTGCCCAGTGGTCCGTAAGACCCCCAACTACCACGGTGGTGGTGTGGTGACCCCGCGGCAGTCGCCGGGTCAGCGCAGCGAGGCTCCGGCGCACACTGCTCCGGGCAGCACCTTCACCGCCGGTCAGCTCAATGAGCTGGTCGAGCAAGGGGTGCGGGATCGCGAGATCAACCGCCGTGGTGCGCCGCAAGGTGCTCCCCACGTCGGTGCGCCCGTGCAGGTTGCACAGGCTCCCGCACCCCAGGCTGCTGGTGTCATACGGGCGTTCACGCCCGTGGACATGGCCAGGTTGGCCGGGGCGCTCAAGGGTATCGAGAAGGGTATCCTCAACGCGCCGGCCGACGAGATGCTGGCAAAGATGAGCCAGCTCACCGGGATGAACGTCACGGCGGAAAAAGTTCTCGCCGGCAAGATCATCCCGTGTCAGAAGGTCGGCGTCGAGGGCAAGCGTCCGATCGGCGTGCGCTCTGAGCTGACCATGAGCAACGTCCGCGAGTTCACGTTCGTCGCCATGGGCGACGAGTTCAAGGACTGTCCGTCGGGTATGACCTTGTACGCGGTTCCGCATGACACCGGTACCTACTACGTGATCATCGCCGATGGGCAGGGTCGCCTGATCGGCCGGGCCTCGGCAGAGGTCAGACTCACCCCGTAAAAAGGGTGATCCGGGAGCGAGTGCAACTTGGCACTCGCTCCATGGGAAAAAGTACTTTCAATTTTGTGCAAATCTAGCCTCCGCGAATTATCTAAAAAATATTCGTGGATGTCATGACCTGCACAAGGTCCAAGCATTAGCAATAAAAAGAACCATATGAATACACTCAAAAATATTTCAGCAGTACGTCCGGTTTCTTTCGGTATCTTTGCAATGCTCACTCTTGTGATGCTTTTTACAACTGCACCTGTTGCACATGCGCAGGACTTTTATGATGGAGGCGTCGGTTCCTATACTGACGGTGGTGTTGGAAGTTATACGGATGGTAGCGTTGGTTCTTACGCTACAGATGGCGGGGTCGGTTCCTACCAAGTTGCATCTGCTACTGGCGGTGTTGGTTCATATGCCACCGGGGGAGTAGGTTCTTATTCTTCCCCAAGTGTCCAGGGTATCGTCGGTACTTATGTCGACGGCGGTGTTGGTTCATACCAGACAACTCCTATAGCTGTATCTGGAGGCATTGGCTCATACTCTGACGGCGCTGTCGGTTCGTACCAAGTTGCATCAGTTTCTGGTGGTATTGGTACATATGTGGATGGAGGTGTCGGTACTTACACAACAACAGTAGACGGCGGAATAGGTACATACAACACTAGCGTCGTAGCGGGTGGCATCGGTACATACGTGGACGGTGGTATTGGAACATATGTTAACGGCGGAATTGGCACATACACCACAGTCGCATCAAACCCATCGTATCTCTACACATCAGACGGGTACTATGTTGGTGGCTACGGTATCGGCGGATACAGCTACGGTGGCGGTTACTACGGTGGTTATTCGTACCCTTACTACACGTATCCGACATATTCCTACCCCGCAGCAACTCCTGTTACTACCAACACAAACATCTCTGGTAACTGTGTAAACAATAGCTGCAACAGCATTGTTATTCCGTCGCCAACAGTTGCGTACACTGGTTCTACAAGCTACTCGACTTACACAGCTCCGGTCTCGTATGTAAGCGGCTACCCGGTTGCAGTAAATTCAAACAGCCCATACGTAACTCTTTCGAGCCTTCCGTACACCGGCCTTGAACTTGGTTTTTGGGGAACTGCTCTCTACTGGAGCTTCCTTATAGTGTGGTGTTTGCTCGCCGCATACTTGGTTGTTGTTAAGCGCGTACAAAACATAGTTGCTCGCCGTGTCACAGCGCTCTTTGGTGGCAAGGCTGTAGTAGCACACACTGTACACACTACACACGCAGCGCCTGCACAGCATGGCCACGCTCCTGAAGTACACCCGGTACATGCAGTAGTTGCTACTACTGAAACTCTCGACACCGTAGACTCGTTCATACTCTCGCAAATTCAGGGCCGCGCCCTCGGCCGTAGCCCTATGGGCGAGGCCCGCGCGTAAACACTACGCGCGTTTTGCGCGTGAGGTAGGGGAGTCTTGACAAGTAGCATAATAAAGTGTACGTTGCAGTCAGATGGAGATATGGAAAAAACAAACAAAGGCATTGTAGGTGAGATAGGCGAGCGCCGTGGCGCGTTTGTTGCTATGTTTCTCGGCATGTTTTTGCTCACGGTGCTTTTCCTAAAAAGTGTCGACGCAGTGCCTGAACCATTGCACCCGCTGGTTACCAGCGAGCCGGCTATCACAAACAACATGGCTGTTGTTGCAGGTGTAGCAACCAGCACACCTGAAGCTCCGGTGCGCATTGTCGCAAAAAAAATCGGGCTCGATGTGTCTATTAAAAACCCCGGGTCAACCGACCTGAAGGTGCTCGACGACGCGTTGCTTACAGGTGCGGTGCGCTACCCAAGCAGCGCGTTGCTCGGGAGCGAAGGCACGGTGTTGTTGTTTGGGCACAGCAGCTACCTGCCTATTGTCCACAACCAGGCATACAAAGCCTTTGACGGTATTCAAAACTTGAAGCCGGGCGAGCGGGTGAGCGTCTACTCGGAGGGGACAGAATATCGCTACAGCGTAGTGCAGGTAAAAGTTGCCGACGCGACACAAGACAGCATCGAACTTAAGACCACAGGCAAACATTTGACCTTGGTAACGTGCGACTCGTTCGCATCAAAGAGCAACCGTTTTATTGTCACGGCCGACTTTGTAGGGGCATACGCTGTAGCCGGGCAATAGGCTGTTCATAAAAAATTCATTCATGAAGAGGTACTCTGCACCAGCAGGGCTTAGTTTTTTGTGAGCGCATGTATTGGAAATCTCAAATAGAGGTTTGCAGAGATGCTCTCGCAATATCTAAAACATTGCAGGACGAGAGTTTTTAAGTTCCAACAACAACCAAGGAGACGACCGATGCGTACGACACTGGCTATTCTTTTGGCTGGCTTTCTCGGCTGGTTGATGCCTGCCGCAATGTCGGCGAGTCCGGCAGTTGCCCAAGGTGTGGACTGCAACTTGCAGGTCTACGTCAACACGGCAGCGTGCATCATGCACATGCGTCAGGCGCATCCGCCGATTCAGTCCAACGCGGAATTGCTGTGTATGCCGATACATGTGAATGGCAAGCGCAAAGTAACCTTCGTGGTGAAGGACTCTGCGGGCAATTTGCATCCCGACAACTTCGACAATCCACTTCATACCTCTGAAAAGACGGATGGGGCAGAGATGTGCGTCGGGCGCCATTTTTGGCAGTGGGCCCATGCTAGAGGTGGAAGTGTTGAGTATTGCATCGACGTGGAGACGGATCCTCAGACGGGTCAGGTCATCTACGCCAGCAAGTACACCTACATCTTTTACGCACAGCATCCAAGGACCGGGGTCGATCAAATCGCTCCGCGGCTGGGTTACGGCCAACATGTTTCGCCTGCTCAATTCGCAGTCGGACTCCGAGTTCGCTAACCGCGACGGCAATATAAGTGGCAACCACGGGTTTAAGGAAACCCGTGGACCACACTTTTTACATCAAACCATTATTAAAACTTTAATCACTTTATCTAATTACAAAATTACTATGTTTACCTGACTCGACAAAAAACAGAATATCCGACTCATACTCCGTCTTAGCGGCAGTTTGGTGCTTGGCACCTTGTTTTTGCTTTCGGCTGTTTCTGTATCGACGGGTAATCACAGCAACACAATTTCAATATTTGACTCGCATATTGCACATGCGGACGGAGACGGAGGAGGTGGCGATGGTGGTGGAGACGGCGGAGGAGGTGATGGCGGCGGCGGAGCGGGGGATGGCTCTGGAGACGGAGCGGGTGCTGGCGCATCTGCTGGAGATGATGGCGGAGCGGGGGGTACGGGTAATGACGCTGGTTGCTGCGGCCCAGGTGAAGGTGAAGACAGTCCTTCTGTCGACACACCTACAGTTGATACTCCTACAGTAACAGTTGCTGAAGCTTCTCCCTCGCCTACTCAAGGTGACACTGGCGGCGGGACACCCCCACCAGTAATCCCACCTTCTCCTGTGTGTCCAAACGGAACTTCCGGTACATATCCAAATTGTACGACTCCGCCGGGCGTCTGTCCTCCGGGGACAACAGGGACCTACCCAAACTGTACAACTCCGCCGGGCGTATGCCCACCGGGCACCACAGGCACGTATCCAAACTGTACGACCCCTCCCGGCGTCTGTCCTCCTGGTACAACCGGTACCTACCCTAACTGTGTAGTACCTCCGGGTGTTTGCCCTCCTGGCAGCACGGGCACATACCCTAACTGCATAGTGCCGCCAGGTGGTGGGGGCGGAGGTGGGGGAGGTAGCAGCACATTTGCGTACAACTACAACTATGGATACGCATCTGCTTACTACGCACAAGCACAAACCAACCCATACGTCACCCTTTCCGCAGTGCCATACACTGGCCTCGACTTGGGTACCGCTGCAGAAATTGCGTACTGGATGTTTTTGGCACTATGGGCAGTCTTTGCCGCATACTTGATGTTTGTAAAGCGCGTGCAAAATTCATTCGCTAATAAATTTAAAGTATTTCTCTTCGGTGAGCCGTCTACGGAAGACAGCTTCCTTATCTCGCAAATATTCCGTTCATAAACAAAAAACTCCCCGGATATCCGGGGAGTTTTTTGTTTTAGGCTCTATTTTTTATTTCTCCCTGTAACTTTGAAATTATTTCTTCAATTGAAAGCGCACCGATTTTTCCGGCATCGCGGCTTTCGAGTGTTGCAGTGCCTGCGGCAACTTCTGCATCACCAATAACAAGCGTGTAAGGAACTTTTTCGACTTTTGCTTGGCGGATTTTTTTGCCAAGCGACTCGTTCGACATATCCATGTCTGTGCGAACTCCTGCAGCTTTTAATGCCGCACGTGTTTTTTCTGCAAATTCAAAATGCGCTTCGCCAATTGGCAGCACCCGTGCTTGCACCGGCGAAAGCCAGGTAGGGAAGTTGCCGTCATAGTGTTCAATAAGTATTGCCGAGCAGCGCTCGAGTGAGCCTGCGATAGCAGCGTGAATCATCACGATGCGCTCTTTCTCGCCTTGTTCGTTTATGCACGTAAGATCAAAGCGTTCGGGTATATTCATGTCGAGCTGTATGGTTGCGACTTGCCACTCGCGGCCTGCAGCATTTGCTGCCATAAAGTCGAGTTTAGGGCCGTATAGTGCTGCTTCGCCAGGGCCTTCAAACGTGTCAGCGCCACGCTCCTGCGCGAGACTTCGTAGTTCGCCTTCTGCTTTATCCCAAATTGCAGGAGTGCCCAAATATTTTTCAGGTGCTTGCATGTCGCGGAACGAAAGCCGCACGCGCAATGTAAAGCCAAATTGTTTATAAAACGTATCGACGATATCCCAAATTTTTAGAAACTCTTCGCGTACTTGGCTTGAGCGACAGAACACGTGTGCGTCGTCTTGGGTAATAGAAAGTACGCGTGTCAGACCGCCAAGTTCACCCGACTGTTCGTCGCGATAGACCATCGTTGTTTCGGCATACCGCTGCGGCATCTGGCGGTATGAATGCGGGTGACGGTTAAAAATCTGCGTGTGGTGCGGGCAGTTCATCGGCTTCATCGCATATTCGCGACCCTCACGCGCGGTGATTTTAAACAAATCTTCGGCAAATTTTTCCCAGTGCCCGGATGTTTCGTACAGCTCACGTTTGGTGATGTGGGGGATAGTTACCTTTTCATATCCGCGGGCTTCGCGCATTTCCCAGATAAACTTGTCTATTTCATTTCTAAAAATTGTACCCTTTGGTGTCCACAGTGGGAGCCCTGAACCCACAAGGTCCGAAAACGTAAACAAATCCATTTCTTTACCGATAACTCGGTGGTCGCGTTCTTCCATATAATTTATATTGTTTGTTAATTAAAAACGCCCTAGTGAAGACACGATTTCTCGTGTGCTCACCAGGACGATCTTGCTGTGACCGCGGTTCCACCTAGTTTCTCTGTATTGCTACAGAGCACTCATGTTCGGATTAGGCGTGTGCTCCCACGTGGGACTTCGGTTGGTGGCCGAAGCAATTTCCGATACGTATATACTACAGAGCTTTCATTGCTTCGGCAACCATGGAAAGTTCGCCGTTGCGGTTAGAGACGCGGCCTTTCATGGCAACACAGGTTTCTGGTTTTAACATGTCTTTGTGGGTGGCGTAGTCTTTAGGGAATACAACCGCTTCAATAGAGCCGTCAAAGTCGGCGAGTTTGATAAACGCCATCTGGTCGCCGCCGCGAGTAAGTATCATGCGAACGTCTTCTATCATGCCGGCGGCAACAGCGGTCATGCCGGGCATGATGCGCTGCTTCATCTGGCCTATTGTCATGGGGCGTTTGAGCAGTTTTTCGCGATATTTGTCGAGCGGGTGGCCGGAAATGTAGAGGCCGAGCAATTCTTTTTCCCACGCAAGGCGAGTTTCGGCAGTTGCGACAGGTGCGTCTGGAAGCTTTATTTCGCTCGATGCACCTGCGTCTGCAAACAAAGAGTCTTGGCTTTGTTCCGCTCCTGCGTCGCGGTGGTATTGCAGCAACAACTCAAGCGAGGCGAGCATTTGTCCGCGCTCACCAAGCGAGTCGAGTGCGCCGCATTCTATTAAAGACTCCAAGCCTCGTTTGTTTAAACTTGTTTTGCCCACGCGCGTGAGGAACGTTGAAAGCGACGTGAACGGTCCGTTTTCTTTCCGCTCGGCAAGTATGGCGTCGGCAACACCTGCACCAAAGTTTTTTATTGAGTAGAGTCCGAAACGGATGGAGTCTCTGGGAGTTCGCGACACACTCTCTGCGTCGGTCTTCGGCTCCGCAACCGAGTATGTCGCTCCCTCTGCAAGTATCGCGGTAAAGTCGCCGAAGCTTTCATTAATGTCGGGCGGCAATACAGCCACGCCCATGCGTTTACATTCGGCAACCATCACAGAAATAGTATCCAAGTCGCCCGACTCTGCCGTAAGCACTGCGGCCATATACAGTGCAGGGAAGTTGGCTTTCATGTACGCAGTTTGGTACGCAACTTTGCCGTAACTTGCAGCGTGTGCTTTACCAAAGCCGTACGCGGCAAAGGGTTCAATAAGTAACCACAATTTTTCTGCCAACCCGGGGGTTAGTTTGCCAAATTCGACAAAGCCCTTAATTAACTTTTCTTTTTCGGCTTTCATTACTTCGGGAATTTTTTTACCCATGGCTTTGCGCAACACGTCGGCCTGCAGCCACGAATAACCAGCGAGCTTTATCGACGTCATCAGCACGTCGTCTTGGTACACAAGTAGGCCGTTGGAAAATTCCAAATATTCTTTCATGCGTGGGTCCAGGTAGTGCACCAGGTGTGGTTGGTGTTTGCGTTCAATATACTGGGGGATAGTTTCCATCGGTCCCGGGCGGAACAGTGCAACCATCGCATTGATGTCGTGTATGGTCGAAGGTTTCAATTCTTTCAAATACCGCGTCATGCCAGTGCCGTTTAGTTGGAAGGTGCCTTCAGTCTCGCCGCGGGCAAGCATGTCGAATGTTTTTTTGTCGTCGATAGGAACATTTTCAATATCAATTTTTGTCCCGGTGGCTTGCTCTACCAAGGCAACTGCGTGCGCCAAAATTGCCAAGTTGCGGATACCAAGGAAGTCGAACTTCAAAAGCCCAGCATCTTCGACCGAATGCATGTCGTACTGGGTAATTATTTTGCCGCCCTTGGGGTCTTTTTGGAGTGGCGAATATTCTACAAGCGGCTGGGGCGATATAACTACACCCGCTGCGTGTACAGAAATGTGTCGGGCGCTGCCTTCCAGTTTTTTGCCAAGATCAATTATTTCTTTTGCGTCTTCATCTTCCTTATATATTTTTGCGAGTTCGGGGTTTTCTGCAAGCGCACGCTCGAGTGTCATGGGGAAGCCTTGGCTCCCAAAAGGAATTTCTTTTGAAATACGGTCGCCCAGGCCGTAGGGGTAGCCAAGCGCGCGTGCTACGTCGCGCACAACGCCGCGAGCCAACATGGTGCCGAACGTACCAATTTGTGCCACATGGTCCTGGCCATATTTCCGGCGTGCATATTCTATGACCTCGTCGCGCCGGTTGTCGGCGTAGTCCATGTCGATGTCGGGGGCTGAAGGGCGTTCCGGGTTTAGAAAGCGCTCGAAGGGGAGTTTGTATGCGAGCGGGTCGACGTTGGTAATGCCCAGTGCGTAGGTAACCATCGAACCTGCGACCGAACCGCGGATGGTTGTCAAAATCCCGTTGGTACGTGCAAAGTTTAACAGGTCGGCCACCACCAAAAAGTATGGCGAATATCCTTTGGTACAAATAATCCCGTACTCATATTCAATACGTTCGCGCACGGTGGCGCTTTCGTGCAGGCCGCGGCGCACCAACCCTTCTTCCATAAGGCGGCGGAGTTCGCTGTCGTAGGTGGTGCCTGCAGGAATAGGGAAGTCGGGGAACACCCACGAGCCAAGTTTTAATTCGACATTACACCTGTCGGCAATTGTGACTGTTTGTGCAAGTTGTTCTGGCGTAAATTGCTCTTTCATTTCGGCGGCGGTAGGGAAATGGAAGTCCTCTTCTTCTAAACGGGCATTGTCTGTGCCGTCGCTGTGGGCAATTTTACGCAAGGTCTCCCACGCGCGACGGTCTTCAGGGCGTACATAAAATATCTCGCGCAACGCAACGTCGGTATATAAATTTTTCTCTCCAAAAATTTCGCGCAGTGTGGGGTCGCTTTGGCTGCTTGTTGCAATAGCGATAACCCCAGCGCTGCGTGCGCGCAGTACGTCGTAGCTGACAGCTATAGCTCCCGCATTTTCTTTAAAATAAGAGTCTGTTACTGTGGCGAGCAGGTTTTTGTAACCTTCATTATTTTCGGCAAGCAACACCACACGACCGCCAGTTTCGAGTGCAATGTCCACGCCAACAATTGGTTTAATCCCTGCATCTTTACATTCTTTTATAAACTCAATGGCCCCGTACATGTTGCCCAAGTCCGTAAGAGCAATTGCTTCGCACCCCTGCGCTTTTGCCGCAGCAACCAACTCGGGCAACTTGGGCAGTGCGCCCAGCAGCGAGTAGTGCGAATGGACATGGAGATGAACAAATTTCTGCATAATTACAGCTAGTATACTGCGGCGGTACTCTCTTCCGCCAACTGCGTTAGAATGTTGCAATGCAAAGAATAGTAGTTGGAGTCGACGAGGCCGGCCGTGGACCATTGGCCGGGCCGGTTGCGGTGGGGGTAGTTGCTGTGCCGAAGAATTTTAATATCAAAAAAGCATTTCCGGGAGTTGGAGATTCAAAAAAACTTACCGAAAAAAAGCGGGAAGAAATTTATAAACAGGCTCTTATATATAGAAGGGCGGGGAAGATCAATTTTTGCGTGAAATTTGGTAGTGCAAAAGCAATAGATACTAGCGGCATTACAAAAACTGTTAGGCGGGGAGTATGGAGTGGAATAAAAAAACTTGCGCCGAAAGCGGCGGGTGTGAAGGTTTTGTTAGACGGCTTGCTGCATGCGCCGCCCGAATATGCGCAAGAGACAATAATTAGAGGTGACGCGAGCGAGCCAGTTATTTCTTTGGCATCTATTGTTGCAAAAGTTTCGCGCGACAGGTTGATGTGCAAGTTGGCAAAGGAGTTTCCAAACTACGGCTTTGAGGTTCATAAAGGGTACGGGACAAAAGCCCATCAGCACGCAATAGAAAGGTTTGGAGTGTCAGAGGTTCACCGTAAGACCTTTTGTCACTAAAGCCCCTGTCGGGTATAACTCGAGTAATCCACGCCTAGCACCTTGTCTTTTTAGGCTCTTTTTGGTATGGTTCGGGCATGGTAGTGAGGATGAGACACACGAGGGCGCATACGGCAAACCGCCGTTCGCACCACGCGCTTAAGGCGCAAACGCTCGCAAAATGCGAGTGCGGTGCAACGCGTGTGTCACACCGCGCATGTCCTACATGTGGCCGCTATCGCGGACGCGTCGTTGTCGATGTTGCTGCAAAAGCACAGGCAAAGGCAGTACGCAAAGCAAAAGCTGGAAGCAAGAGCGAGGCAGGCAAGTAACTCCCCGGTTGGCTCTTGGGTCTACAGACTACTTAAGGTTCGGCAGCAACGCAGTTCTTTTTTACAATGGCGAATAGACACCTCTCACGATCAGTAGTTCTCCAGACTCTCTTCGAGTGGGACTTTCGTGATTGTAAAAACGATCTTATCGAAGATGCGCTTGCGCGTAACGCGGGCGAATTTGCTCCGGCTGCGGGCGACCTTCCATTTATGGAAGACTTGCTCCGTGGCACAGTTGCGCGCAAAACCGACCTCGACTTAGTGATAGAAAAAGCCGCACCCGAGTGGCCCTTGGACCGTATCGCACTTGTCGACAGAAATGTTCTGCGCCTTGGGCTGTACGAACTTTTGTTTGCCGACCGCGAAAAGGTGCCGGCAAAAGTTGCTATAAACGAAGCCATTGAACTTGCCAAAAACTTCGGCGGCGAAAACAGCGGGCGCTTTGTTAACGGCGTGCTCGGCGCTGTGTATAAAGAACTGGGCGAACCTGGCAAAGACGAGGTCTCTAAAAAAAGAAAAGATGTCCCGTATGAAGAACTGCCCGTCCAACATTTGGGTGGTGCCGTTGTGTATGCAAAACACGCAGGCGACATTTATTTGGCGCTGGTGCACGACATCTTTGGCCACTGGACCTTGTCGAAAGGTAAAATCGGCGACAACCCAGAAATAGCAAACGAGACTATTGAAGAGGGTACGATGCGTGAAATTAAAGAAGAAATTGGTCTGAGCATTGAGATAAAAGAAAAAATTGGCGAAAACGAATATGTTGCGAGCGACCCTAAGGTGGGTAAAAAGCGCAAACACGTAACGTACTTTTTGGCCGAGTCGCCGTACAAAGAATTACAGCTCGAACAAAAGGGTGGGCTCGACGATGCAAAATGGTTCCGCATGCAAGATGCGCTCGAACTCAATTTTTATGACGACATGCTCCCCATTGTGACAGTCGCAATACAGAAATTAACTAAAAAATAAACCGCATGGAAAAAGACTTCGGGTCGTTTGAAGAAAAAATAGGTCTCACATTTAACGACTCCAACCTTCTGCGGCAGGCGTTTACCCACCGTTCGTATATAAACGAGCACCGGGGCGAAGTGCATGGCCACAACGAGCGTTTGGAATTTTTGGGCGACGCCGTACTCGAACTTATTTCGACGCACTTTTTGTATGAAAAATACGCCGACCGTAATGAAGGTGACCTAACCGCGTACCGCGCGGCGCTTGTAAACGCTATTACGCTTTCCGAAGTTGCATCAGCAATTGGAATGAACGACTATTTACTACTTTCAAAAGGTGAAGCAAAAGACAACGGCCGTGCACGACAGATGCTTTTGGCAAATGCGTTTGAAGCAGTTGTGGGGGCAATTTACTTGGACCTTGGATACGACTCTGCCAAACAATTTATTTCCGAACACCTCTTTCCAAAAATTGACGAGATTGTAAAGCAGCGTTTGTGGCAAGATGCAAAGTCTGGGCTGCAGGAAAAAGTGCAGGAACACGAAGGCTCAACCCCGTACTACAGCGTTGTTAAAGAAACAGGCCCCGACCACGACAAGCATTTTATTGTTGGCGTATACGTTAAGGACACGCTGATGGCACAAGGCGAAGGCAAGTCAAAACAGGAAGCCGAGCAGTCCGCAGCCCGCGCCGCACTTGAAACAAAGGGGTGGTAATACAAAATAAATCCTGAGTATATAAAGAAGGATGGCCGCCAGGTGTGACTGGCGGCCGAGTTCGGTAGCGTGCTAACGAGAACAAATATAGTGGAGGGGCTTCTGTTGCGAGGTGCCCCTCCGAGCGACCCCGCGTGGCGCTTTTTAGGCGCTCGCACCGTCAGGAGGATTATCCTTGACAGTTGTGTATGGTGTCCTGATGGTCGAGTAAACGACCGCGTGACGTTATTACTGTGCACGTCGATCCTGTTTCGCCCCCATACGCCCACGGGTAGAAAGAACGAGGGGTGGGTTAATGGTGGAGGCGCCGGGTACTGCCCCCCCGGGTCCGCAACACCTATTCTACGCCAACTCCTGACACCACTTATACATATACCAAAGATATTTTTTACGTCAACTGCTACAACAATTTAATTTATAGAAAAGAAAACCCCAGCCTGGAATGGCTGGGGGTAGTGGGTCTAGGAGGTGGAACCCTCCGAAAGGATCTTGCGGATCAGCTCGACGTGTTCACGTGCTGATGCGTACTTCGGGTCAGCGAGCTTGGCGTCGATTTCCTGCAGTCCGGCTTGTGAAGTGAAGAGCACCTCGCGCTGCGTTTGCAACAACCTTTCGAGTCGGGCGACTTCCGACTCGACACGGCCGATATCCGTGGCGACGGCTTCCCGTTGCGCGCGGAGTCCCCGTTCTTCGGTGAGCAGGACAGTGAGCTGCTGGATGTCGCTCAATCCAGCTGCAGGCAGTGAAGGCGTGTTGGCCAACTTCTGCCACTTGGATCCAAAGCTGAGCCAGTTCTCACTCTGCGATGACGTCACAAGGTGTTCGTCGCGGATGAGGCTGGCCAAGACAGATCCAGCACCCTGTCCTTGGACGAACGACTGGTCCACGAGAACCCGAAGACAGTCTGCCCGGCTGACGTATCCGTCGGGTGTAGCGTGCTTTCCGAGTTCCTCCATATAGAGCGTCATGGAGGTGGAATCGGAAGAGAGCGCCTTACTGCGAGGAGTAGCAACCTTTGGAGGGGTTGTCGGAGTAGGAGCCGCTGGTGCGGGTGGCTGGGCCGGCGGAGGAGTCGGAACAGGAGCTGGCGCAGCTTTGGCCTGTGGAGGGGCCGCAGCAACGGGCTTCTTTTCCGCGAACTTCTTCGCCTCGGGTGCGAAGAGGTCTTGTCCCGCTTGGCCGTACCTGGCCCTACGTTCCAGCGCCTGGTCGGCAGTCTCCCTGTCCAACAATCCCTTGCCGGTTTTCAGGAGGCCGGTGAAGTGATTCGAGTCCATACCGTGTGGGGCAACGATCATGGATTCGAACCGGTCGTCGTTGGACCCGTAGTGGATACTGAAGATCGCCCCGCCGGCAGCAGGTATGCCAAGAGTGAGGCCTTTGGTATGGTGCCGGCCGGGGAGTTTGCCTTTGACGACCATCTGGAATTGACCGCCGAGACCCGATATGGCGAAGAGTTCCGTGATGTCTCGCCAGAATAGGCGCTTGTCACGGACGTGCTTTTGGGCGAAGAAATCGTTTCCTCCGAGCTTGAAAGTCGGCAAGACACGCTTGTCGTCCTTCGTCATCACGAGGTAACCAGAGGCGATGCCTGCGACGTGTGTGAACGTGACATTGCCGGGGCAGGGAGGAGTCGGGCTAGAGTTAGCCATAGTACACCGTCTTTCTGAGTGGGTTGTTTTGTGTAAGGTACGCGTACGCTTAGCTAGTTAGTAGCTTGAACTAATAATAGCAAATTGTCAATAGTGGTGTTTCTTTTGGTATACTTAGAACTCAATGCGATTGAAATCAATAGAACTAAGCGGCTTTAAGTCGTTTGCAAAAAAGACGCAACTAGAATTTGCGTCGGCTATTACGTCTGTTGTGGGGCCTAACGGTTCGGGCAAAAGTAACATTGCAGAGAGCTTTCGTTTTGTACTTGGCGAGCAGTCGATGAAGTCGATGCGCGGCAAACGCGGCGAAGACATGATCTGGAACGGCTCGGCTGCGGTGCCCCGTGGCGGGAGAGCGTCGGTCAAACTTGTATTCGACAATAGTGACCGCGCATTAAATTTAGACTTTGACGAAGTTGCGCTCGAGCGCGTTGTGTACCGAGACGGGGGCAACGACTACTTGCTAAACGGCAGCCAAGTGCGCCTGCGTGACATTTCCGAACTCCTTTCGCAGGCAAACATTGGTGCAACCGGCCACCATATTATCTCGCAAGGCGAGGCCGACCGTGCACTGTCTGCCAGTGCACGCGAGCGCAGAGAGATGATAGAAGATGCGCTTGGGTTGACCGCGTATTTATATAAAAAAGTTGAGGCCGAGAGGAAGTTGGAAAAGACAGCCGAGAACATGCGTGAGGTAAGTAGTTTGCGCCGCGAACTTGCACCCCACCTGCGTTTTTTGCAAAACCAGGTAAAGAAAATTGAACAGTCGGAACAATTGCGAAGCGAGACGACCGACGCGTACCTCGAATATTTTAAACGCGAAAGTGTGTACTTGCGCGTTGCGACAAGTATCCTTGCTGAAGAAAACGATACACCAAAAGAAGAGCACGCACAGCTAAACCAAACGATTGCCCATTTGCGTGGTGAAGTTGCTAAAAAACAGGGCGACAGCGGTGCGTCGGAGTTAGTTGGGCTGGAACAGGCTGGCCGCGCGGCTGGCGCTCGTGAAGGGGAGGTCGTGCGCGAACTTGGCCGTATTGAAGGCGAGATGCACGCGCACGAGCGGATTTCCAAAACAGTAGAAGAGTCTGTCCCGGCCGCTGACGTACGTGCGTTTGCAGAGCAGGTAGAAAAAGATTTGGAAGAAACACTAAACCTTGATGCGACACAGATAAAAAACCGCCTGTCCGCACTTGTGGTATTTGCAAAAGAATTTCTGCGCCGCATGACGCACACAAACACTGCTGCTGAACATTCGTTGGAAGAACTACGAAAAAGAAAAGAAGTACTGGAGCAGGAAGTACAGACTCTCCGAGCCGAAAGTGAGCGTGTTGCTAGTGCGGTGCGTGCCCTGCGGACAAAAATCGAAGGCGAAAAAGACGCAAACAGAGAAGCCGAGCGCGAACTGTTTGCTGCTATGGCACGCCGCAGCGAGCTGGAAACTGTGCTGGCTGCAGCCCGTGCAGGGGAAGAAAAACTTACTCGCGAACGCGAGCAGTTTAAACAAGAACTGGGCGAAGCGGCCGTGCTTATTGGGCGTGCTATAAGCAACTACGAAGAGTATGAAGTCCGTGCGGCAAGCGGGGAAATAGTGTCTGACGCAGACATTGCTGAAGAGGCTCGAAGTGTGCAGGAAGACAGGCGCCGCAAGCTAGAGCGCATGAAAATTCGCTTAGAAGAACTTGGCGCGGGCAACTCTGCCGAAGTGTTGAAAGAGCATGTGGAAACCGTCGAGCGCGATGCATTTTTGGCGCGCGAAATTGCCGACCTAGAAGTGTCGGCCCAGTCTTTGCGTGAGCTTATTGAAGAGCTGACTAAAACGTTGCAGGTAAAATTTGTTGAAGGAATTGAAAAAATAAACAGCGAGTTTGACCGCTTCTTTAAGTTGATGTTTGGCGGGGGCTCGGCAGTACTCGCA
>Ga0194035_1000247_pt1 | contig 32944 bp, 27 predicted proteins | sample JunL2320m_MetaG_FD_148680 | JGI IMG/M metagenome (GOLD analysis project Ga0194035, IMG submission 148680) | Anoxic zone freshwater microbial communities from boreal shield lake in IISD Experimental Lakes Area, Ontario, Canada - Jun2016-L239-20m | ecosystem: Environmental > Aquatic > Freshwater >...
GTGCAGAGCATCAAGGACCACCAGGTTGGACCGCTCGGTGGCGGCGTCGTAGACGAAGGCCATCACCCAGCCCTCGCCCTCACCTGGGCCCTCGGGCACGAACAGCCACTCGCCACCGAGCCGACCAGTTCCGGGCGCCCAGCGGTCGAGCCGGCCAGTGGCCATATCGATGTGCTGGCACCCGGCAAAGGCGACCTGTCCCGGCCGGGAGGTGAGCTCAGCCAACCAGGCATGACGCCACGGACGGCCGCGGTGGCGAGGGTCGGTGGTCGGCAGGTCGGCAGGCGGCACGTCGATGACGTGGTCGCTGAATGTCAGGTCCTTGCCGGCGGTATGGATGGTCCACCGGTGCCGGGTCGAGGAGCTGGCTAACTTCGGTGGACCGAAGGCCGAATCCAGGCGGCAGACGTCGAGGACGATGTCGCCACCCTGTCGGGTGGCATTGATGGTGTGGTACACGTAGCAAGGGTCGATCTCCACCCACCGGAGTGCGCTGGTGGGACCACCGAGCGGCATCACCCCAATGCGGGCTCCGGACGTCGGATCCCATCGGTAAGGGACGGCCCCAGATGCTGGGTCCGACACCATCTTTATGGCGCCATTCATGTCGAACAGGACGGGCAGGTCCATGAAGATCACATCGGATCCGGTGATGGCGAAGTCGTGCATCATCACCGACTTGGGCAGGGTCACCGGCTGGTTGGAGATCAAGGTGCCGTGCGCGTCGTGCACCCGGTACTCGAGGAAGGGCTGGGTGAACCCGTAGCCGAAGGAGTGCATGTGGCCGGTCACCGGGTCGATCTTCGGATGAGCGGTCATGTTGTTGTTGGTCCCGGCGTCGGCCAACGACGGACCCACGGTGGACAGGTCGGTCGGATCCAGCACGTAGGGCGCTCCGACCTCACCGAGGGCGAGCGCCCGGCCAGCGAAGTTCACCACCGACACGTTGGCCAAGGTGGCGGTGCCACCCGGGGCACCGGTGGCCCCGAGCCCGCCCCCGTTTTCGTAGAAGCCGGTGCGGATCCAACGGTTTCGATACCAGGTGGCTTTGCCCGCTTCGAGCTGCACGCCGTGGACCATGCCGTCGCCCAAGAACCAGTGAGGGGAGATCCCTTTCAGCGGATTGGAGCCGTTGCGGACGTAGAGACCGGTGAGCGCCTTTGGCAGCGTCCCGGTCACGGTGAGATCGGTGGCCGTCGTTTCGGTATGGACCGGCCCGAAATTGCCCTCGAGCCACCAGGGAGCGCGCGGGTCATCAGCGGGTGCAGTAGTGGAAGGCGACGAGGCCGCCTGGGTAGTTGTCGACGAGCCGCAGGCGGCCAGGATGGCGCCACTGGTAGCCCCTATGGCCCCGAGCGCGAGCCCACCCAACGCCCCTTGGCGCAGCAGGTCCCTCCGGCTAATCGGTCGTGCTTCCCCCATCGAGAGAAGTCTGGCACGAACGAGGTGTCGGGTGCTGGTCGATCCCCGGACCGGTCGATTTGATTGACTCCGGCCCAGATCCGGCCCAGATCCTGCCGAGCACCGAGGCTCGCGCACTCCTACAAGCGGCGGCGGGGCTCCGAGTGGTCCCAGTCACCCAACAGGGTCCTCAGAGCCGTCAGCAGAATGAGGGGCTGGTCGAGCATGGCGTGGTGGCCGGCTTCAGGGATCTCGATCACCGGAGTAACCCGGCCGAGCGTCTCGTACATAAACCGACCGATGTCGGGGGTGACCAGCCCGTGCTCGGACCGTAACAGGGCGAACCGGCACTGCACCCGAGACAGGTAGGGGAACGCCACGCCGCGCATGCCTCCACCGAACTGAGCGAACACATCTCGGTCGAACTTCCACTGAAACCCTTCGCCGGTGTGGCGGATCGACTGATGGGCGACATGGTCCATCACGTAGTCGAGGTAGTGATCCTGGGCCGGGACGGTGCGGAAGCGGGCGATGGCGTCGGCCTCGGTCGCATAGATGCGGGGCTGCCCGAATGCTTCCTTCAGATGGTAGGAGGCGATCTCGGGATCGGGCTCGGTGACCGGGGAGTCGCACACGATGGCCCCGCTGACCCGGTCGCCGTGGCGGGCCGCCGTTCCTATGGTGACGAAGCCGCCCATGGAGTGGCCGATGATCACGGGTGGCTCGGCGATGTCTGCGGCCTCGGCCACCGCCATGACCTCGTCGGTCCACTGCTCGAGCGAGTAGGACGACCGGTGCCCGCTGTCGCCGTGTCCGGACAGATCGATGCAGACCACTCGGTACTCGTCGCTGAAGGTGGCAGCCACGTGGGTCCACCAGTGGGCATGGGCGCCACCACCGTGCACGAAGACCAGCCCGCGTGCGCCCGGGGCCCCGAAAGTAAGGGCGTGGATAATGCACCCATCCACATCGACCTCGAGGTCGCCCTGGGGTACGGCCAGGGCGCGTACGAACCACGACGGCGCATCAGCGAGGGGGCGGTAGGACATCAGGGACTCCTTGGGGGCGTCGGTCTCGAGCTGCTGGGGGGTCGGCCGAACTGATGGCGTACCCCCGGTCGGCAAAGGCGAGGTCTGATCATTCTGCCAGGACGGGGTCGACGTCAGCCCACGGTGCTTCGGCCTGGCGGTGACACAGCGACAGTGACACAGCGTCAGTGACACAGCGACAGTGACACAGCGACGGTGACACAGCGACGGTGGTAGAGAGAGGGACGTGATCACCACTGAACGCCACGGGCCAGTAGCCCTCGTCATCCTCGACCGCCCGAAGGCACGCAATGCGCTGACCGGTGCCATGATCGCCTCGCTGGCCGACGAGTTGGCCGCCGCCGATGCTGACCCAGGGGTGGCTGCCATCGTGCTGACCGGACGGGACCCAGCCTTCTGCGCCGGGCTCGACCTGACCGACCTGGCCCGCACCTACGAGGAGGTGGCCGCCGCACCCCGTGGGGGAGAAGGTGCTGCTGGGGCTGCTCTTGTCCGACGAGGGCTCTTGCCGGAGTCGTCGACGCCGCGTATCGGGGCGGTCAACGGCCCAGCTGTGACCGGGGGACTCGAGTTGGCGCTCGGGTGCGACTTCCTGATCGCCTCGGAGCGGGCCAGCTTCGCCGACACCCACGCCCGGGTCGGTGTGTTGCCGGCAGGAGGGATGACCATCCGGCTGCCCCAGCTCATCGGCGTCAACCGGGCGCGACAGATGTCGTTGACGGGGAACTTCGTAGATGCCGCCACTGCGTGTTCGTGGGGTCTGGTCAACGAGGTGGTTCCCCACGACCAGTTGCTCCCCCGTGCCCTAGCGCTGGCGGGCGCCATCGCCGAGTCGGATCCGGCCACCGTGACCGAGTTGCGGACCATGTACCAAGCCCTTGCCCACCGGGGCGACGAGGAGTCCTACCGGGACGAGGCCCGATGGTCGGGTCGATGGATGGCGGAGCGGTTCGATCCGGCAGCCTTCCAGGCCAAGCGCGACGGGATCATCGAGCGGGGCTCGTCACAGCAGTAGGAGCGGGGCTCGTCACAGCAGTAGGAGCGGGGCTCGTCACAGCAGTAGGAGCGGGGCTCGTCACAACAGTAGGGGCGGCTGGGCCCTACTCCGGTCCGATGCCGGCACCCTTCAGCATCCGGCGCAGGTCCACGACCATCTGGATGTCGATGTCGGTGCCCTTGGGCTCCGGCAACGTCTCGGTCTCGGGACCGAGTGTTACCCGGTACCGACCTTCGTGGGTCTCCTCCACTTCGGCCACTGCCCGAAGCAGCGACAGCACGTCGTGCCACTGGATGTTGTGGCTGGTCGGATGGGTGAAGAGCTTCTCCACCGTCTTGCGGTGATGTGCGTCGAGTTTGATTCCGTCGGTCACGCCACGCCTCCATAGTTTCCATCGACATGGTCGTGTCGATGCGCCAAAGCCCCATGGTAGGAGATCAGGAACAGAGGACGGACGTGGCGCTCACCGCCTCGCTCGACTGCGCGAGCATAGGGACCATGACCGACGACACCACACCTGACGCCGCCGCAGCAGACAATGCAAACAACGCCAATAAGGCAATAGTCGAGGAGTTCTGGGCCGCCCTATACGCCCGTGACTGGGACGGCATCGCTTCGTTCTTCACCGAGGAGAGCGAGTACACCGATGTCCCGTCGCCCGCCGACGACATCGCCCGTGGGCCCGCCCAAGTGGTGGCCCGTCTGCGTCTCGGTCTCGAGAAGATCTCGAGCTACGAGCACGAACTCCGACTGATGGTGGCCGATGGCGGCACCGTGGTCACCGAGCATGCCGAGACGTGGCACTGGCACACCGGTGAGCAGGTCACCCTGCCGTTCGTCTCCGTCCAAGAACTGTCGGGTGGATCCATCATCCGTTGGTGGGACTACTGGGACCTTTCCACGCTGATGAACGCCGCACCGGCGTGGTGGATCGAGCACATCGCTTCGGGCTACCTCTGAGCAATCAGCCGACCTGTGGGTGCTGGCCCACAGGCGCCAGCATGGGACACCGGTTCAGCCAGACTCAGACGGTGGTGGCCAGGATCTCGGCGACGAGTTCGATGGTGGTGTCCGGATGGAGTAAGGCGAGGCGACCCACCGGCTCCCCCTCCCAGGTGGTCGGCATCACGAACCCGATCTGGTCAGCCAGCAGCCGATCCGACCAGGCCTCGTAGTCGGACCGTCCCCATCCCGTGCGCCGGAACAGGACCACCGACAGCTCGGGCCGACGGATCAGTTCGAGTTGCGCGGTGGCGTCCACCAGGTCGGCCACCTGCTGCGTGACGGCCAGGACGGTCTCGATGGCGTCGCGGTAGGCATCGGTGCCGTTGACGGCCAGCGAAAACCACAGCGGCATGCCCCGGGCCCGGCGGGTCAGATGGTAGGCGTAATCGCTCGGATTCCACTCCTCGGGTGCACCGGTATGCAACACATCGAGGTACGAGGCGTCCTGGGAGTGGACGGCCTTGGCCAGCCGCGGATCCCGGTAGAGGAGTGCGGCGCAGTCGAACGGGGTGAACAGCCACTTGTGGGGATCGACGACGAACGAGTCGACCCGCTCGATGCCGTTGAAGCGGTTCCGGACCGAGGGAGCGAACAGGGCGGCCGCGCCGTAGGACCCGTCCACGTGGAACCACAGATTGCGCTCCTCGGCCACGTCGGCCACACCATTCAGATCGTCGATGATGCCGGCATTGGTAGTGCCGCTGGTGGCCACAACGGCGATGACGTCGCCGCCACGGGGGTCGGTGGTTAGTGCAGCCCGCAGCCCCCGGCCTGTCAGCCGGTGGTCCTCGCACGGGACGAGCAGCGCCTCGATGCCGAGTACGTGCAAGGCCTTGCCCACCGAAGAGTGCGCCTCCTCGCTGATGGCCACCACCGGGTGCTCCGGCGCCTGGTCACCCATCCGGTAGGCGGCAGTGTCGCGGCCCACCATTAGGCCCGATAGGTTGCCGGCCGACCCGCCAGCCACGAAGCAGCCACCAGCACCCTCAGGCAGGCCGGCCAGGTCGGACAGGACACGCAGAGCCTGGTTCTCGGCAGCCACCGGTCCGGCTGCCTCGATCCAGGACGTTCCGTGGAGGGACGAGCACGCCACCACCATGTCGAACAGCAGTGCGGCCTTGGTCGGGGCCGCCGGGATGAACGCCAGGAACTTGGGGCTGTCCACCGACACCACCGCTGTGGCCAGCGTCTTGTCGAACAGATCCATGACCACAGCCGGATCGACCCCGCCGGCCGTCATCAGCCCCTCGAGGCTGGCGGCCAGCGACTGACTGCCAGCACCTCCGTAGTCGAGCGGCACGGGATCGAGGGACAGCCGCCACCGGCAGTAGTCGAAGACCAGATCGGTGAGCCGCTCGTCGTAGACGAACATCGCATTGCGCATGGTGGTCGGTTCCGGTGGGGTGGTGGTCACTGGATCACTGGGTCACTGGATCATGCCGTCCGGCGGTGCACCGAGACGGCGTACTCCGAGTCGGGGGTGAACTCGCCTTGGTCCCACGACGACCACCGGTCATTGAGAACCAGGCCGGCCATCGAGCAGTGCTGGTCGTAGGTCTCGATGGGGTAGCCGCGACCGAGTTGGAACCCGGCCACCAGCCGCCCGCCCACCGCGAGGTGACGGGCACACCCGGCCAACAGTGCGTCCTGAGTCCCCTCGGGGGTGAACAGCGGCACGTTGCCAGCCATGGCCACCAAGTCGAAGGTCCGACCCAGGTCGGCATCGGCGGCATCGACGACCATGAACTCGACGTCGGGGGCGAGCGTGCGAGCGGTGGTGATCATCGAGCGGTCACGATCGATGCCGACCACCAAGACGCCCCGTCGCTGGAGCTCGGCGGCCACCCGACCGGTGCCGCATCCAACGTCGAGCACCGACTCCGGGCAAAGCTTCATAATCAGGTCAGTTTCGCCGTGCACCTCCGCACCGGAGGCAGCCAGATCGTCGAACTGTTTCTGGTAGGCGGCTCCGTCCCACTCGGTGTGCCCGGGCGGCTGTTCGGCTGGAGGGATCCCGTCAGCCACGCTCAGCCCCCACTCGCCGAGGCCAAGGCGGCGAGCCGTTCCAGCGAGCCAGGGTCGAGCAGCAGACACACATCGTGGACGGCACGGTCGTCGCCGGTGACCGAGCGCAGGGCTTTGCCGCCGGGACTCCGGTCCGGAGGAAGATCGGTCGTGAGCAGTACTAGCGGCCCAAGATCGCCCCGTTCCGGGTCGGATCGACGGGCCTGATGCACGACAGTGGCGAGGCCGAGGGTGCGCCACAGCACATCGGTCCGCTTCAGGCCCGGTCGAGTGGCTGAGTAGGCACCATTCAAGATGAACAGCCAGACGCCGCCCTGGCTATCCCTGGCCCGGTAGTCGACACCGACACCCAGATCGGTGAAGCCCACCCCAGTCTCGATGCCGGTGAAGCCGGCAGCAGTCAAGGCCTGCTCGGCGATGTCGCGTGCTTTGTAGCCATGAGCGACAGCGTGCGCCTCAGTCACCGTGGCCGCCCCTGGCGGCGGCATGCGCCCCGGCGTGACGGTCACCCGTGGGCGAGCTACATCGGCGTTGCGCTCACCGGCGATGCGCGCTTCGGCCAGGGCCACATAGGCGGGGTCGGTGTCGAAGCCGATGTAGTGCCGACCGGTGCGCACCGCCGCCACCCCCGTCGATCCCGATCCCATGAATGGATCAAGCACCAGGTCGCCCCGGTAGGTGTAGAGCTCGATGAGCCGGCGGGGGAGTTCTATGGGGAATGGAGCCGGGTGGCCGACCCGGGTGGCGGATTCGGCGGGTAAGTCCCACACGTCGGTGGTGGCATCGACGAACTCGTCCATCGTGATGGTGCCATTGCTCGGCAGCCCAGCGCGGGCCCGCTCCTCGGCCGTGATGGCTCGGTCGAAGCGGCCCTTGGACGCCACGATGATTCGCTCCGACACATCGCGCAGCACCGGGTTCCCCGGGCGCTGATAGGTGCCCCAGGCGCACGATCCACCCGCGGCCTGGCTCTTGCGCCAGACGATCTCGCCCCGCAGCAGATAGCCGAGGCCCTCCAAGATGTCGATGACATCCCGGGCCAAGGAGCGGTAGGGCTTGCGGCCGAGGTTGGCCACGTTGACGGCGATCCGGCCACCCGGCTCGAGCTTGTCGAAGCACTGGGCGAAGACGTCGTGCAACATGCTTAGGTAATCGGCGAAGTCGGCGGGCACGTGGCCGACGCCCATGGCCTGCTCGTACTCCTTGCCAGCGAAGTACGGAGGCGAGGTCACCACCAGTGCCACCGAGTTGTCGGCCACCTCTCCACAGGCAGCCATGGCCCGGGCGTCGCCGACCCAGACGGCATCTACCGCCGCTGGTGGGTTGACAGTCTCGGCATCGGACAGCCGAGGCGGGGTGAACCGAGCATAAAACGACGAGGAGTCGTGGCCTTCGCGTCGGCTTACGCCGAATGCAGAGGTGGTGGTAGCTCGGCGGCGTGCGGCCGGAGCAGCGGACTCATCCACGGGGACGGTGTCGGGGCGTGCTCCCATCAATCGGAGGCTACCGGCGCGCCTCGCGCCTCCCTGGGATGGGAGGGCGCACTAGGGCTGTGCTGGCCGACGGCCGGCCGGCTGCTGGCCAGTTAGCGGACAGACGTCAGCGGACAGACGTCAGCGGACAGACAGGTGGGCGGTGATCGACTCGCCGACGACCACACACGACGACAGGGACCGGCAAGCCGCTCCGGACAGCGGCAGGGCCACAGTGGCGACCTTGGCCTTTCGCCATCCGACCGACCGTGTTGTAGGCGTGCCAGCCGTGCCAGACGTGCCAGACGCGAGCACGATGCCCTCTTGGGCCGTTGCAGCCACAGTCGTGCCGACGGCGATGCACGGACCGGCATCACACGACACCGCATAGAGGTCGGCACTGCCATCGGTGACCGGCGCCGATACCCAGGTGATACCCCCGTCCGACGTGGTCAGCACCACACCCTTTCCGGTCCGGGCTGCCACCACAGCCGTGGTCGTCGTCCCGACAGCAGTGCAGGTCACCTTGCCTGATGGGGACGCCCCCGTCCCCGCCCCCGAGGCCGGAGCGGTGGCACAGGTGATGTCCTGGAGCGGTCCGAGTCCCGTGGGCACGGTCTGCAAGGCCCAGGTGGTCCCTCGGTCCGCGGTGGCCACCACCACCCCGCTCACGTGCCCAGCGTCGGCCGGACTGGTTCCCGAGGCCCAGCAGTCCGCAGCATCGGGGCACGACAGGCCGGTGCCGGCCGATACCGTCGCTGGCAGCGGTCCACCCGTCACCCAGGGAGCGCCAACGGCGGCAGACGTAAGTGCGGTGACCCGGTTCGAGACGTTGGCCAAGGCCATGCACCGGCCGCCGGCCCGGCAGCTGACGGCGGTGACGTCTGAGGTGCCAGCAGGAACGGTCTGCAAGGCCCAGGTTGCTCCCGCATCCTGGGTGGTGAGGATCACCCCCGAGGCTGCACCCGTTCCGCCGGTCTGCCCGACAACCGTGCAGGCGCGTGCCGAGTAACAGGCGATGTCAGTGAGGAAGCCGACGGTGGCCGGAATGGTCTCGACCTTCCATGTACGCCCTCCGTCGCTACTGGCCACCACCGCAGCCGTCGCTGGGGTCCGGTCGATGGCGGTGGTGAAGCCAACAGCCCAGCACCGAACATCGGTGGGACAGGCCACAGCACCCAGCGCCTGCACCGGTGTCGGCAGGGTGTCCGATACGAACGACCCCGTCCACGGGGCCAGTGGAGCCGACGTAGGTGGCGGGGTCGCTGGCGGCTTGTCGGCAGAGTTGGAGGTCCCGCAGGCCGCAGCCGACGAGAGAGTCGCGAGCGCCACGATCGGCATCAGGAGTCGACGGATCATGGTTGGACCCACCTCGAAACTCCGACAGCAGACATGGTCCATCCCTCTCTGGCCGGAGCCATCGCATCGTGTGTCGCTAGGGGCGACCCAGATCACACTGATCTTGGCACGGCCGACCAGTCGAGCAGCCGACTGATCGACCGATCGCCTGATGACCGGGAGATGATGACGGCGCGTGGGCCGTGGCGCCGGTTACCGTGAACCGGTGGTCACCACCTCCCCTTTCGCCCCCTACCGATCCCCCGTGGTGGTCGCCATGGAGTGTCGGTGAACGTCGTCGATGTGGTCATCGTGGTCGTGGTCGTAGCCGCTGTCATACAGGGTGCCCGGGTGGGTGCGGTGGTGCAGGTGTTCGCCATCATCGGATTCTTCGGTGGGCTGTATCTGGGGGCACGGCTGGCCTCGGTGACCGTCAAGTGGGCGCACGACCCGACGGCCAAGACGGCGGTGGCCCTGACCACGATGGTGGGAGTGGCGTTCGCCCTGGGCATGATCGGCCGGATATTCGGCGGCATGCTCGTGACTCGCGTCCACTCGGGATTGGCCCGCTCAGCCGATGTCGCCGTCGGGTCGGTGGTGGCCGTGGTGGCGGCCCTGGTGACCGTCTGGCTGCTCGCCAGCACCATGGTCAACAGCTCGTCGGCCACCCTCGACTCAGCCATCCTCAAGTCGAAGGTCATCACCTCGTTGAACGGTGTGCTTCCACCACCACCCGCCGTGTTCTCTCAGGCCCAGGGGTTTCTCACCGCCGAAGGGTTTCCTCCGGTGTTTGCCGCGCTTGCGCCAGCGTCGGCCAGGCCGGTGCCGCTGCCGACCGACAGCGACCTCCGCCGGGCCGTGGTAGCCGCCGGGCCATCCACGGTGAAGGTCGAGGGCTACGGGTGCGGGGTGATCCAGGAGGGCTCTGGCTTTGTCGTCGCCCCCGGGGTGGTGGTTACCAACGCCCATGTCGTGGCTGGCATCGCCCAGCCGCTGGTGCAGGTGGGCAGCGACGTCATCTCCGCCAAAGTCCTCCTGTTCGATCCGTCATTCGATCTCGCCGTCTTGCGAGCCCCGGGACTGACCGCCCCCGTTCTCCATCTCGACCCGACCACCGTCGACCGTGGCGTCAAGGCTGCCGTGCTCGGGTTCCCGAACGGCGGGCCGTTCACCGTAGATGGCGCGGGGATCATGGCGACCTTCGAGGCCCAAGGCCGGGACATCTACGGAAAGAGCCTGACCGTGCGCCGCATCTACGAGATCAATGCTCGGGTCAGACCGGGTAACTCCGGAGGCCCGCTGGTGCTCCCCACCGGCCAGGTCATCGGTGTGGTCTTCTCCCGCTCGACCACCGATGCCGGGATCGGCTACGCCCTCACCTCGCCCGACGTGCTGAGCCGAGTGGCCCTGGCCCTTCCCGTCACTCGTCCGGTGAGCACCGGGGCGTGCACCGCGGCCTGATCGACCGTCAGACTAAACAGTGACCATGGCACTCCCCATCGAGGACTACGGAATCATCGGCGACCTCCACACGGTGGCTCTGGTCGGACGGGACTGCTCCATCGACTGGCTCTGTCTGCCCCGCTTCGACTCGGGCGCCTGTTTCGCCAAACTGCTGGGCACCGAGGACCACGGATCGTGGCGGATCGCCCCCAAGGGCGCCTCTCTGGCCACCAACCGCCACTACCGCGGCGACACCTTGGTACTGGAGTCAGAGTTCGTCACCGACGAGGGGACGGTTCGGATCATCGACTGCATGCCGATCCGTCAGCAGCATCCCGAGGTGGTGCGCCTCGTCCAAGGGGTGCGGGGCACGGTCACTATGCAGATGGACCTCACCATCCGCTTCGGGTACGGGCAGGTGGTGCCCTGGGTGCGCCACATCGACGGGACTATGACGGCGGTGGCCGGTCCCGATGGACTGTCGCTGTGGACGCCCATTCCGATCAGTGGGGGCGACCTGTCGACTACCGCTGAGTTCACGGTGTCCGAGGGTCAGACCGTTCCGTTTTCGCTGTCGTGGTACCCGGCAACAGACACACCGCCCCGGCCGGTAGATGCGCACTATGCCATCTCGGACACCGAGCAGTGGTGGCAGGAGTGGGTCACCCAGTGCACGTATCAAGGCGAGTTTAAGGATGCGGTGGTGCGCTCTCTGATCACCCTGAAGGCACTGACCTACGAGCCGACAGGGGGCATCGTGGCCGCCCCGACCACCTCGTTGCCCGAGGCCCTCGGTGGCGGCCGGAACTGGGACTACCGCTACTGCTGGCTGCGCGACGCCACCTTGACCCTGGAGTCGCTCATGCGCGGCGGGTTCTACTCCGAGGCCATGGCCTGGCGGAGCTGGCTGTTGCGGGCGACGGCGGGGGATCCGTCGCAGATGCAGATCATGTACGGACCAGCGGGTGAGCGACGGCTGGACGAGTGGGAGGCCGACTGGCTCCCTGGGTACGAGGATTCGAGGCCGGTGCGGATCGGCAACGCCGCCGCCGGCCAGTTCCAACTCGATGTCTACGGCGAGGTGATGTCGGCCCTCTACGAGTCCGCCCAACCCGGGGACCACGATGGCGGCCCAGCCTGGGAGTTGCAGCTTGCGCTCATGGAGTTCCTCGAAACCGGGTGGCGGGAGCCCGATGACGGGATCTGGGAGGTGCGCGGTCCGCGTCGTCACTTCACCCACTCCAAGGTCATGGCCTGGGTGGCCATCGACCGGGCCATCAAGACGGTCGAGGAGTTCGGGGTCGAGGGCCCGGTGGAACGCTGGCGCCAGATCCGCCAAGAGATCCACGACCAGGTATGTGAGCAGGGGTTCAACGCATCAAAGGGATCGTTCACTCAGTTCTACGGGTCCGATCAGCTCGACGCCAGTTTGCTGATGATCCCCTTGGTCGGCTTTCTCCCGGCCACCGACCCTCGGGTGAAGGCGACCATCGAGGCCGTCGAGCGTGAGCTCATCGAAGGCGACTTCGTACTCCGATACCGGACGGCTGACTCGGGCGAGGTGGACGGGCTGACCGGAAGGGAAGGGGCGTTCCTGGCCTGCTCGTTCTGGCTGGCCGACTGCCTGTCGCTCTTAGGTCGCGATCACGACGCTCGTCAGCTCCTCGACCGACTCCTTGCCCTTCGCAACGATCTCGGGCTGTTGTCCGAGGAGTACGACCCGGTGGCCGGCCGGCTGGTGGGCAACTTTCCTCAGGCGTTCTCCCACGTCTCGTTGGTGAACTCCGCCACCAAGATCTCGGGCCACCACAAGCCCACCACTGCTCACGTCTTCAGCGGCCTGGCCCGCCAAGCCATGGGCGGTAGTCGACCGACCGGCAGCGCCCGGTAAGGCGGGGCCATAGAAGCCAGGCCCGGGCGAAGAGGGTGGACGGTTCGGCCCGCCGGCTGATTTTCCAGCCCGACCAGGGCGGAGGCCTGGTTGTGAGCCTGCTGTCAGGTGGCGATAACCGCTTGTTGACAAAGTTCACTTTGGTCACTGAGAGTTCATCGGTTCTCACTGGCGCCTGTGTAACGCATCTCCGTACTGTGGGGCTTGTCAACACACGGTTGACCGCACGCTGATCAGGGGAAGGGACCCATGGAACTGTTCACGGGCCTCAAGCCGCTTCCACGCGGTCGTGTGCGCGCTGAGATCGTCGCCGGGCTGTCGTTGGCCGCCATCGGCATCCCCATCTCCATGGGGTACTGCACCATCGCCCACATGCCGCTGGCCACCGGGCTGTACACGATGATCCTGCCGGCCCTGGCCTACGCCATCTTCGGCAGTTCCCGGCACCTGTCGGTGTCGGCCGACAGCGCCTCGGCCGCCATCTTGGCTGCTGGCCTGGTCGGGCTGGCCCCGCTGGCCTCGCAGAACTACGTCGCTCTGGCCGGTCTGGTGGCCGGACTCACCGGGCTGATGCTGATCGTGGCCCGTATCTTTCATCTGGGATTCCTGGCCAACTTCTTGTCGCGCACCCTGCTGGTCGGGTTCTTGCTGGGCGTGGGGGTGACCATCGCCGTCGGGCAGATCCCGAAGATGCTGGGCCTGTCGATCACCGGCCACTCGCTGTGGGCAGTGGTGGGCGGCATCATCGGGGACTGGAACCTGATCTCGTGGCCCACGGCCATGGTGAGTGGGATCTGCCTGCTCGTTCTGATCATCGGTACCCGCCTCAAGAGCGTCCCCACCGAGCTGGTCGTCATCATCCTCGGCATCGCCGCCGCGTCATTCATCGGGCTCCACGACTACGGCATCCAAAGCGTGGGGACCGTCCACGCCGGACTACCGGTGCTCTCCATGCCCCACGTACCGGCCGGGGCCTGGCCTCATCTGGTGGCTACCGCAGTGTCGCTGGTGGTGGTCATCTTGGCCCAAAGCTCGTCGCTGGCCCGGGCCTACGCCGCCCGCTACGACGAGCCGTTCGACGCCGACCACGACCTGGTCGGCCTGGGCGTGGCCAACTTCGCCGCCATGGCATCGGGTGCGTTCGTGGTCAACAGCAGCGTCACCAAGACGGAGCTGACTAACCGGCTGGGGAGTCGCACGCAATGGGCCTCGCTGGTGGCCGCAGCTGCAGTGCTGGTGGCGGTGTTCACCATCACCGGGGCCCTGTCACTGCTTCCGGTGGCGGTACTCGCCTCTGTGGTGTTCTGGATCGCCCTTGGAATGATCCACATCTCCACGTTGCGCGAACTCTTCCGCCAGCGTCGCGACGAAGGCGTCATCGCGTTGATTACTGCGGTCGGGGTGATCGTGCTCGGTATCGAGTACGGCATCCTCTTGTCGATCCTGCTCTGCCTGCTCAACCATGTACGCCACGGCTACAACCCGAGCAACCACCTGTTGACGCTCGATGAGCGCGGTGCGTGGCTCCTGCACGACGTAGCCGAGCAGACCCAAGCCGCACCCGGGCTGATCATCTACCGGTTCCAGGCTGCCCTCTACTACGCCAACGTCGAGCGCTTCCTCGAGGACGTCCGCAGCCTGTGCACCCCGGTCCCACCAGAGCGCATCTGCATCGACTGCGCGGCCATCGCCGATGTGGACTTCACCTCGGGCGAGGTGCTGCTCCGGTTGACCAGATACGTGAACGATCTGGGGATCCACATGGTCTTCGTGCATGTGAGCGACGAGGTCCGCGAACAGCTGACCGAGTCCGGCATCGTGGCATCCGACATGATCGAGTTTGGATCGCACATGCACGACCTGATCGACTCGCACGGTGGAAAGAGCGGAGGAACTGGCCCTGCGGGTGCGACCGCCGTCTCGAGCGGCCTGACGCTCGGCGACCTCGACGCCGAGCCAGTGGAGATCCCCTATGTCGTACCGGCGTCCACGTCCTTGCGTGGCAAAGAAGAGACGACACCACTCGACACGTCTCCGCTCTAGCCATCAGAGGTCATCGGTCTTGATGTTCTTGGCTCCTCCGAAGAGGGAACAGCAGTACGCCTCGAGGATCATTTCCGAGCAGCGGGGATCTGACTACCTGCCGTGCCTGCTGCGTGCGCCCCGGGGGACTCGAACCACCCAACCTCCGGATTAAGTGTCCGGTGCTCCACCGTTGAGCTAGGGGCGCATCTCCAGCATAAGCCCACGGAGCAGTCTGCGTAGGCGCCACCGGCAGGTTTCGGTTGTGCAACGGCGACCGGTCACGGCAGGTCGGTCGTATTGGGTCAAGGGTGACGGGGGAGTCTCTCCTAAGATGACTCCTCCGCGGCCACCGCAGTTTCATTCCGCCGTCGGGACCCCCAGAAAGTGGAACGAGCCGTGACGAACGAGACCGACCAGCCGGCAGAAGACATTGCCGCACCGACGATCGACTCCTTGATCGCCGAGCGCCGCAAGAAGCGCACCGCCTTGGTCGATGCCGGCATCGATCCCTACCCGTCGCGGTTCGACCGCACTGCACTGGCTGGTGAGCTCCACCAGCGCCATGAGGGCCTAGAGGCGGACATCCGCACCGGCGAGCAGGTGCGCCTGGCGGGCAGGGTGACCGCCGTGCGCCGCCACGGCAAGCTCTCGTTCGCCACGCTGGCCGACACCTCGGGGTCGATGCAGCTGCTGCTGCAGGTGGCGGCGATGTCGGACCAGGCCGCTGCCGTGCTCGACTCGCTGGACCTCGGGGACTGGGTGGGGGCCGAGGGCGAAGTCATCACCAGCCGCCGCGGTGAGTTGTCGGTCGACACCACCGAGCTGTGGTTACTGTCCAAGGCCCTGCGGCCGCTGCCCGACAAGTGGCACGGCCTGACCGAGACCGACACTCGCTACCGACAGCGCGAGGTCGACCTGCTGGCCAACCCGGACAGCCGCAAGGTCTTCGAGATCCGGTTCGCCGCCATTGCCGCCATGCGCCGCCACATGGAGGCCGAGCACTTCGTCGAGGTCGAGACACCGATCCTGCAGCCCCAGGCCGGCGGGGCCATCGCGCGCCCGTTCTTCACCCATGCCAACGCCCTCGACATCGACCTCAGCTTGCGGATCGCCCCCGAGCTCTACCTGAAGCGCCTGGTGGTGGGGGGCTTCGAGCGGGTCTTCGAGATCGCCCGCAACTTCCGCAACGAGGGCGTGTCCACGCGGCACAGTCCCGAGTTCACTGCACTTGAGGCGTATCGGGCCTTCGGGGATGTCGACGATGGGATGGACCTGACCGAGGCGCTGGTGATGGCCGCCGCCGAAGCCTCCACCGGTCGGACCACGTTTGCTGCTGGCGAGTCCGAGATTGATCTGGCCGGCCCGTGGCCCCGACTGCAGCTCCTCGACATGCTGGAGGAGAAGCTGGGCCGCCGGGTGCACCCGACCGATCCTCGCGAGGACCTGGTGGCAGTATGCGAGGCCCACGGGGTCACCCCGCTGCCAACGTGGGGCCCAGGCAAGCTGGTCTTCGAGTTGTACGACCAGGTCCTCCTGCCGGGGTTGGTGGACCCCGTGTTCGTCATCGGATTCCCAGTGGAGGTCTCCCCCCTGGCCCGGCACACCGCCGATGACCCGACGATGGCCGACCGGTTCGAACTGTGCATCGTGGGCCGGGAGTTCGCCAATGGGTACAGCGAGCTCAACATCCCCGAGGAGCAGGCCGAGCGGTTCGAGGTGTCGTCGGCGGCCAAGGCCGGAGGCGATGCCGAAGCCCACCCGGCCGACCAGGCCTTCGTGCGCTCCCTCGAATACGGACTTCCCCCTACCGCAGGCATCGGCATCGGCATCGACCGCCTCATCATGCTGCTGGCCGAAGTAGAGGCCATCCGCGACGTCATCCTCTTCCCCATGCTGCGTCCCGAGGCTGCCGGCTGAGGGCGCGTCGTTAGGCATTGGCTGATCGCTGGCCCGGCAGAGATCGATTGTGGGAATCGCAGTTTGACTTCCCACAACAGGATCATGTTGGTACAATGTGCACATGAATGGTACGTACCAGGTGGTGATGGGCGATCGTGGTCGACTGGTGATCCCGGCGGAACTCCGCCAGCGGGCGGGTCTCCTCGAGGGCACACCGGTCGTGCTGGTGGAGACCACCGGCGGGGTGGTGCTGTTGGGTCGGGACCAACTGAAGACGATGGTGCGGGCGGACCTTTGCGGACTCGACCTCATGGGAGAACTGTTGGCGGACCGTCGAGCGGAAGCCATCACGGACGACGCACGGTGAACGTCTTTGATTCGTCGGCGCTTCTGGCGTTCCTCCAAGATGAGGTCGGGGCCGATGTAGTCGAGCAGGCGCTACTTGACGGCGGGGTATGTGCTGCGGCCAACTGGTCCGAGGTGGCACAGAAGGTGATCGCTCACGACCGGGACTGGCAGCTCGCCGCCGCACTGCTTTCGAGCTATGGACTGCAGGTCGAACCGGTCACCCGCGCTGATGCTGAACACGCTGCGTCGCTCTGGTCTGCAGGTAGCGGACTGTCGCTCGGTGATCGACTTTGTCTGGCCGTCGGTCTACGGATGGATGCCACGATCTGGACAGCTGACCAGAGCTGGGGCAACGCCCACGGTTGCTATCAGATTCGGTGAACACCGCCATCCGTATCCTCCCGGCGGACCATGGCGCGGAGTAGTTCTCACGCCGCACCCGGTCCGAAACGAGCCGGTTTCCGGGTAGAACGATCCGGTACATCTGATGGAGCCCGCGGGCGCTGACCACAGTGGAGGACCCCATGGCCACCATCGAGGAGAACCCCGGCACTGCGGTGCGCCCCGAACCAACCTCGCAGCGGGCCCAGGACAGTGCACTGGCGCGTCTGGCTGGCTGGTGTCACGACCATCGATGGTGGGTGCTGATCATCTGGATCATCGGCCTGGTCGGCGCCAACGTGGCGGCCCAGGGGCTCGGCAGTAACTTCTCCAACAATCTGTCCGGGGGGACCCAGTCGGCCCAGCAGATCCTCGACGCTGACTTTCCCGGGCTGTCCGGCAGCCCGGTGCAGGTAGTGATCACCACGACGGCACCCTTCACCGATGCGGCCAACCAAACCCGCACCGAACAGTTGGGCGCGGCGCTCCGTCCTCTGGCCCATGTGTCTTCGGTCACCAGCCCGTTCGCACCCGAAGGCGCTGCCCAGATCTCCAAGGACGGACACATCGGCTACGTCCGGGTGAACTTCGACGAGGCGGCGGGCAACCTGCCCAACGCCGCCATCCAGAAGGTGATCGACACTGCCCAGTCCTTCGCCGCACCGGGCTACCAAGTGGCGCTCGGGGGCCAGGCCATCGGTCTGGTGGCCGGAGCCAAGCCCGGCCCGGCAGAGGGGATCGGCATCCTGGCCGCCATCATCATCATGCTGCTGGCCTTCGGGTCGGTGGTGGCCATGGGCCTTCCCATCATCACGGCCCTCTTCGGCATCGCCGTGGCCTTCGCGGTGCTCGACCTCTTGTCCCATGTGGTGACGACGCCGATCTTCGCCCCAGAGATCATGGCCATGATCGGCCTGGGCGTAGGAATCGATTACGCCTTGTTCGTCGTCACCCGCTACCGACAGGGCCTGGCCGAGGGCCGCGAGCCGCGGGAGGCCGCGGCGGTGTCGCTCGCCACCTCGGGCCGTGCCGTGGTCTTCGCCGGCTGCACCGTGATCCTTTCGTTGATGGGGCTGTTCATCCTGCAGCTCCCGTTCATGCGAGGTCTGGCCGTCGGCGCCATCGCTGCCGTCATGCTGGTGATGGTGGCCGCGCTGACGCTGCTACCGGCCATGATCGGGTTCGCCGGTCGGGCCATCGACAAGCTGGCCATCCCTGGCCTGCTCCAAAGTGGCGCTGAGCCCACAGCCCGCGGTTTCTGGTATCGGTGGAGCCGCACCATCCAGCGTCATCCGGTGGTATCGGGTGGGGCTGCAGTGCTGGTCCTGCTCTGCCTGGCCCTGCCGATGCTCTCCATGCGCCAGGCCTTCACCGATGCCGGAAACGACCCGACGTCGACCACCACTCGCCAGGCGTTTGATGCTCTAGCCACCGGGTTCGGCCCCGGGTTCAACGGCCCGCTCGTGATCGCGGCCCGGGTGCCAGCCGGCCAACAGGCCACCATCGCGCACCTCGATGCCGCCGTTCGGGCGACCCCGGGCGTTGCCTTCGCCTCCCCGGCCCAGGCCAATGCTTCGGGCACCGCGGCGGTCATCGTGGCCTATCCGACCACCGACCCGCAGGCCGCCCAGACTGAGGCGCTGGTCCATGACCTGCGCGACAACGTGATTCCAGCGGCCACCTCTGGCACCGGGGTGACCGCCTACGTCGGCGGAGAGACCGCGGGCTCGGTCGATGCGGCCTCGTATCTGTCGGCCCGCCTCCCCTGGGTGATCGGCGCTGTGCTGCTGCTCTCGTTCCTTCTTCTGATGGCGGTGTTCCGATCGTTGACCGTTCCGCTCAAGGCCGTGATCGTCAATCTGCTGTCGGTCGCCGCTTCGTACGGCGTGATCGTGGCCGTGTTTCAGTGGGGCTGGCTCGGCGGCTTCTTCGGCATCGGGGCGACCGGGCCGATCGATCCGTGGATCCCATTGATGATGTTCACCATCCTCTTCGGACTATCTATGGACTACGAGGTGTTCCTTCTCTCGAGGATCCGCGAGGAGTGGCGAATCAGCGCCGATAACTCGGCCGCGGTGGCCGACGGGCTGGCCAAGACGGCACGAGTCATCACCGCGGCGGCGGCCATCATGATCTTCGTCTTCGGGTCGTTCGTGTTCGGCGACCCGCTGCACGTGCTGAAGGTCTTCGGGCTCGGACTGGCTTCGGCCATCCTCATCGATGCGACCCTTGTGCGGATGGTGCTGGTGCCGTCGGTCATGGAGCTGCTGGGTGACGCCAACTGGTGGATGCCCCGCTGGCTCGATCGGATCGTCCCCAACTTGGGCGTCGAGGTCGACGTCGAGCCCCCTGCCAGCGTTGAGGAGTCGGTGGTGCTGCCGGTGAGCTGAGGGCCTCGGGGCCGAGACAGGGCATCCAACTCTTATATACCGGTACTGATATGATCAGGTAGTGGATGTAGGGCTGTTGATCAAACAAATTCGAAGCCGTTCTGGGCTCACCCAAGCGGGTCTTGCAGAGCGCGCCGGAACGTCACAGCCAGCGGTGGCCCGCTACGAAGCCGGTGTCTCCTCCCCATCCGTCTCCACGCTCGAGCGACTCCTTCAGGCTGCTGGGGCTCAGTTGGTCGTCGGGACCGCGCTGCGTTCGGCACCGATTGACAGATCAGGGACGGGACTGCGCCTGCTCCGCAAGCACCGGTCGGAAATCGAGCGCCTGGCACGTTCTGCAGGTGCTCGCAACGTGCGGGTGTTCGGCTCGGTTGCGAGGGGCGACGAAACAGTGGAGAGTGATATCGATCTGCTGGTCGACTTCCCCGTTCACGAGCTCGGGGTCCTGCCGCTCGTCCGGCTTCGCCGTCAGCTGTCCGAACTCCTCGGATGCGAGGTGGACGTAACGACAGAGGAGCTCTTGCGGCCGGAGATCCTTGAGCAGGCCGTCCGCGAAGCGGTGTCGGTGTGAATGGTGAGAGCGGCGAGCAAGCCGACCCCCCCGGATCAATCGACGGATCAATCGACGGATCGACGACATCCTGCACCGCATCGAGCGCGTCTCTATCGCCGAGCGGCAGTTGGTGGCAGCAGATGCAGCAAACGACAGCGAAACTGGAGACACCGCGCTCGACGCCATCCTCTACGACCTGGTCGTGATTGGCGAAGCTGTCAGGACCCTGCCGGACGAACTGACCCGATCGGAACCGGACATCCCCTGGCAGGACGTCGTGGACATGCGGAACTTCCTTGCCCACGAGTACCACCGGGTGAGCACCGATGTCGTGCGCAGGACGATCGATGCTCCGCTCGATGATCTACGGGCAGCCTGCATCCGGATCCAGGAGCGATCCGCACCGCACGCCTGATCCGCTCTGCTTCAGCGGCCAATGCGCCATGGACCGAGATCCGTCCGACCCGGCTAGGGGCCACGGAGGCTGAAGAAACCTGGCGGAAGGGGGGGGATTCGAACCCCCGGAGGCTTTCACCTCACACGCTTTCGAGGCGTGCGCATTAGTCCGCTCTGCCACCCTTCCGTCGGCGAGTGTAACGGAGGTGGCAGTGGGGCGAAGAACGATCCGGCAATCTGGACCAGAAACAGAAGAGTGCCCCGCTGGCCTCGGTGTCGTCCTGGTGGTCCCCGTCGAGGCGTGGCACAAGGTAGCGTCAGCACATCAGGCAGTACGCCAGAACCGGTGGGGGATCGAAGCACCGGGACAGGCGCGACCTCCAGGGGGAGACATGACACGTACGTCCGGGAAGACTCGGCTGGCTGCAGCAGGCCTCGTGCTACTGCTGGCCACTACCGCAATGGCCTGCGGCTCCACGAACTCGACATCGACCACCACGACGGCTGCGGGGGGCTCATCGAACTCGTCGAAGATCCCCTCGAGCGCCTTCAGCGACCACACCGGCATCACCGCCACTTCGGTCACCGTCGGCAACGTCTCCACCCTGTCGCTCGGTGGCCTGTTCAAGGGTGCCGTGGTGGGTGCCGAGGCCTACGCCGCCTACGTCAACTCGACAGGCGGGGTGAACGGCCGCAAGATCAAAGTCGACGGCGCCGATGACGGATTCTCGGGGGCCACCAACAAGCAGGCCACGCAGAACGCCATCAACAACGACTTCGCCCTGGTAGGCAGCTTCTCCCTCGAGGACAGCTACGGCGGAGCCGCACTGGCGGCCAACCCCGGCATGCCCGCGGTGGCCAACGTGCTGGACACCACCACTGGACAGCTGCCCAACGTCTACAGCGCCGTGCCGCTGAATGGCGGCTGGCAGGAGGGTGGGCTCCAGTACTTCAAGAAGAAGTTCCCGGCTGAGGTCAAGGCCGTCGGCAGCATGATCGCGGAACTCCCCTCGGCGCAGACGGCGTGGCAGGGGGAAAAGTACGTCATGGAGAAGGTGGGCTACAAGATCGCCTACGCGGCGAACTACGGGGTGGCCCAGACCGACTTCACCCCGAACGTGATCGCCATGAAGAACGCCGGGGTCAAGATCCTCTACGTCGACTCGATGGCCGAAACCTACGCCTCCTCGCTCTTGAAGGATCTGGTCCAGCAGAACTTTCATCCGATCATCGTGCTGGGCGCCGCCACCTACACGAACAAACTGGTTGCCGATTCTGGGGGCCCAGCGGCTGTGAACGGTGCGTTCTTGGACCAGAGCACGTCGCTCTACCTGGGCCAGGACAAGGCGGACATCCCGGCGGTGGCCACCTTCCTCAAGTGGGTGCAGGTGGCCTCACCCGGGTTCACGCCCGACCTCTTTACCTTGTATGGATGGTTGTCGGCTCAGCTCTTCTCTCAGGCGCTGAAGACCGCCGGGTCGAACCCCAGCCGCGGATCGCTGCTGACCGAGCTGGGGAAGATCACCACATTCGACGGTGATCACCTCATCGGGCCGAACAACCCGGCCGACAAGAAGGTGGGGAACTGCTACCTCATTGGCCAGGTCGTCAACGGAGACTTCCAGCGTCTCGACGATCCACCCACGAGCGGCAGCACCCACGGATTCCGCTGCGACTACTCGTATGTGACCCCACCCGCCAGTTGATCGGACATTCGGATAGTGGGCTGACGACGTAACCGAGCCGTGCTGGAGATTTGTTGGTGGCGTGGTGGCCATTTCCCAAGATGTTGCTTGTGATTTCCCACATGCTTATTGCCGCAACAACCACTGAGTGCTCGCTGGCAGCGGCCTTGGATGACATGTTCGGCGTACGTGCTGGTTGGTGCCGCTGAGCGAGCCCCTGTGCCGGTGGGGACGATGGCAGCCCAACGTAGGATGAGTTCCCAGCGGCGGCTACTGGCTGTCTCATCACCCGTCACCACACCCGGCGTTCGAGAGAGTCGCAGGACATATGTTTTTCAAACACACCACGATCGAGGACGCCCCGCTGATGGCGGGCGCCATCGTCGGCGCATGTCGGGGTGATGGCTGGGTCATGGAACTGCAGCCCCGCATGCTCCATGCCATGTTCTCGACCATGTACGGGGTCGAGATCGACTTCGAGACGGTGGAGCCTCTGGCGCTAGATGCCGTGCTGGCCGCCAAGCCCCGGTTGGAGGAACGGGTGGAGATCGTCGACCTCATGGTGGCGGTGGAGATGATCTGCAATCCTCTACCCGTCGGCTTGGCCGAGTCGGTGGAGGAGTGGGCGCAGGCCCTCGGTGTGGCGACCGCTGAACTCGAAGTGGCCCGAGACATCGCTCGGGGTGCAACCGCGCAGGCCCACGTCGACCTCTACAGATCCAGCTACTTCGATGAGTGGGGAGGGGGGACTCCCGACTTTGCCGCCCTCCAGGAACGGTTCGGCGAGGGCGCCTATTGCTTCACTGTCGAGGCCGACCCCGAACTCGAGGCGAAGTACGAGGCACTCCAAGCCTGCGACGCAGGTTCACTGGGCCGCGAGCAGTGGAAGTTCTACAAGCAGCGGAAGTTCCCGTTTCCGGGAGTTGTCGGTGGGGCCAATCTCGCCCTTGCCCAGCACGATTGGCTCCATGTGATGTGCGACTACGACTCCGATGCCGTCGGCGAGGTAGAGACTTCGGCATTTCGGGCGATGGCCACCGATTTCCGTGGGGCGAGCCTGGCCCTCCTTGGCGACCTGATCTTTTATCAGAGCGCGTGGTTCGAGAGCGCGGCCAGCGGTCTGCACCGCGGCCACGAACTCGAGCAAGCGGACTTCCCCGAGCGCTTGGCTGATGCACTGGACCGGGGACGGGCCTGCACCATGGATCCTTATGCCGGGATGAACTTCTTCGACTATGCCGACCGGCAGATCGATGAACTCTGCGCCACGTGGTCGATCCCTTCGAAGGCATCGGTTCGTGCGTCTGTCGACCCGTGAGCAGGGGTCGGCGAATGCGCTGTCCCCTCTGTCGCCCGTTCGCTAGGTGAGTCTGACTGCGGCGCTGCTGATCCTGGTCGCTGGCATTGTGGCTGGGGCGGTCAACGTCATCATCGGGGGAGGATCGCTGATCACCTTTCCCACCCTCTTGGCCCTTGGCTATCCGCCGGTGCTGGCCAACGTCACCAACTGTGTGGGGATGAACCCCGGAAACGTGTCCGGAGTGCTCTCCTATCGGCCTGAGCTCGTGGGCCAGCGCGATCGGGCGATCAGGCTCGGCAGCGCTGTGCTCCTCGGGGGTCTTTGCGGGGCAGTCCTCCTCCTGGCGCTCCCCGCCAGCGTGTTCCGGGCTGTAGTGCCGTTGCTGATCGCGTGCGCGGCCCTGTTGATGGCTGTGCAGCCTTGGCTGCGGCGCTGGATCGAACAACGGAACGACGGAGCGACGGCACCAGGAGCCATGCTCTGGTTGGCGATGTACCTGAGCGGTGTCTACGGCGGCTACTTCGGAGCGGCCCAAGGGGTCATCTTGATGGCCGTCATGGCCGTGTTCATCGATGACAGCCTCCAGCGGCTGAACGGCACCAAGAACCTGCTCACCCTCGTCGTCAACGGGGTGGCGACGATCTTGTTCATCTGCACGACGTCGATCGCCTGGATGGCCGCGGTACTCATCGGGGTGGGAACGTTCGTCGGTGGGTTCATCGGAGGCAAGGTGGGCCACCGCATTCCTGACCGGGCACTGCGCTGGGTCGTCGTGGGCGCTGGCCTCGGGATCGCGGCCTACCTGGAGTTCCAGGCACCTTGATCGTGTCGTGGACGTAGGTCTGTCGATACCCCACCGGCAGACATGTGGACGTTCGGACTTGTGGTGCAGTGCCGATGACCCACAACCAGGTCACCGCCACCAGCTGGACGGCTAAGAGCCGCTCGCTCCACGCACCTCGACCACGGTCCGACCCATCGTGCGTCGGGCCCGGTGGTCGTCGAGGGCCGCGCCGGCTTCTTCCATCGTCACCCGTCGGCCCACATAGGGACGGATGGACCCGGCCGCGGCCAGAGCCAGGAGGTCGTTGTGGACCTCTTCGGCGACGTCGCGCCCGTAGGGATTGAAGCCGAAGCGGCGCATCCCGGGGTCGACCGAGGCCACCCAGGCCACCATCACCCCGACCAGGTCGATGTTGCCGATACACGCCATCCGCAGTGGGCGACCAGTCATGCCGTTGTCGTCATCGTCGGCAAACCCAACGGCCAGGTACCGTCCGCCCCGGGCCGTGCACCGCCACGAACGCTCGACGAAGTCACCCCCGGCCAGGTCGTAGACCACGTCGGCTCCCACGTCATCAGTGGCCACGAGCACGGCCTCGGCGAAGTCCTCAACTGTGTGGTCGATGACCAGGTCGGCGCCGAGAGCCGTGCACAGGGCACCCTTTTCGGCGCCCCCAGCCACGGCGATGACCCGGGCCCCAGCGGCCTTGGCCAGTTGGATGCCGGCCGTACCGAGCCCACTGGCGGCCGAGTGGATCACGACCGTCTCGCCGGCGACCAGGCGTCCCCGTCGGAACAGGGCCAGGTGCGAGGTGTGGAACGTCATGATGAAGGCGGTGGCTTCGACATCGTCGAACTCCGGTGGTGCGTCGAAGACGGACACGGCATCGGCCAGTGCGTACTCGGCGATACCGCCCAGGGCGGTGGTAGTGATGGCTACCACTCGTCGGCCCATCCAGGATTCGGCGCCCAGCCCGGTCTCGGCGACCACGCCGCAGACGTCCATTCCGAGCGTGTAGGGCGGCGGGGTCGGCACCGAGACCAGTTTGCCCAGGCATCGGTCGATGTCGTTGAAGTTGAGTGAAGCGGCATGCACCTCGACTAGGACTTGGCCAGGACCGGGCACCGGACGGTCGACGGTGCGCACGGCCAGCACCTCTCCCGGCGATCCGTTCTTCGTCACCTGCAGCGCCTGCATCTTGGTCATGGCGGTCTCCTTGGGTCGGTAGGTGAAGCAGTCAGTCGGGCAATGAGTCGGCGTCAGTCGGGCAATGAGTCGGGGTCAGCGTTGCTGACGGCGGGCCCCGAAGAACTCGGTGAGCAGCGCCGCCGCCTCATCGGCGCGGACGCCAGCCGTCACCGGAATCTCGTGGTTGAGACGGGGGTCGGTGCACAGGTTGTAGAGCGAGCCACATGCGCCGGCTTTGGGGTCGGACGCCCCGTAGACCAGCCGACCCAGGCGCGATGCCACCAGGGCACCAGCGCACATCGGGCACGGCTCCAGTGTCACCACCAAGGTGACCTCCGGCAGCCGCCAGGTACCGACCGAAGCTGCAGCGTCGGCCAGGGCGAGGATCTCGGCGTGTGCCGTTGGGTTGCCGGTCAGTTCGCGCTCGTTGTGGCGCGAGGCGATCACCATCCCGTCGACCAGGGCGACCGCACCGACCGGAACGTCTCCGTGGGCGACCGCTGATACTGCCTCGTCCAGGGCCAGACCCATGGCGTCCGAGTCCGACATGGCGGTATCGGTGCTTGTGGTGAGTCCGTTTCTCGGTGGTGTGCCCATCGCCGGATGCTAACGAACCTCACCGGTCGTGCTGGGCCCGACACGATCGAGTGACCGGTGGATCGACCGGACGGTCATCGCTGGAGGCGCCTGCGCGACACTGGTGCCATGTCGACCTCCCACCAGGACCGCTCGGTTGATGGGCCCGGTGTCCTGGTCATAGTGGACGACCCGCAAGACGCCCGACTCCAGCACTACCGGCACCTCAACGACCCCGCTGGCCGAAGACGGTACGAAACAGACGAGTCGATCTTTGTGGTGGAAGGGAAGATCGCCGTCGCTCGCCTACTCGAGTCCGACTACCGAGTCCGCTCGTTACTGGTCGACGATCACCAGGTCACGTTGGCTGGCGATCTGGTCGAATCAGTCAGAGCGCAGGGCGCATCGGTCTACGTCGGAGCACGTGCCGTGGTGGAGGCGACCGTGGGATTCCCGATCCATCGCGGTGTCGTCGCCATAGCTGACCGACCGCAGCCCTCGGATGCTCTCCAACTGCTGGATCAGGTTGCTGGCCGACCGCATGCCGAGGGCGTTCTGCCCATAGTGGCCGTGCTGGAAGGTCTCAACGATCACGAAAACATCGGGGCGCTCTTTCGGAATGCGGCCGCCTTCGGGGTAGGGGCTGTCCTGCTCGACCCGTCCTGTGCAGACCCGCTCTATCGCCGGTCGGTCCGCGTGTCGATGGGGTACGTCCTGCACGTTCCCTTCGCACGCTTGGCGCCTTGGTCGGAGGGACTCGACCAGATCCGAGCGGCCGGATTCGTGGTTGCCGCCCTGTCGCCCGACCCGCAGATGGACGATCACGGTCTTGCCGGCCGGGGTGTTCCTGGGAGCTCGCTTGCTCAACTCAGGAGTCGGTTGGTGGAGGCGGGACACGGTCCCGGTGGGGGCCACAGTGGCTCAGGGGGTGACCCGACCGGAGTGGCACTGGTGTTCGGCGCCGAAGGTCCAGGACTGTCGAGGGCAGCGATGTCGGCGGCTGATGTGGTGGTGTCGATCCCGATGGCACTGGGAGTCGATTCGTTAAACGTGGCCACGTCGGCGGCCGTTGCCTTCCATGCGTTGAGTGGTAGCTGACCGCCGCAGGCCGGCATGACTCCGACACGCATCTGTCGATCCAGCGACCATGAGGCGCACCTGTTGGCCGGTTCGCTGCAGTACTACGATCTCGGTGTTCCACCCGGGACCTTCCCAGGGACAGGCCACGTCGCCCGCAGGAGCTCGATCCCAGAGCCAGAGGAGTCCGCGCTATGAGTGAGCAAGCCGATACTCCGATACCGAGTGTGCCGGTCGATTTGGTGGCCGAACGGCTGCGCAGCCCGGACCGGGTCATCTCGCTGACCGATGGTGTGTTCGCCATCGTTCTCACCATCTTGGTCCTCGAGATCAAAGTACCGGGTCACCTGCCGACGCGGTCGCTACAGGGGGCGTTCCATGAGCTGCGGCCGACCATGGTGGCCTGGATCATCAGCTTCCTGATCATCGGCATGTACTGGGTGGCCCACCGCGACATCTTCGCCCGGGTGCGCGCCGTCAACCGCGACCTGGTGTGGTTGAACCTCCTGTTCTTGTTGACCACAGCCGTGATCCCGTTTGCGGCCTCCGTCTTCGGCGAATACCCCGACGCCCGTATCGCCGTGCAGCTCTACGGGTTAGTGGTGACGTTGGCATCGCTGATGCGACTCGCCCTGTACGCCTACGTAGTTCGTCACCCCGATCTGATGGTGGCCCAAGAGCCTGGCCACCAGACAAGGCAGGGGTTCATCCTGGCCGGTGTCCCGATCATCCTCTATCTGGTGGCCATCGGTGTGGCCTCAGTTTCGACCTCGGCGAGCACTCTGCTGCTATTTTCTGTGCCGCTGATCTACTTCGGAGCGGTGACGTTCGCTCGCGATCGCGGTGGCGCGACCAGTGAGGCTGAAGACTTCTCCTGACGGCCCGATCGCATCTCCGTATCGTCCCGGACACGACCTGCCGTTGGACGGATCAGCATCTTTAAGATGTGATTCGTCAGTCATGTGTATCATCGAGCCAGATCAGAACACCCGTTCGCGTGGACGGACACCGACCCAAGGAGCATGCATCATGGCCATCGACACCTTCTTCGCCTACTCAGGCACCTACTCCAACGTTGAGGACGCGCTGGCCGACTACGAAACAGTCCACGTGTTGCACACGGAGCTCGGACTGATCGACGCCTACGACGCCGCTGTCGTGGAGCGCAAGGATGATGGCAAGGTCAAGATCGTCAAGAAGCACGAGACCCCCACCCGGGTCGGAGGGGTAGCAGGTGCCGGGGTCGGACTGGCCACCGGACTGGTTATCGCTCTGTTCCCGGCCGCGGCCATCGGCGGCGGCCTCCTCCTGGCCTTCGGTGCCGGGGGAGCGGTTCTTGGTGCACTGGCCGGACACGCCGCTGCCGGCATGAGCCGCAGCGATCTGAAGGAGCTCGGCGAAGCGCTCGATGCGGGCCAGGCCGGTTTGGTCGTGGTGGCAGTGTCCGACATGGAGGCCAAGATCGAAGGGGCCATGAAGCGGGCCGACAAGATCCAGGCCAAGCAACTCAAGGCCGACCAGAAGGCCATCGAGGCCGACGCTAAGGCCGAAGCCAAGTAGCCAGCGGGGGCACCCCTGCCGAGTAGTTGGCGGGGGTGCCGTGGTCGCCATCCGCGGGACCCGGCCGCCGGAGACGAGTCGCCGTGGGTCGTGCCCGACGGCCGATCGGCTGAGTCCATCTTGGACGACTACCGCACTTCGATCGTTCGGACCGATCAGTACCTTGCCGACACGCCACTCGATCGTCCTCCTGCATTCTGGCCGGAGGAGCTCGGCTTCCAGGGATTTGCCGATCTACAAGACGTGCTGCTCCACGTGATGACGGAAACGGCCTGTCACGCCGGCCATCTGGACTCGGCTCGCGAGCTCATCGACGGCCGACTCTGGAGGGTGGCTGGCTGACCAGCGCCAGATGGCCCTCAATACCCCTCGAGGGCATACGGGTTGAGGATCTGTCGTCCCCAAAGCTGCGTCTGCTGTGCTTTGCTGAGCCCTGCTTCATCAGCTGCGGCCGGCCACTGTGTGTGGATGACGTCGAGTTGACCGTCGATGATTTGACGGCTGTCAGCCTCGGACAGGTGGTAGATGGATGCGGCGTCCACACACGTGGCCAACTTGGCGAACCTGTTGCCCTCGCGATCGATGGCCATCGCTTGTACGGCCTCACCCCCGGAACGAACCTGGGGACAGATGTCATAGGCGGGCGTAAGTGACAGATTCGAACCGTCCCAGAACGCCGCGTGATTTCGCGCGTGATCATCGGTGTTTCCTACGCAGATGTTGAACACGATCCGTGAGAAGAGCTCCCTCAGCGTTGCGTCCGGAGTGGTAAAGCGCGCTCGGATCTGGTCGGCGAGGTCAGGATACGTTGCGTAGCGGGCCATCATCTCGTCGAGCCCCAGAATGGTGAGCGCCGACACGATCATCCGACGCTCCCCTTCGACCTCTGTGCGATCGAACCGCTCGACGAGGAGCACATTTCGACCCATGCTGGCCGTCACTTCGGTGAGGGCGGCTTGGATTCCGACGCGCTTCGCCAGCGACATCGATGCCGCTTCCGACTGCACGACTGGGAACGGGTCGCCGGTGGACGAGAACTTGGCGATGAGCCTGCGGGTGCCATCATTAAGCAGGGCCTTCGGCCGGGCTCCACCGACGGAGGAGCCGCGGAGCAGCGCGAGTTCGAGGGTCGGCGAAAGCGGTTCGCCTGCTTCGAGGAGTTCAGCTGCAGTCAGCATCTCCTCCAAGGTGGCGGTCGCCTCGCGAGCTTCGTAGACGTCCGGGGAAATCTGAAAGTCGAGCGCCCCGATGCGATCGGAACCCGACTCGAGGAGGATGGTCAGGTGATCCAGCCCCAACGGGTCAGTGGCAGATGCGCTTCGTGCGAGGAGCCGATGGAGGATGACCCGTTGCCCCCATCCGTCAGGGGCCGCGTCATCGATGCACCCAGCAATGGCCAGCCCGCCGAGCGGACGGATCGGGCCAGGCTGCAGCGGCAGTTCTGGCAAGTAGAGGGATACGGCCTCAGGTCGGCGTAGGTAGCTCGCTCCGTAGTTGAAGTAGCTGATGCCCTCCTCCACTTGAAGTACGCCGGCAACCACGGGATCGACTGCGCCAGGCAACCACACCCATACATACGCGTTGGTAGGCGCGCCATCAGAAGTCATCGTGCACCTCTAGGCGTCGAGCGCGTACTCGGGCTGGCAAGAGAGTCAGACGGGCACTGGTCTGATCGGCGAGTTGAGCCAGGCTGGTGCGGTCAGGGGAGAGCAGTGGGATGCCGAGCAAGGAGGCAACCTCGAAAACCGTCCCCATAGCCACGCTGGGGTCACCTCGCTCGATCTTCCGTAGCGTCACCGGCGAGATCCCGGCACGCTCGGCAAGGTCGACTGCGGTCCGGCGTCGCTCCCGGCGAGCTCGCGCTACTTCGAGACCGAGGACCTTGGCTGCTTCGTAGACTTGGGGGTGGTAGCTGTGGGTCTTCTTCACTGATACTCCTCATTAGGAGAGTTATTCTATCGTGTAGATATCTAAACGACAGTATAACGTCGTCAATGAGGATGCCATCAAGATTCTCGAGACTCAGTACAGCCCGCCGGCCTCGGCCGAGATCACCGATGGAGACTGAGGTTGTCGGCATGAGGCCGAGTCCCCGCAAGTCCTCTGGAGGGCATTTTCGTGAACCTGTCTGCAGGCCGACCCCTCAACTGTTGCCAGAACCGTCCTGGTCGGCCACGAACTGCCGCAAAACCACCAGGGCCCCTAGATCCTTATTCGCGACCACGGCCTTCGTGACCCACACCGAGCGTGTCCTCGATGCCTTTGCAGCCAGACAGGCGGACGACGCTCGGCGTCAGGCCCAAGGGTTGCCACCACGGACCCGCCGCCGGAAGGTCATCGGTGATCTGGTCGGGGCCGGTGGCGTCAACGCACCACCGGGATAGTCAGTAACTCCCGGTATTTCGGGTGGTCCCTGGCCGGTCACGCCCCGAGGACACTGCGTCCGGTCGTCGACGCCGACAGCAGGTTATTCACGTCAACCGACACCTCGTCCCGGCCAGTGTCACACCCAAACGTGAAGGTGGTGGCGGTTGAAAGGCCAGGACCACACAGCGGAGGCGGTGGGATTTGAACCCACGGTGAGTTTCCCCACACACGATTTCCAATCGTGCCGATTCGGCCGCTCTCGCACGCCTCCGTGTCCGTAGTCCCCCGGTCGCCCGGGGTGTCCACAGCCCCGTCAGGCTACTCCGGTCGCCAGACCGCCACGGCACGCTGCACATGGCGACCTGCTCCGGGAGCGGTAGGATGCATTTCACCCCCGTTGGTGGGTGCGACGGCTGGGTCCTGCGCAACGTCCTCCTGTGAATCGAGTCAGGGTCGGAAGGCAGCAGCTCTCAGCGGGTAAGGCCGTGTGCCGCAGTCAACCTGGCCGTCGCACCGACTACCGGGGCCGTTATGGCCCGTGGTTCCCACTGAGCCTTTGGGCCCCACGGACAGTGTCCGACCCGACCGGTAGGCTCGCCGTCGTGGCCGACACGACCGAGGAAATCCCGTACCAGTCCCTGTATCGACGGTTCCGTCCGTCGACCTTCGCCGAGGTACGCGGCCAGGACCACGTCGTCCTCGCCCTGCGCAACGCTGTCCGCGACGACCGGGTGGCCCATGCGTATCTGTTCAGCGGCCCACGGGGCACTGGCAAGACCTCCACGGCCCGCATCCTGGCCAAGGCGCTCAACTGCACCGACCTCCATGACGGGGAGCCCTGCGGCGTCTGCTCATCGTGCGTGGAGATCACTCGTGGCACTTCCATGGACGTCCACGAGCTCGACGCCGCTTCCAACAACGGGGTCGACGCCATGCGCGACCTGGTTTCTCGAGCCGCCCTCGGCTCGCCCGGCCGCCAGAAGGTCTACATCGTCGACGAGGTCCACATGCTGTCGACGGCGGCCTCCAATGCGCTGCTGAAGACGCTGGAGGAGCCACCCGCCCACGTCATCTTCGTGCTGGCCACCACCGACCCCCAAAAGGTCCTGCCCACCATCCGTAGTCGCACTCAGCACTACGAGTTTCGCCTCCTCGGCCCCGACACCCTGTCGGCCCTCTTGGCCCAGGTGCGCACCGATGCTGGCTTGGAGGTGGGCGACGATGCCCTCGACCTTGCCGTGCGCCGTGGTCGGGGATCTGCCCGTGACGCACTATCGATCCTCGACCAAGTGGCGGCCTCGGACACGGTCGACGACGACCTGCCGGAGCTCGACGAGGTGGTCGAGGCGTTGGCCGAGCGCGACGTGCAGCGAGCACTGGTAGCCATCGCCCATCTGACCGCCGCCGGGTTCAGTCCTCAGCAGCTCACCGTCGACCTGGTCGACCACCTCCGACAGGGCTTCCTGGCCGTGGTCGCCCCCGAACTGGTGACAGTGGCCGGTGCCGAGCGGACTGCGTTGGCCGCCCAGGCCGACCGTGTCGGCCTTGCCACCCTGGTCCGGGCCATGGAGGACCTGGGTCGTGCGCAGATCGGCATGCGCGACGCACCCGACCCCCGGGTGAATCTGGAGGTGGCTCTGGTGCGCCTCGTGCACCCCGAGGCCGACGACTCGCCGGCCGCCCTGTTGGCCCGCATCGAACGGCTGGAGCAGTCGGCTGGAGCCGCTCCCGTGCAGCGGGCGTCCGTTCCTGCACCGGGAACCACGAGCGGAGCAGCCCCGGTCACGATGAGCC
>Ga0194035_1000249_pt1 | contig 32776 bp, 32 predicted proteins | sample JunL2320m_MetaG_FD_148680 | JGI IMG/M metagenome (GOLD analysis project Ga0194035, IMG submission 148680) | Anoxic zone freshwater microbial communities from boreal shield lake in IISD Experimental Lakes Area, Ontario, Canada - Jun2016-L239-20m | ecosystem: Environmental > Aquatic > Freshwater >...
GGGCGGGCGTCGTCGGCGGCAGCCTGTTCCGGGTGGGCGTGGGGGCCGTGCCCTTCCTGCTGCCGCTGATGTTCCAGCTGGCCTATGGCATGAGCGCCTTCCAGTCCGGCATGATCACCTTCGTGGCAGCAGCCGGTGCCATCTCGATGAAGCTCGGGGCGGCGAAGATGATCCGCCGCTTCGGCTTCCGCCGCCTGCTGCTGGTCAACGGCCTGCTTGCCAGCGTCTCGATCTCGATCATGGGGCTCTTGTCGTCGTCGACTCCCTATCTGATCGCCATCTCGCTGCTCTTCGTCGGCGGCTTCCTGCGCTCGCTGCAGTTCACCGCACTGAACGCCATGTCGTACTCTGACGTCGACCACCAGCAGGCAAGCTACGCGACGAGCCTCTACACTGTGGTGCAGCAGCTCTCGCTGTCGATGGGCGTGGTGCTCGCCGCCTTCGTGCTTGAAGCCGCGCAGTGGTTCCGCAGCGAGATGGCGCTGACGCCGATGGACTTCACAATCGCCTTCGCCGTCGTGGCGGCATGCTCGGTGACGGCCTGCATTCAGTTCCTGACGCTGTCACCCGGTGCGGGTGAAGCGGTGAGCGGCAAGAGGATTGAGGCTTAGACTGGCGGTATCAGCGGTGGCGCGTGACGCGCGCCCACATCGTTTCCATGCCACGCGTGATGCGAAGGATTGCACGCAGCGTTCGGGATTGGGGCTGAAAGCCGTCCACTCCGAGTGGAGTTCTATTTGCGACTTCGCCGTGCAGGATCTGGTGAACGATTGCGGCTGAACTGGACATGGCATCAGTCGCCGTGATTCGCCTGCTCTTGGCGAGATCGCGCAGCGTCAAGTCTGTATGATTATTTTGCGTCCGCCTGCGTCACGAAACTGTCGATCACCCGCTTCTCGCCGGCCTTGTCGAAGTCGATCGTCAGCTTGTTGCCTTCGACCGCGCTGATGACGCCATAACCAAACTTCTCGTGGAAGACGCGCTCGCCCTTGGCGTATTTCACGGCATCGGCGCTGCGCGCCACCATCTCGCCTTCGATGAAGTGCGGCGTGGAGCGCGTGGCCTTGCCTTCCGACCAGCGCTGTTGGGCGCGCTGCCAGCCGGGCGTGGCATAGGTGTTGCCGAAAGGCTTGGGCTCCTCATCGAATCGGCTCTTGCCATAGGTGCCGAGGCCGAAGCCGCCATAGCTTGTGGCCATCGGGGCCACCTCCACATGCATCTCCGGCAATTCGTCGATGAAGCGCGAGGGCAGTGCATTTTGCCAGAGGTTATGCACTCGGCGGTTCTGCGCGAAGGAAATGGTGGCGCGGCGCTTGGCCCTGGTGATGCCGACGTAAGCGAGGCGGCGCTCCTCCTCCAGCCCGGCGCGGCCCTTCTCGTCGAGCGAGCGCTGGCTGGGGAACAGGCCTTCCTCCCAGCCGGGCAGGAACACCGTGCCGAATTCCAGCCCCTTGGCGCCGTGCATGGTCATGATCGAGACCTTGTCTTCCTCGGCCGACTGTTCGACGTCCATGACAAGTGAAATATGCTCGAGGAATCCAGCGAGGTTCTCGAAATCGCCCATGGAGCGCACGAGTTCCTTGAGGTTGTCGAGGCGGCCCTGCGCCTCCGGGCTCTTGTCGGTCTGCCACATCTCGGTGTAACCGGACTCGTCCAGAACGATTTCTGCCAGTTCCGTGTGCGGAATGCCCTGCGCCATCTGCCGCCAGCGGCCGAAGCTCTCGACGAGCTTGCGTAGCGCGCCGCGCGTCTTGGCGGGCAGTTCGTCAGTCAGCGAGATTGCCTCCGCCGCGCGGTAGAGCGAGATGCCTTGAGCGCGGGCAATGCCATGCATGCGCTTGACCGAGGTGTCGCCGATGCCGCGCTTGGGCGTGTTGATGATGCGCTCGAAGGCCAGGTCATTGTCGGGCGAGGCGACGATCTTCAGATAGGCCAGCGCATCGCGCACTTCGGCGCGTTCATAGAAGCGCGGGCCGCCGATGACGCGATAGGGCACGCCGAGGGTAATGAAGCGGTCTTCGAAGGCGCGCATCTGGAACGAGGCGCGCACCAGGATCGCCATGTCGTTCAGCTTTTCGCCCTTGCGCTGGAAGTTCTCGATGTCCTCGCCGATGACGCGGGCTTCCTCGTCGCCATCCCAGTGGGCGCGCACGGTGACGGTCTCGCCGTCCTCGCGGTTGGTGTGCAGCGTCTTGCCGAGCCTGCTCTCGTTCTTGGCGATGAGGCCCGATGCCGCGCCCAATATCTGCGGCGTCGAGCGGTAGTTGCGTTCCAGCCGGATCACCTTGGCACCGGGGAAGTCCTTCTCGAAGCGCAGGATGTTGTCGACTTCTGCACCGCGCCAGCCATAGATCGACTGGTCGTCGTCACCCACGCAGCAGATGTTCTTGTGGCCCTGCGCCAGCAGGCGCAACCACAGATACTGCGCCACGTTGGTGTCCTGGTATTCGTCCACCAGCATGTATTTGAAGCGGCGCTGATACTCCTTCAGCACGTCCGGGTGTTCCTGGAAGATGCGCAGCACCTCGAGCAGCAGGTCGCCGAAGTCAGCAGCGTTCACCACCTTCAGCCGCTGCTGGTATTCGGCATAGAGCTTGCCGCCGAGGCCCCCATGGCCGAAGGCCGAGGCCTCGCCCGCAGGCACGCGGTCGGGCGTCAACCCGCGGTTCTTCCAGCCATCTATCAGGGAGGCCAATTGCCGGGCCGGCCAGCGCTTCTCGTCCACGTCATGGGCTTCGAGCAGTTGCTTCAAGAGCCGGATCTGGTCATCGGTATCGAGGATCGAAAAGCCGGAGCGCAGCCCCGCCAGTTCGGCATGGTTCCGCAAGATCTTCACGCCAATCGAATGGAAGGTGCCGAGCCAGGTCATGCCCTCGACGGCACCACCAATCAGCGCACCGATACGGTCGCGCATCTCGCGCGCCGCCTTGTTGGTGAAGGTCACCGCCAGCATTTGGCCAGGCCATGCCTTGCCGGTGGCGAGGATATGGGCAAGCCTTGTGGTCAGCACCCGCGTCTTGCCGGTGCCGGCACCCGCCAGCACGAGCAGGGGGCCGTCGGTATTCTCGACGGCTGCCCGCTGTTCGGGGTTGAGGCCCTTCAGATAGGGCGGCTCGGCCTGGCCGCCCAAGGCACGCGCCGCCAGGCCCCCGGGCTTGATCGCGGGGGCCGGTTGCTCGTCACCGAAGTCGTTCAGGTCAAAATTCTTGCTGCTCATCGAAAAGGTCCGAATCCTTCGGTCCTATATAGCAACGATGAGAACGAAATGCGAAACCTCAGGCGGCGCGGAGGTTCACGCAGTCTGCCGGGCGCTTCAGCGTGCGCACTGCGCCCTGAAGCTGACGCCACGTCTCCGCCGTTTCCATGTCGCCCAGTCGCTCGCAGATCTGGGCGTGCTTGGCGGCTTCCGATTCGGCACCCTTGCCATGAACGAAAACAAGCGCTTCCGCGAACAGGTTGAGACCGTTGTTCATGATTTTCGCCTCCTTCGTTGGTATTTCACCATCTATGGAGTTTGAATGCGCCGTTAATGTTGCGTGAATGTGACGTCTTTTGCGCTCACGCCTTTTTCGGGATGCCGATCTTGTGCCCAACTTGCGGCGGAACCGGAAGATGGCGGTGTGCCTCGCGCATTGCCTCAATCTTTTCCATGACATCGGGCGGGAAGGGGGCGGATTTCTTGAGCGCCATGTCGACGTGCATCACGATGATTTCGGTCACGCAGGCAAGCCAGCCCTCGGCGGCGTGGAACATCTGCTGCACGTAATGAACCCGTTTTGCATCGCAATCGAGAATCTGCGTCTCGATTCGTACCGAATCACCGGCATGCAGCTCCCGCAGGTAGGTGTTGTGGCACTCCAGCGAGAAGAAGGAGGCATTGCGCTCCTTCACGTAGTCCGGCCCCAGCCCGATGGCTTCGAAGGCCTCGTCGCCCGCCCGGTCGAAAAGCACGTTGTAATAGGCCATGTTGAAGTGGCCATTGTAGTCGACCCACTGGTCCTCCACCTTCAGCAGGCGGCCCACAAAAGGGGCAGGATAACCCATCGCAAAAACTCCGGTTTCCGGTTAATTTCCCCACCATGGATACTCCGCCTCCCAAGAACAGCACAACCCAGACCGTGGCCGACCTCCGCTCATGGCTCGGCGACCGGCTTTCCACTGCGCCTGCCGTGCGCGAGCAGCACGGCAAGGACCAGACATGGAACCCCGGCGCCCCGCCCGACGCCGTGGCCTTCGTGAAGACCACGGAGGAGGTGCAGCGCATCGTCGCCACCTGCGCCAGGCACGGCACCCCGGTCATTCCATATGGCACCGGCACCTCGCTTGAAGGGCACTTCTCCGCTCCCTTCGGCGGCATCTCCATCGACCTGTCGCAAATGAACCACATCCTTGAGGTCAATGCTTCGGACCTCGACTGCCGGGTGGAGGCAGGTGTCACGCGCAAGCAGCTCAACGCGCATCTGCGCGACCAGGGCCTGTTCTTCCCGGTCGATCCGGGTGCCGATGCCAGCCTCGGCGGCATGACGGCCACGCGCGCCTCGGGCACCAATGCCGTGCGCTACGGCACCATGCGGGAGAACGTCCTCAACGTCACCGCGGTCATGGCGAACGGCGAGATCATCCGCACTGGCAGCCGCGCCAAGAAGTCGTCTGCCGGTTATGACCTCACCCGGCTTCTCGTCGGCTCCGAAGGCACCCTTGGCGTCATCACCGAGGTGGCGCTCAAGCTTTATGGCATCCCGGAATCCATCGTCTCGGCCGTCTGCCCCTTCCCGAGCGTGGAGGCCTGCTGCAAGGCGACGATCACCGCGATCCAGATGGGCATTCCGGTGGCCCGCATCGAGCTGGTCGACGCCGAGCATGTGAAGGCCTTCAACAGCTATTCCAACCTCGATCTCAAGGTCACGCCCACCCTGTTCCTCGAATTCCACGGCACCGAGGCCTCGGCGCATGAGCAGGCTGAAACCTTCGCGGCCATTGCCGAGGAACTGGGCGGCGGCCCATACAGCATCGCCACCAGGGAAGAGGACCGGCAGAAGCTGTGGCAGGCCCGCCATGATGCGTTCTGGGCCACCAAGGCGCTGATGCCGGGCAAGGAGTCGCTGGCAACGGACGTCTGCGTCCCGATCTCCAGGCTCGCCGACTGCGTGACCGAAACCCAGGCGGACCTTGCCGCCAACAATCTCTATGGCCCCATCGTCGGGCACGTGGGCGACGGCAATTTCCACGTGGTGCTCTATTGCGACCGCTCGGACACAGCTGAATACGCCCGCGTGAAGGAGGTCTATGGCCGGATGATCGACCGCGCCATTGCCATGGGCGGCACCTGCACCGGCGAGCATGGCATCGGCTCCGGCAAGCGCGCCTATCTCGAGAAGGAGCATGGGCCGGCACTCGCCTTCATGCGCGACATCAAGCGCGCGCTGGACCCGAAGAACATCATGAACCCCGGCAAGAACGCCGCCATCTGATGGCTCCAGGTAAGCGCCAAAGATCCGGGTCCATGAAGATGTGGAAGTCACCCGTCCTGTATCTCGGCATCCTGCTGGTCATCGCCGTTGTTGGCCTGTTGGTGGCGCCCTTCGTCATCGACTGGAACGGCTACCGCGCCGACCTCGAGGCCTATGGCAAGAAGCTGACGGGCCGCGACGTGATCGTCGAGGGACCGGTTTCGGCACGACTCTTCCCGTGGCCGCGCCTCACCGTTGAGAATGTCCGCGTCGCCAGCCCTGATGGCATGGACGCCAAGGAATTCGCCTCCGCCGCGCGCCTCACCGTCAACATGACGTTGCAGGGCCTCCTGCAGGGCGGCATCGACGTCGAGAGCATCGCCATCCAGGACCCGGAAGTGAATTTCGAACGGCTGGAGTCAGGCGAAAGCAACTGGATTCTCCAACCCTCGGCCGACCTCGTCAACAGCGACATCCTCTCGCGGGTGAAGCTGGACAAGATTACGCTCACCGGTGCCACGGTGAACTTTCGCGACCACCGCCGCGGCGAGACGGTGACGCTCGACGACATCAACGCCGACGTGGCCTCGCCGGGCGTCATCGGTCCTTGGCGGCTGCGGGCCCGCGCCATCTACAATGACAGGCCGGTCAATGTTGCACTGAACACTGCCGCTTACGTGAAGGGCCAGCCCTTTCTCTTCGGCCTCAAGGTCCAGGCGGCGGATAACTCCGGCAAGGTCTACAGCTTCGATGGCACCTACAAGGATGGGGTCGCTGCGGGCGACGTTCAGGTGGCGCCCGCCCAGAGCGATGACGGCAAGGGTGATGCCGAGGGCCAGATCCGCCCGCTCGTCTTCACCGCCAAGGCCAAGGGTAATTTCGACCAGCTCGACTTCGCCGACATTCAGGTGAGCCGCGATGATCCCGCCAACGCCAGCGCCATCGCCACCGGTTCTGCCTCGCTGCGTTTAGGCAGTCACATCGATGCGAAGGCCGATCTCTCTGCCTCGCTGCTTGACCTTGACGAACTAGCCGGGGCCAAGTCGCGTGACGTGCTGCGCAAGGCGGGCAGCCTCGCCGTCATCGACGGTTTGCTGGCACTGCTGCCTGGTGACATGAGCCTCGACGGCCGCATCAAGGTCACCTCGCTCAAGAGCGAGGGCCAGAGCTTCGACAATGTCGAACTGGCAATTGCGGCCGACCGTGACCGCCTCACCGTCAACCGGTTCTCCTCCGGACTGCCGGGCCGCAGCGAGATGCTGTTCAAGGGCCGCTATTTTACAGCACCCGGCGGCGGCGAGTTGTCGGGCGATCTTGGGCTCGAAGCCAATGACCTGCGCGAGTTCACCCTGTGGCTCTGGCCCGGCCTGCGCGAGAGCCTCGGGTCACTGTGGACGGGAAACCGCGGCCGCCTCAAGCTGCAAACGGGCCTCAGCGTCACGCCGCAGGGCCTGCGCCTGACGGGCAGCGACTTCGAGCTCGATGGCGAACCCGGCAAGGGGGCGCTCGCCGTAACATCGGCGGGCCGCGGCGCGGTTGATCTCGACGTCGAGAGTGGCCGCTTCGATCTCGATGCCTATGCGCCGCAGGGCATCCCCGCCTTCGAGGCTGCAGCGAAGCAGGGTGCGGGCGGTGTGCTCGGCTTCCTGCTGCCGCGCCCCGATGCACCGGACCTGCGCCTCAAGGTGAAGGCTGACGAACTGTTGATGAACACGGTCACCGCACAGGACGTTGCGCTTGACCTGCAGTCCGGCGCCAATGGCCTCGATCTCCGCGCGCTGAACATCGGCTCGGTGGGCGGTGCCAATGTCACGGCCTCTGGCCTCATCCTCGACAATGGCAAGGGGGCCGACGGCTCCATCAGCGTCGATGTGAAGGCGGATGATCCGGGCGGCCTCATCAGGCTCCTCGGCCTGGCCAGCGGCGATGGTCTTCCCGGCTGGGCGCAGAACCTCGGCGCCACGGCTTTGCGCGCCGACCTCGGGGTGAAGCCGGGCGAGGGTGGCCTTGTCACCACGCTGAAGGCTGGTGGCACGGCGGGGCCGCTCACAATGTCCGCCTCCGGCACGGTCGGGCCGGACAGCGCGCTGAGTGGCAAGGCGCGCATCGATGCGCCCAGCTCGTCGCCTGTCCTCGCGCTGATCGGCCTTGCATCGGCCGGGCAGGACACGATGCCCGGTGGACTGGCGCTGGATGCCAGGGGCAGCATGGCCTTGGGCTTCCAGACCACTGCCACCATTCAAGCGTTGGGCGGGCGGCTCGATTATCAGGGGGTCACCAGTCTGCTGGCCGAGGGCTATGGCCTCGACGGCAAGCTTTCTTTGCGCGCCACTGATGCAGCCCCGCTTTTCGCCGCCACGGGCATGCCTGTAGCCGACTATGCCAGCGGTGTGCTGGTCGGTGATGCGGCGCTGGCCTGGGGCGATGGCAAGTGGACGCTGGCGGACATCAGCGGCCGCCTCGGCACGGTACCCTTCAGCGGTGAGGCCAGCCTGACGCCCGCCAATGTGCTGGATGCGCGGCTCAATACCGGCCCGCTGCGGCTGCGTGATCTGATGGGCGCTGCCTTCGTCGATTGGTCGGGTCCCGCGGCGGGGCCGGAAACGGGCTTCGCCACCGCGCTGCCCTTTGGCCTCACGGGGCAATTGTGGCTGACGCCCTCAGCGCTGGAAGTGCATCGCCACTTCACGGCACAAAGCGCCTCGTTTGGGATCGAGGCCAAGCCCGGTGAAATTCACGTCGCGATGAGCGGCAAGGACGCCGATGGCCGTGACGCGCTGCTCGATGTCACCTCGTCGGGAACGGACGAGAGCCGCAATATCTCCGGCAAGATGCGCATGCCGGTGGACCTGGCCCAGCAGCTGGCGCTCGTTACCGGAGGGCCAGTGGCCTCAGGCGAGGGGTCGCTGGATCTGACCTTCACCAGTGCGGGCCGCAGCCCCGGTGCCGCACTTGCCGCCGCACAGGGCGAGGGGAAGTTCGCTTTGGAGGGATTCAAGCTCTTGGGCATCACGCCCTCCGCTTTCACCACGGTGCTTGCAGCGGCAAAGGATGCGAGCGGCATCGGCGCTGCCTTTGCCGCGATGCGCGGCGGCATTGGGCTCGATTTCGGTGCGGTGAACGGCACCATCGGCCTGCAGGGCGGTGAAATGCGCTTTTCGCCGGTCCAGCATGTTGATGATGATGCAGGCGTCTACGTCAAGACTCTGGCCGATCTCGCGCAGGGCGAAGTCGACATGGACGTGGGCCTCTCGCTCAAGGCCCGACCAAATCTTCCGGCGATGAGCATTGCCTATGCCGGCCCGCCCATGGCGCTGGTGAGGAGCGAGAACAATTCGGAGATCGCCACCTCGCTTGGCGTCACCATCATGCAGCAGGGCATCAACGAGCTCGAACGCCTGCAGCAGGAGCAGGCGCGGCTGGCGCAGGAAGAAGAGAAGCAGCGCATCGAAGACGAGGCACGGCTGCAGGCCTATTATGCCCAGCGTGATGAGTTGCTGTTGCGAAGGCGCGAACTCAAGGTGCAGGCCGAGATGCAGGTGATGGAGGCCGACCGCTTGCGCCGCCAGATCGAAGCGGAGCGCGCCGCCAACACCGAGATGAACAAGGTCGAGATCCGCCAGCGCCTACGCGAGTTGAAGACATGGCGGAAGGTGTCGGACGCAAGCGACGCAGCCCCGGGTACCGCGGTTTCGCCGCAGCCCGCTGCCGCGAAGCCATCGCAACCGCGCAAGCCCACCACGGTGAAGCCGGTGATCCTGGCGAACCCGCCCGGCGCCCCCGTGAAGATATCGCCACCACCGAATTTCTCGCCGTCGCAGTAGTGGTCCAGGTTCGGGCTGCCTGAGAATTCATCATGCCCGGGCGTGACCCGGGCATCCTCTCTGTGGCGCATCATCGGATGCGCGGATCAAGTCCGCGGAAGAGGACCTGAGTGGAGAGAGTTGCGCTGCTTGCAGCCAACTACTGTGTAGCAGCGTCCTTCAGCAGCCACACCCGCGCCGCGCTGGACAGGTTGCGCTCGCCGCGGGCCTGGTCGATCTCGGCGACAAGTGCGGCAACAGTCATCTTGCGCTTCGCTGCCGCCTTCTGCAGCGCCTCCCAGAATTCGGGCTCCAGCGACAGCGAGGTGCGGTGGCCTTCGATGGTAAGCGATCGCTTGAGGTCCTTGCGCATCACTCCTCGCGCTTGTGCTGCTCGAGGTCCTTTGCGGCCTTGTCGTTCGTCGCGTCCGTCAGCTTTTTCTCCGCCTTGGTGCGGCCGAACTGCACGCGGTTTTCTCCGGCTGCGTCTTCCCTCGCGACGCGGTCCTTGCGCTTGCGGTGGAGCTTGAGGCTGACGATCTCGCCCATCACTTCGGTCCGATCATGTCCTCGGGGCGCACGATGAGGTCGAAGTCGTCTCCGGGGATGCCGTCTTTCACGGCTTCCTCGCGCAGCGTAGTACCGTTCTTGTGAGCGGTCTTGGCGATCTTTGCCGCGCGGTCATAGCCGTACTTGGGGGCAAGCGCGGTGACCAGCATCAGCGAGTTATCGAGCGCACGCTTGATGTTGTCCTCGCGCGCCACGATGCCCACCACGCAGTTGTCGGTGAAGCTCACGGCGGCATCCGCCAGCAGCCGCACCGACTGCAGGAAGTTGTAAGCCATCACCGGGTTGTAGACGTTGAGCTCAAAGTGGCCCTGGCTGCCAGCGAAGCTCAGCGCCGCCTGGTTGCCGAATACCTGCACGCAAACCATGGTGAGCGCTTCGCACTGCGTCGGGTTCACCTTGCCCGGCATGATGGACGAGCCCGGCTCGTTTTCCGGCAGCGAAAGCTCGCCAAGCCCTGAGCGCGGGCCGGAGCCCAGCAGGCGGATGTCGTTGGCGATCTTGAACAGCGACACGGCCACCGTGTTGATGGCACCATGGGTCATCACCATCGCATCATGCGCGGCAAGTGCCTCGAACTTGTTCGGCGCGGAGGTGAAGGGCATGTCGGTGATCTTGGCGATGCGGTCCGCCACCATCTCGGCGAAGCCCACGGGCGCGTTGAGGCCGGTGCCCACGGCCGTGCCGCCCTGAGCGAGTTCCATCAGCATCGGCATGGTCATCTGGATGCGCTTGATGCCGTTCCGCACCTGCTGGGCATAGCCGGAGAATTCCTGGCCGAGTGTCAGGGGCGTTGCATCCTGCGTGTGGGTGCGGCCGATCTTGATGATGAGGTTCCAGTCATGGGCCTTCTTGTCGAGCGCCTTGTGCAGGTGCTTCAGCGCCGGGATCAGCCGGTGTTCCACCTCTTCCGCCGCCGCGATGTGCATGGCGGTGGGGTAGGTGTCGTTCGACGACTGGCTCATGTTGACATGGTCATTGGGGTGCACGGGCTTCTTGGAGCCCATCACGCCGCCCATCATCTCGATTGCCCGGTTGGAGATCACCTCGTTGGCATTCATGTTCGACTGGGTGCCGGATCCCGTCTGCCAGACGACCAGCGGGAAGTGCTCGTCGAGCTTTCCGTCGATCACCTCCTGTGCGGCCTTGACCACGGTTTCGCCCACGGTCTTGTCGAGGCGGCCCAGTGCCATGTTGGTCTCGGCCGCGGCGCGCTTCACGATGCCCAGCGCGCGCACCACGGGAAGCGGCTGGCGCTCCCAGCCGATCTTGAAATTGCCGATCGAGCGCTGCGCCTGCGCACCCCAGTATTTCGTGGTATCGACCTCGATAGGGCCGAAGGTGTCCGTCTCGGTGCGGGTCTTGCTCATGGCAGTCCTCGAAATCTGCTTATTGCGGAAAGGTTTCGGGGGGCTGATTATCACTTCGAACCCTTGACCGCCAGTCAGACGGAAGTTGACCAGATGCTACCGAAAAATCTGCCCCGCGGTATCTGGATGCTGGGATTCGTGAGCCTTTTCATGGATGTCTCCTCCGAGATGGTGCACGCCATCCTGCCGCTCTTCGTGGTCGGCACGCTGGGGGCTTCGGCCGCGCTTCTGGGCCTGCTGGAGGGCATTGCCGAGGCAACGGCGCAAGTCGCCAAGCTGTTTTCCGGGGTCCTCAGCGACCGCTGGGGCAGCCGCAAGGGGTTGGCGCTGCTGGGCTATGGGCTGGCGGCTGTGGTGAAGCCGCTGTTTCCGCTGGCAAGCTCCGTCGAGTCGGTCTTCGCTGCCCGCTTCATCGACCGGGTGGGCAAGGGCATCCGTGGCGCCCCGCGCGATGCGCTTGTGGCCGATATCGCACCACCTGAACTGCGTGGCGCCGCCTTCGGCCTTCGCCAGTCGCTGGATACGGTGGGCGCCTTTGCAGGCCCGCTCATCGCCATCGTCCTGATGTCGTTGTTCCTGTTCGACCTGCGGAGCGTGATGTGGGTGGCCTGCATCCCCGCCGTCATCGCAGTGGCCTTCCTCGCATTCGGCGTCGAGGATGTGCAACACCGTAGCCAGGGCGAGAAGAAGCCGGGCTTCGACCTGCGCACGGCGTCCTCACTCGGCCCCGCCTTCTGGCAGGTCACGGCGGTGGGCTCCGCCATGATGCTGGCCCGCTTCTCGGAAGCCTTCCTCGTGCTCAAGGCGTCCGCTGCGGGCTTGTCGAATGCCTGGGTGCCAATGGTGATGGTGGTGATGAGCGTCGTCTATTCGCTGTCGTCCTATCCGGCGGGCGCGTTGTCGGATCGCGTTGGACGCGTGGGACTGCTGGTCGCCGGGCTCATCGTGCTTGTCATTGCCGATCTCGTCCTGGCCTTCGGCGGGTCCATCACCTCCATGATGATCGGTGTGGCACTGTGGGGCCTGCACATGGGGCTCACCCAGGGTGGCCTCTCGACCATGGTGGCCGATACGGCACCCAAGGCATTGCGCGGCACGGCCTTCGGCATGTTCAACCTCGCCAGCGGGTTGGCGCTGCTGGTCGGCAGCGTGCTGGCGGGCGTGTTGTGGGATGCCTATGGCCCTTCCGCAACCTTCCTCGCAGGCGGCGCCTTCGCTGTCCTCACGCTACTGGGCGTGCTGTGGGTGAAGCCGCGTCAGCCACAGCATGAACAGGGTTGAAGCCAGCGCCGATGCACCTGCGATCAGCAGCGATACCTGCGGGCTCACCACGCCGAGCAGCAGCGAGAACAACAAAGGCGCGGCGGCGTTGAGGATCAGGTTGGGTGCCGAGATAACGCCCAGCACCTCGCCATAGCCCTTGGTTCCGAACAGCATCAGCGGCACGGCACCCTTGGCGATGGTGACGAGTCCGTTCGACGCGCCATAGAGCACCGCGAAGCCGATGGCCGCAGGCCATGAGAAGCCCATCAGCGCGAAGAGACCCACTGCCACGGGCAGCAGCCCGAAGGCGATGAGGCCCAGCTGCATCGGCGTCAGGTGCCGCCCGATCAGGATCTCGCCCAGTCGGCTCGCCACTTGCGACGGGCCGATGAGGGCCGCCATGAACACGGCCTCGTTGCCTGCAAAACCCAGCCCCTGGAACAGCGGCACGGCATGCGCCGAGATCGCGGAGAAGACGAGGCCATTCAGCGCCAGAGCGGTGGCGAACAGGGTGATCGCCATCAGCCGCCCGCGGCCGGCGAGGCTGGGTGTTGCGCTGTCGCTCACGCGCTCCGCCGCGCGGTCGCCGCGCGCGGCGTGCAGCACCAGCCAGTGAATGGGCAGGCAGATGAACAAGTTCAGCGCGGCATAGGCCAGCAGCGTGTGCGACCACCCGATGTTCAGCGCCAGGTAATGGCTCACCGGCCAGAACACCGTAGAGGCAAGCCCGCCGAACAGCGTGAGATAGGAGATGGCGCGGCGCGCGCCTTGCCCCACGATCTGTGTCAGGCTGGCGAAGGCGGCGTCATAGGTGGCAAACCGCATGGCAAGGCCCAGCAGCAGCCAGCCGATACAATAGGTGACGGGATGCGGGAACGCGCCCATGAGCGCCAGTCCCACCGCCGCGCAGAGCGAGCCTGCCATCATCACCCGCTGGCCGCCGATCCGGTCGATCAACCGCCCGCCGCGGCGTGAGATCACGCCGCTCAGCAGCAGCGCGCCCGAGAAGGCACCGAAGATCAGCGTGCCCGACCAGCCGGTCGAGAGCGCAATGTCCTGCGACAGGGCGCCGAGCATGTAATAGGTCGTGCCCCAGCCAATGATCTGGGTGAGCCCGAGACCGCAGATGACGATCCAGAGCGGCAGGCGGGTCATGCAAAGAATGACTGCGTTTCACCCCGTTCATCATGCCCGGGCTTGACCCGGGCATCCTTTGCGGGTCTGGCGAAAAGGATCGCCGGGTCAAGCCCGGCGATGATGACGTCTAGATTATTGGCTTGAGCATTCACCAGGCGGACCTCAGGCGATCTCGTCCCACCAGATGGGGTTCGACCAGGCGCGCTTGCCCGCGCCGTCGATGACGGTGACGCGGAACCACGGGCTCGTCCTCTTCAGTAGCCAGCCTTTTTCCAGCTTGGCGAGGTCGAAGCTCGCATCGGTGATGGCCTTGCCAATACGCACCGCGCTGCGTGACGTGCCGCAGACCACCGTGATGGTGTCGACGGGCGAGCAGGAAATGGAGATCTCCTTGCCGTTCATCTCGATGGCATGGAGCTGCGGGCCCATGCTCGAATAATACAGGCCCTTCTTCAGGCTCTCAAGCAGCGCGTCGGGGTCGAGGCTCTCCGCCTTCACATGCACCCAGCCGCCGAAATAGTCCGGCCCCTTGAAATGCGCGTCATCGGTGGCAAAGGCGGTGAGGCGCTTGCCCTCGGTGAACAGCTGGTCGGCCAAGTACCAGCCATCGCCGCGGTCGTTCTCGATGGCGCAGCCATGGTTGTAGATCTCCACCGCATGCGCTGCGTCGATGGCGCGACCATCTTCGATCGTCAGCTGCGACCATGCGGGGTGCGCAATGCCGATGAAGGCGCCGGCCTCGCGGGCACGCCTTGCAAGCTGAGCGCCCGTTTCACCGGGCAGGTTGCGCGGGAAATCCAGCGGCAGGCCAGCGGCCACGATGTGCCAGAGCTCGCCCACCTGCGTTTCCGGCGCATGCAGTTCGACGCCAAGCAGCGTGGTGTAGCTGTTGGAGCGGAAGGGGCGCGTGTCGGCGATGGGGAAATCGAAGTGCTCGATGAAGTGTTCGGAGAGCTGCATGAAGTCATAGCCAGCCTGCTTGTAGGCATCGACCACGGCCTTCGGCTCCAGCGCGCCGTCCGAGAGGTTCGAATGCGTGTGCAGGTTGCCGCGCCAGAAGCGTCCGGGTGCGGAGAAGGGGGCGAGGAGAGTCATGCGGAGATCCTGTGGCTTGGGGTCAGACGCTCATCTGCATGCCAAGCTCGACCACGCGGTCGGGCGGGATGCGGAAGAACTCGATGGCGCGCGAGGACTGGTTGGCCATCATGATGAACAGCCGTTGCTGCCAGAACGGCAACGACGAGCGTGCCGACATGCGTATCACCCGTCGACCAAGGAAATATGACGCATGCCGCGGGTCGATCTCGAGGCCGAACTCGGCGCATGCGCGCAGCGCCTTGGGCACGTCCGGCTGTTCCATGTAACCGAACCGCGCTTCCACCAGCCAGGCGCCCAGCGGCAGCTGCTTGACCGACACGCGGTCCTCGCCGTCGAGGCGCGGCTGGCTCGTCGTCTCGGCGGTGATGAACACCAGTCGGTCATGCAGCACGCGATTGTGCTTGAGGTTGTGCATCAGCGCGCTTGGTGCATAGAGCGGGTCGGTCTGCAGGAACACGGCCGCACCGGCCACGCGCGTCGGCTGGCGGCGTTCGAGGCTTTCGAGCAGCGGCACCAGTTCCACCGACTCCTTCTTCAGCTTGTCGGTCAGGGCCCGGCGGCCGCGCATCCAGGTGACCATCAGCAGGATGATGGTGGCGCCCATCAGCACCGGCACATAACCGCCATTGGCGAGCTTGAGGCCATTGGCGGCGAGGAAGGTGGCCTCGATTACGAAAATGACGGCGAGGGCCGGGATCACGATGTAGCGCGGCAGGTTGCGCGACTTCCAGAAGAAGATCACAGCCAGGATGGTATCGACCACCATCGAGGTGTTGACCGCAATGCCATAGGCCGAGGCGAGGTTCGAGGATGACTGGAACACCAGCACGAGGATGACCACGCCGACGAGGATCATCCAGTTGATCTGGCCCACATAGATCTGGCCATGCTCGGTCTCGCTCGTATGGGTGATGCCCATGCGCGGGAATAGGCCCAGCGACATCGCCTGCTGGGCAATCGAGAAGGCACCGGTGATGACCGCCTGCGAGGCGATCACCGTCACCGCCGTGGCCAGCAGTACCAGCGGAATCACCATCCAGCCTTCCACCATGAGGAAGAACGGATTGGTCACTGCTTCCGGGTGCGAGATGATGAAGGCGCCTTGGCCGAGGTAGTTGAGGATGAGACCGGGGAACACCACGCAAAGCCACGCCATGCGGATGGGCTTCGCGCCGAAGTGGCCCATGTCGGCATAAAGCGCCTCGCCACCGGTCACGGCGAGGAACACGCCGCCGAACACGAGGAGTGCCAGGCCCGGACGGTCGATCAGCATCCCCAGCCCGTGCATCGGGTTGAAGGCGTTGAAGATCTCGACATCGTCAGAGATGTGGAACAGGCCCATCACACCCAGCGTGGCGAACCACACCATGGTGATGGGCGCGAAGAGCCGCGCCACGCCGCCCGTGCCCTTGTACTGGAACAGGAACAGCGTGATCAGGATGGCCAGCGTGAGGGGCACCACATAGGGTTCGAAATGGTTGTTCACCACCTTGAGGCCCTCGACGGCGGAGAGCACCGACATGGCCGGCGTGATCATCGCATCGCCGAAGAAGAAGGCCGCGCCGATGATGCCGAGCGTGAGCACGACGCCGCCCTTGCGGCCGAGCAGGCTTTCCACCAGCACGACGAGGGAGAGAATGCCGCCTTCGCCCTTGTTGTCGGCCCGCATCAGGAAGAACACGTATTTGAGCGTGACGATCAGGATCAGCGCCCACAGCAGCAGCGAAGCGACGCCCAGTACCGCCTCGCGCAGGTCTGCGCCGTTGGCAACGACCGGGTGCAGCGCCTCGCGCATCGCGTAGAGCGGGCTCGTGCCGATGTCGCCGAACACCACGCCGATCGAGGCATATGCAAGCTTGAGGGAGGCCTTGCTGGAGCCGTTTGGCTGCGCTTCGGTGCTATTCATGGATGCGCGCCGTGGCGCTGGCCCCTGTTTCTGCCGAACGACTATTCCGCCGTCACGACGGCGCGGCATTCAGCAGGAAGCGATGCCAGAGTCAAGGGTGCGGGGGGCTTCACCGGTTTTGTCGGCTTCTTCTCCGGCGGCGGGTGCTCGATGCGCTTCCACGGCCCGTTGCCCATCCAGTAGGCGAGTTCCTTGCCGCAGCCCGTGCCGTCTTCCGGGTTTGCCTCCGGCTGGTCCCTGCAGTTCTTGGCGCCCGCCGGGCAGGCGATGCGAATGTGGAAGTGATAGTTGTGATTGTAGTAGGGGCGCACCTTGGCGAGCCAAGCGCGGTCGCCGGTCGCCCACTTGCACAGCGCCGCCTTGATCGGCGGGTTGACGAAGATGCGCTCCACCTCCGGGTAGGATGCGGCGCGCTTCAGAAGCCGGGCATGGGCGTTCGACCACAGCGACTTGTCGACGCTGTGGCGCGTCGGTGCCAGAACGTCGGGCTCGATGTTCTCGCGTTCCTGCGCCGTCATCTGGTGGTCGGGCATCTGCTTGAACCAGATATCGGCATCAAGACCGATCTGGTGGCTGGCGTGGCCCGAAGGCATGGGCCCGCCGCGCGGCATGGACATGTCGCCGACCAGCAGGCCGTTCCAGCCGTCCTCGCCCTTGGCCTCGGTGCCGAGGCGCTCGAGCAGGTCGACCAGTTGCGGCTGTCCCCAGTAGCGATTGCGGGAGGGGCGGATCACCTGCCAGGCGGGGCCGTCGACCGGCAGTGCCACCGCACCGGCCTGACAGCCCTTTGAATAGAAGCCGATGGGGCGCGACTTCATGGTGGAGGCCGGCGTCGTGAAGCTCGAGAACAGCTTCTTGGCCGGAAGCTTCATGAGTTCCTTGTCGGACAGGGCGGCCAGCGCCCGCATGTCATTGGCCGACTGTGACCACGCAGCACCAATGCCGAGGCCGGCGACAAGAATTGCCGCGGCAATGACGAGATGTCTGTTCATCGGCGTCCTCACTTCTTGCGGAATTGGTCCAATGAAACGACCTTGGCGGCCTCGTCCTGCGCGGGTCTTTCTTCGAGTGTGTCATCTGACAGGATGGCCGGAACCGGCTGCGTCTCGAGCTTGGCAGTGGCTGGCTTTGGCGCCTCAACCTCGCGCGGGCGGGCATGCTGGGCCTGCGTCTCGAACTGCAGCCCGAACTGTACGGCGGGGTCGAGGAAGCCCTTCACCGCGTCGAAGGGAATGACCAGGTGCTCGGGCACATTGTCGAAGGAGAGCTCGACCTCGAAGTAATTGTCATGCACCCGCAGGTTCCAGTACTGGTGCTGCAACACGATCGTCATCTCGCGCGGGTAGCGCGCGTCGATCTTCTCGGACAGTTCGACGCCGGGCGCCCGCGTGTTGAAGGCGATGTAGAAGTGGTGCTCACCCGGCAACCCGGTGGTCTCGGCGATGCGCAGCGCTTCGCGGACGACCCCCTTGAGGGCGTTCTGGGCGAGCAGGTCATAGCGCATCAAGTCATCGGGCATCAGGCGAATCCGGCGTCTGTTTCAGTCTGGGACCCGGGGGTAGCATAGCCGGGCGGAGGAGGCAAAGTCATCCGGCGGGGTGTCCCGTCTAGGCGATCCACTCCGGCGGAACACTCAACCGCGCGGCCAGGGCTTGAAGCGCCTCGCCGCCCACCGGTCGCCGTCCGCTTTCCATGTCCGACAGATAGCCTTGGCCCACGCCAGCCTGTTTCGCCAGTTCTGTCTGGGTCATTTCTCTCCACAGACGGATGGCCCTCAGGCGGCTGTTGCCCTTGAGGAGTAAGGCGCTGACTGGCTCCGGAAGCAAACCGCCGCCCGCGCCCGCGAGTGCTGCCTTGCGGGCGTCGTAAATCGCCACATCATCAGCATCATCATCCGCTGCCTCGGCCGCGGCAACCAGAGCGTCGTATTCCGACCGCGGCAGCACCACCATCTCCTCGCCGGAGGGGGTGCGAATGATCTGAAGTCTGCCCATGGTCTATCTCCTCCGATAGGTCGTCGTGTCCCGCTTGCCGATGTAGATCGCCAGGATTGTGAGGCGGTCCTCGTCGAAAATCACGCGGTAGCGACCGATCCGGAGCCTGTAACCTTCCCGGCCGCTCAACTGTTTCACATCGCCGTCACCCGTCGCCGCATAGCGCACAAGTCCGGCCTCGACTTGATCCCTGCCATCCGCAGGCAGGGCATCAAGGTCCTTGGCCGCTGCATGAGTGAAGATGATGGTCTTCATGGCGATAATATCGCGCAAAACCATCCCAGCACGAAGCGATATTATCGCATACATATTCAAGGCTGGCAATGATGAAATGTAAGTGCCGGCTTCTGTTGCCAGGTGCCGGCGAACCCCGCCTTAAGCTGCTAAGCCCAAGGACTTTGATTTCGGTTGCTCAGGCTGCTTACGCAGCCACCGCGACCGGAGCATAGTTGTCGTTGGCAACTATAAATTTAGCCCGATAACGTCGGTACCATCACGAGCAAAAAGCAACCCTTTACGCCCTCGTCGATCCTATTTCGCCCCCAGCAAAGGCCGCCGTCTCGGCCAGCGGTCTGTGGTGGAGGCGCCGGGTACTGCCCCCGGGTCCGAAAGGTTTATTACGATTACCGTTTATCACCATAGTCATGCCCCTTGCGGAACGTGACGGACGAAATATAGGCAGCCGTCCCGCCCAAGGGAAGGGAAACTTCGGCCTCTTTGTATCGCCCGGTGGAATCGTCTAGGCTTTGCCCATGAAGCAATATCACGACCTGATGCAGCACGTGCGCGAGCAGGGCCACCGCAAGGACGACCGTACCGGAACCGGAACCCTCTCGATCTTCGGCTGGCAGAGCCGTTATGATCTTTCGCAGGGCTTCCCGCTGCTCACCACCAAGAAGCTGCACCTGCGCTCGATCATCCATGAGCTGCTGTGGTTCATCCGCGGCGAGACCAACGTCAAATACCTGCGCGACAACAAGGTCACCATCTGGGACGATTGGGCTGATGCCAACGGCGACCTCGGTCCCGTCTATGGCGCCCAGTGGCGCTCCTGGCCGGCGCGTGACGGCTCCACCATCGACCAGCTGTCGGAGGTCATCGCCCGCATCAGGAAGAGCCCGGACTCGCGCCGCCTGATCGTCACCGCCTGGAACCCGGCGGACGTGGACAAGATGGCGCTGCCGCCCTGCCACTGCCTGTTCCAGTTCTACGTGGCGGACGGCAAGCTCTCCTGCCAGCTCTACCAGCGCTCGGCCGACATCTTCCTCGGCGTGCCCTTCAACATCGCGTCCTATGCGCTGCTCACCCACATGGTGGCGCATGTGACGGGGCTGAAAGCGGGCGAGTTCATCCACACGCTGGGTGACGCGCATCTCTATCTCAACCACCTCGAGCAGACGGACGAGCAGCTGACGCGTGAACCGCTGCCGCTGCCGCGCCTCATCATCAAGCGCGACGTAAAGGACATCATGGATTTCCGGTTCGAGGATTTCGAGATCGCCAATTATCAGTCGCACCCCCACATCGCAGCACCTGTCGCCGTATGAAGATGCTGGGCGAGGATTTCACGGGCGGCTTCTTCCGCCGCATCTATGCACCGTCCAACCCGGCAGGGCTGTGGTATGCGCTGGCCGTGGCGGTCGGCCTGATGGTGCTGCACCAGCTTCTGCAGCTGGTGCTGGTCTTCGGCTTCATGCTGATCTTCAAGCTCAACCCTGCTGTTACGCGGGAAACCACCAAGGTGGCGCTCGTGTCGATCTTCCCCGCCTCGCTCATGGTTGGCGCGCTGGCGTGGTGGCTGGCGGGGCGGCGTGGCGGCATCCCGGCGCGGGTGCTCAGCCTGCGCTGGCCGAAGCTCACGCCGCTCGGCTGGGTGGCGCTCGTGCTCTGCTTCATGGCGGCCATGTATGCCGCGATCATGGCGATCGTGCTGATCTTCCACATCGACATGGCGCAATACACGCCGGGCCCCAATGGGCAGTCGCCGAAGTCCGGTTCGGCGGGTGCCGTCAAGGAGGCGATGTTCGACATCGCCAATGAGCCATGGCTGTTCGCCCTGGTCTTCCCCTCGATTGCCATCGGCGCGCCGCTGGCCGAGGAATTGATCTTCCGTGGCCAGCTGTTCTCGGCCCTGTCGCAGACCAGGCTCGGTGTTGCCGGCACCACGCTGGTGACGGCGCTGCTGTGGGCGCTCATGCATGTGACGGAGCCGTGGCTGTCGATCGGCCTCATCTTCGTCATGGGCCTGATCTTCGGCTGGATGATGTATCGCTTCGGCAGCCTGTGGGTGACCATCGCCTGCCACGGCATCTGGAATGGCTTCTACGCGCTCCTCATCTTCTTCCAGATGGGTGGCGGCCCGTGACGCTCGAAATCAGGAAGGCCCGTCCCGGCGAGGAGGGGCTGGTACTGTCCTTCATCAACAAGCTCGCCGACTATGAGAAGCTTAGCGATGAAGTGACGGCCAACGAGGCCGACCTGCGCGAAGGGCTGTTCGGGCGTGAGCCGCGCTGTCATTGCGACCTCGCCTTCTGGAACGGTTCACCCGTTGGCTTCGCGCTGTGGTTCTACAATTTCTCCACCTTCGCCGGTAAGGCGGGCATCTATTTGGAAGACCTGTTCGTCGAACCTGAACTGCGTGGCAAGGGCATTGGCAAGGCGCTGCTGAAGGGCCTGGCGCGCCGCTGCGTGGAGGAGGGCCTGCCGCGCCTGCAATGGTGGGTGCTGGACTGGAACGAACCCTCCATCGCCGTTTACAAGTCGCTGGGCGCCAAGCCCATGGATGAGTGGACGGTGTTCCGCGTGTCAGGTGCCGAACTGGAAGCGCTGGCGTCATGACGGTTACGATTCGCCCCGCGGTGGCTGGTGACGGCCCCATCCTGATCACCATGGTGCGTGAACTCGCCGTGCATCACGACTATGAAGCCTATTTCACGGCCACACCCGCCGACTACGAGCGGTTCCTGGCAGACCCCAACGCCATTAACGGCGCGATCATCGCAGAATGGAACGGCGAGCCCGCTGGCTGCGCCACATGGCAGCGCAGCTATGCCACCTTCACCGGTCGCGAGGTCATCTACCTGGAGGATATTTCGGTGCTACCACCCTTCCGCCGGAAGGGCATTGCCACCGTGCTGCTCAAGGCAGTGGCGAAACTCGCGGTGCAGCGTAATGCCGGTGCCGTAAAGTGGCTGATGATGGGCTGGAACACCGACGCGCGCCGCCTTTATGAAGCCGCAGGCGCTTCTATCGAGGATGGCAACTGCTTTTGCCAACTCAGTGGCGAAGCGCTCGAAAGGCTCGCCTCATGATTTCCTATGTCGTCGCCGTATCGAAGAACGGGGTGATCGGCCGCGAGGGTGGCCTTCCCTGGCACATTTCCTCCGACCTCAAGCGCTTCAAGGAAATCACCATGGGAAAGCCCGTGGTGATGGGCCGAAAGACCTGGGAGAGCCTGCCCCGGAAGCCGCTGCCCGGCCGGCGCAACATCGTCATCACCCGGCAGGCGGGCTTTGCGCCCGAGGGGGCCGAAGTGGCGGCAACGCCCGAGGAGGCGCTCAGCCTGTGCGGGGATGCGCCCGAGGTGGCGGTGATCGGCGGCGGCGAGATCTACCGGCTGTTCTGGCCGCTGGTCGACCGGCTCTACCTCACCGAGGTCGACCTCGACGTGGCGGGCGACACCCATTTCCCCGATGTCTTGCCGGGCGAGTGGCGGGAAGTCGGCCGCGAGGTCCATCCGCGGGGCGATAAGGACTCGGCCTCCTTCACCCTGCGCATCCTGGATCGCATGACAAAAATTTAAGGTTCCGGGCCGCCGTGGACATTCAGCCGCAGCGTACCTATATCGTTCCGAACGTATCACGACATCAGAAGAACAAGGGTGAAATTGAATGCCGTGGAATTCCGAAGGCGGTGGTGGTGGTCAGGGTCCCTGGGGACAGGGGCCGTGGGGGCAGGGCGGCGGACCGCGCAAGCCCAACCCGGGTGGCCGCGGGCCAAACCCGCCGGACCTCGATGACCTCATCCGCAGGGGGCAGGACAAGCTGAAGCAGGTGCTGCCGCAGGGCGGCGGTGGATATGTCGGCTGGCTTCTGGGGCTTGGTTTCATCGCCCTCGTGGTGGTCTACAACAGCGTCTATCAGGTCCAGCCGGACGAGCGCGGCGTCGTTCTGCGCTTCGGAACCTTCAACCGCGTCGCCGAACCGGGCCTCCACTTCGCGCTGTGGCCGGTCGAGACGATGGAGAAGCCGAAGGTCGGCGCGGTACGCCAGATCAACATTGGCAACGAGGCCAACGACGGCCAGATGCTGACCTCCGACAAGAACATCATCAATGTTCCCTTCTCGGTGTTCTGGCGCATCAACGATGCCAAGAACTACCTCTTCAACGTCGCCGACCAGGAGCGCGTCATCAGCGCCGTGGCCCAGAGCGCCATGCGCGAGGTGGTGGGCCAGACCCGCGCCCAGGCCATCCTGACGACCGGCAAGAACACCGTCGAGGCGCAGGTCATCGACATCACCCAGAAGCTGCTCGACGAATATGGCTCGGGCGTCACCGTGTCGTCCGTCAACCTCGGCGACGTGCAGCCGCCGCGTGAAGTGGCCGATGCCTTCGCCGAAGTGGTGCGCGCCGGCCAGAACCAGCAGCAGTCGATCAACGAGGCCGAGCAGTACCGGAACCAGAAGTATCGCCTCACCGACGGTGACGCCGCGAAGCTCGTTGAGGATGCCAATGCCTACAAGTCCGCCACCGTGGCGGAGGCGCAGGGCGAGGCCGCTCGCTTCCTCTCCGTCTATGAGCAGTACAAGAACGCCAAGGACGTGACGCGCGAGCGCATCTATCTCGAGACCATGGAGAATCTGCTGGGCGGCACCAACAAGGTCATCATCGAGCAGGGCGCCAACGGGCAGGGCGTGGTTCCCTACCTGCCGCTACCCGACCTGAAGGCCCGTTCGGGCGCGGCACAGAACTGAGCGGGAGCAGAGCCATGAACAGCACGTCCAAGACCATTTTCGCCGCCTTCGCCATCGCCGCGGCGCTGCTCTTCTACATGTCCTATTTCGTGGTGGACCAGACGCACAAGGCGCTCGTCCTGCGCTTTGGTGACATCGACCGCGTGGTGGAGAAGCCGGGCCTCTACTTCAAGGTGCCCTTCGCCGACACCGTGTCGCTGATCGACAACCGCATCATGATCTGGGAGAACAACGGCCGCCCGGTGCAGGATGTGGCCTCGCAGGTCTATATCGTCGACGCCTTCACGCTGGCGCGCATCAAGGATGCCCGCCTGTTCCGTGAAACGCTGGGCGCCGACATGCTGCAGGCCGAGACCCGCGTGGGTGCCCGCCTCGACGCCGCGCTGCGCCAGACCTATGGCCGCCGCTCCTTCGATGCAGCACTCTCGTCCGACCGCGCCACCATGATGCGCGAGATCCGCGACCAGCTTCGCCAGGAAGCCGACGGGCTCGGCATCGAGATCGTCGACGTTCGGGTGCGCCGCACCGACCTTTCCGAAAACGTGCTCGACCAGACCTATGGCCGCATGAAGTCGGAGCGCAATGCGCTGGCCCAGGACATCCGCTCGCAGGGTGAATCGACCAAGACCCGCATGAACGCCGAGACCGACCGCACGGTGACCGAGAAGCTCGCCCAGGCCAAGAAGGAAGCGGAGATCGTCCGCGGCCAGGGCGATGCGGAACGTAACCGCGTGTTCGCCGAGGCCTTCGAGCAGGATCCGGAGTTCTTCGCCTTCTATCGGTCCATGCAGGCCTATCAGAAGGCGCTGGGCGGAAACGGCACCACCATGGTGCTGAACCCGGACTCGGAGTTCTTCCGCTACTTCGGCGATCAGAAGGCCGGGGGCGCCACGGCCCCGCAGCCGGCTCCGGCCCAGCCGGCGCAGTGATGCTGGCAAATGTGCTGATGGCCCTCGGTCTCGTTCTCGTGATCGAGGGTCTTCTTTATGCCTTGGTTCCAGCCCAGCTGAAGGCCATGATGCAGTCAGTGCAAAATCTTTCGGACGACCAGTTGCGTATAGGGGGCGTTGCCGCCATGGCCACCGGTGTTGTGGCGGTGTGGCTGGTACACGCGGCGATGTTCTGAGACGAATTTCGAGGAGGGTGGTTATGAGCGGCAAGATCGTGACAATGCGCAGCCTGGTGCTGGCAGCGGGTATCAGCATGCTGGCGGCAACCGCCGTGCAGGCGCAGACCGCGGCACAGCCGACACAGGACCCCACCACCGCACAGATCCCGCTGCAGGAACTTCCCTCCGTCGCCGATCTCGCTGACCGGCTGCTGCCTGCGGTGGTGGAGATCACCATCGAGTCGGGCGGCGAAGCGGCCGCCGACGCACCCGAGACCCAGCAGGATGCGCCGGACGCCACGCCCGGCACGCCGCCGGACAGCGGCAACCCGGATGACCCGAACAATCCCTTCAAGGATTTCTTCGACGAGTTCCTCAAGCGAGGGCAGGGTGGCGAGCAGCCGAAGCAGAAGATGACCTCCATGGGCTCGGGCTTCGTGGTCGACCCGTCTGGCATCATCGTCACCAACAACCACGTGGTGGAAGGTGCGGAAACGATCGAGGTCCACTTCCACGACGACACTGTCCTCAAGGGTGAACTCGTCGGCCGCGATCCCAAGACCGATCTCGCGGTGATCCGCGTCAAGCCCAAGAATCCGCTGCCTACCGTGGCCTTCGGCGACAGCGACAAGCTGCGCGTCGGCGAATGGGTGATGGCCATCGGCAATCCCTTCGGCCTCGGCGGCTCGGTGTCGCTCGGCATCGTCTCGGCGCGGAACCGCGACATCAACGCTGGTCCCTATGATGATTTCATCCAGACGGATGCCGCCATCAACAAGGGCAATTCCGGTGGCCCGCTGTTCAACCTCAAGGGCCAGGTGATGGGCATCAACACGGCCATCTTCTCGCCGTCGGGCGGCTCGGTCGGCATCGGCTTCTCGGTGCCCTCCAACACCGCGAAGAACGTCATCGCCCAACTCACCCAATATGGCGAGACCAGGCGTGGCTGGCTGGGCGTGAAGATCCAGGCCGTGACGGACGAGATCGCGGAGTCACTCGCACTCGACAACACGCATGGCGCGCTGATCGCCGATGTCACGCCCACCGGCCCGGCCGAGAAGGCGGGCCTGCAGTCGGGCGACATCATCATCGAGTTCAACGGCCGCCCGGTGAACACCATGCGCGACCTGCCGAAGTTCGTGGCTGAAACGCCGATCGGCGACAAGGTGCCGCTCAAGGTTCTGCGCAAGGGCAAGGAAGTGGCGCTCACCGCCGAGGTGGGCCGCCTCGAGGACGGCGAGAAGCTGGCTGACGCATCGGGTGCCAAGAAGCCGGAACCCGCTGCCCCCGCCGTCGTCACCGCGCTCGGCATGACGCTGACCTCCATCACTGACGAGCTCCGCACCAAGTTCGGTATCGACAAGGACCTGAAGGGTGCTGTCATCACCGAGGTGGCGAAGGACGGTGCAGCGGCCGACAAGCGTCTCGAGCCGGGCGACGTCATCACCGAGGCGGGCGAGCAGGAAGTCCAGGGCGCGGCCGACATCTCGGCGCGCGTCGATGAAGCCCAGAAGGCGGGCAAGAGCTCGATCCTGCTGCTCGTCGCCAAGGGCGGCAAATCGGGTGAAATGCGCTTCATCGCCCTGAAGCTGAAATAACGAAGTGACCGGCACCCCGGCGAAAGCCGGGGCAAGGCATCCGTGAGGCGCTGGTTCACGCCACGAACTCGCGCCTCTCATACCCCCGCAGATGCAGCGCCCGTTGTGATTGTGCGCGCGTTGGCGCGGCAGTTTTCCCATTCCTGACGGCGAGCTGAAGGAGATCACCCCCAGCCGTCAGCAAGCGGTCAGTTTGGCCCGTCAAGTTTCACCTGTCCTGCAGATGTTCAGTGTAACGGTGAGCCCAGGCCCTTTGCCTGGCGCCGGGTGCGATGCCAGCTGCACGATCCAACGACAGCAAACTTATGAGGAATCGATCCATGAAGCTGATTGCCACGATCGCCGTCCTGAGTGTCGCAATGTCAACAGGCGCCTTTGCCGCCGCCCAATGCAGCACGAGCCCTGCAGCGAAATTCCAGCCGCAGGCCACGCTCGAAAGTCAGCTGAAGGCAGCTGGCATGAACGTTCGCCGTGTCAAGACGGAGAAGGGCTGCTACGAAGTTTACGCCATCGATAAGAACGGTAAGAAGGTCAACCTGGCCTTCAATGCGGAAACCCTCGAGAAGGTTGATAATCCTGAAGCCGGTGAGAACTGACCCCGAAGCATTGGGCGACGCAGGCGGCGACCACGTCATGGTCGCCGTCTGGGATCCGCTCGTCCGGCTGTTTCACTGGGGCATCGTGGCGAGCTTTGCCATTGCCTGGTTCAGCGCGGCCAGGTCTGATGATGTCCACATGTGGGCTGGATATGTGGCGGCCGTTCTCGTCGCTTGCCGGCTGGTCTGGGGACTGGCCGGTACGCGCCACGCCCGGTTCATCGATTTCGTCCGTTCGCCGCTGGCCGTGATCGCTTATCTGCGGGATATCTCGGTTGGCCGTGAGGCGCGGTACCTTGGGCACAACCCGGCTGGTGGTGCGATGATTCTCGTACTTCTCGCCGCCCTGTTGCTCACCGCCTTCAGTGGCTGGCTTGAAACCACCGACGCCTATTATGGTGTCTCCTGGGTTCAGGATACCCACAGCTATGCAGCGCATGGCATTCTTGTCCTTGTGGCGCTGCACGTCGGCGGCGTCGCGCTGGCGAGTGTCCGCCACAGGGAGAACCTGGTGCGCGCCATGATCACCGGCCGCAAGAGATCGCTCTCGGAATAGCCGCCCCTAGTCCCTGAAGGCGCTCTGCTCATACCCCTGCAGATAGAGCAGCGCTGTCAGGTCTCCGTGGTTCACGCGGTAGCGTGCCTCCGCCTGCACCTGCGGCTTGGCGTGGAGTGCCACACCCATGCCGGCGGCGCCGATCATCGCGAGGTCATTGGCCCCGTCGCCCACCGCAAGCGCATCAGCGGTGGAAATTCCAAGCCCGGCTGAAATCCGCCGCAGCGCGTCGAGCTTCGCCTGCTGCCCGAGGATGGGGTATCCCACCTCGCCGGTGAGCACGCCGTCCGCCACGATCAAGTCGTTCGCCTGGTTCTCGTCGAAGCCAAGATCCGCCGCCACTTTCGCGGTGAAGGGCGTGAATCCGCCGGAGACGAGTGCGGTATAGGCGCCATTGGCCTTCATGGTGGCGATCAGCGTGCGACCTCCGGCCATGAAGCTGATCCGTTCACGGAGGATTGTGTCGATGATCCCGGCATCGAGGCCCTTCAGCAGCTTCACCCGCTCCTTGAGTGCGCCCTCGAAGTCCAGTTCGCCGCGCATGGCGCGCGCCGTGATCTCTTTGATGTGGTCGCCGATCCCCGCCATCACGCCCAACTCGTCGATGCATTCCTGCTCGATCATGGTGGAATCCATGTCTGCGATCAGCAGTCGCTTGCGCCGGTTGGCGGCGGGAACGACGTTCACGTCGATGGGCAGTGCGGCAAGCTCGGCCACAGCAGCATCGCGGCCCGCGAAGTCCGCAACTTCCAGCGCCTCGCCCTTCGCCAGCCAGCGTGGGCTGCCCGCGCCGAAGTCGCGCAGCATGTCCGCAGTCGTCACGCCGATTGCATGGGACCCCGGGGCTGCTATGAGGACGAGAACGGATTCCATATGACCACCAGTCACCACAAACGCGCGCTGCTTATTGCAGGCCCCACCGCCAGCGGCAAGTCCGCCCTGGCGCTGAAGAAGGCCGCCAGACTGAACGGCGTCATCATCAATGCCGATGCGTTGCAGGTCTATTCGGCCCTGCGCATCCTCTCGGCCCGTCCCACGCCCGAGGAAGAAACCCGCACCCCGCATCGCCTTTATGGCCACGTCGGCGCCGAGCAGCCTTACTCCGTCGCCTCGTGGCTCACGGAAGCCCGCGGCGAGATGGAGGCCGCGTGGGAGCAGGGACTTCTCCCCATCGTCACCGGCGGCACAGGGCTCTATTTCCGTGCCCTCGAACTGGGCCTCGCCCCCGTGCCGGAAATTCCCGTAGACGTGCGCGCCCACTGGCGCAGCTTCGCGGGCGACCTCCATGCCGAACTTCTCTCGCGTGACCCCGCCATGGCCGCCAAGCTCCTGCCGACCGATCGCCAGCGCCTGTCCCGTGCGCTGGAAGTGGTCGATGCAACAGGCCGCTCGCTGCTCGACTGGCAGAAGGATGGCCAGTCCCAGGCGCCGCTCCGGGACGTCGCGGTCGAGCGCATCTTTATCGATATCCCGCGCGATGAGCTTTATGCCCGCGCCGAGGCCCGCTTCGATGCCATGCTGAATGCCGGCGCACTGGAGGAGGCGCGAGCGCTCGCCCATCTCGATCCCATGCTGCCTGCCATGAAGGCCATCGGCCTGCCGGAGCTCATCTCCCATCTCAGGGGTGAGATCACGCTCGAGGCGGCCGCCGTCAACGCCAAGACCGCCACCCGCAACTTCATCAAGCGCCAACTCACCTGGTGGCGCAGCCAGATGGTGCACTGGCGCTGACAACACGGGCGTCTTCACCTCCCCGCCGCCTGAGGAATCTACCGATATTGCCATTGGCCGGAGCCGCCATTAAACCCTTGCGCGCAGGATGGTTGGCAGTCCTGCGGCGAGAAAAAGGAGGGCCTCAGATGAAACATTTCGTGATCGCGATGATCGCCGCTGCAGCGGCGTTGAGCATTCCCGGGGCGGCCATGGCAGACGCCGTGATGGGGGCTGGCTTCCAGCAGGCCCAGGTTCGCATGCCGCAGCCCGCACCTTATCCCGACCCTGACATGCGCATGCCGGTTCCCGGCGCGGGCGGCGGCGTCAAGGGCTGCTGGCGGGCCAGGCAGGCGCTTTATGGCCAATATCGTCTGTCCTTCTGCCTCAACCGCGGCTCCGACGGCGGCTACCAGGTCGAGGGTGGCAAGCTCTCCTGCAACGGCGACATCGACTGGGTGCGCAACGGCAATCAGGTCGACATCCGCATGAACCGCGGCCGCTGCAACCGCAACACCGACTGGAGCCGCGACCGCATCACCTGCACCATCGACATGTATGGCGCAGCGCCGGGGCAGGCCACGCTCATTCCGGCCCAGGCCCGCATGCCGGTGCCCGGTGGCGATGGCTACGACATCAACCGTCTTGAATGCGTCTATCGCCCTGTCGCCGGCCCCTATGGCCCGACGCGCTTCGTGGCCAAGCGCGATTACTGACGTATCCGCGGGCGGAAGGGGTCTTGACGGCCCCGTTCCGCCCGCGTAAACAGCCGCCCATGAACACCATTCTCGTAGTAGGACCGCGCAACGCCGGGGAGGCTTAAGCCTCCAGGAACTGGTGGTGTTGCGCGGAAATCAGGCTCCCTCGGGGGCCTTTTTTATTGCCTGAATGACAAATCACGTGTTTGACGAACGGAAAAGTTGAAGAGGTTCTGAGATGGCCACCACCGAGATGACAGGCGCAGCAATGGTGCTGAAGGCACTGGCCGACCAGGGGGTCGACACAGTGTTCGGCTATCCGGGCGGCGCCGTGCTGCCGATCTATGACGAGATCTTCCAGCAGGAAAAGGTCGAGCACATCCTCGTCCGCCACGAGCAGGGCGCGACCCACGCGGCGGAAGGCTATGCCCGCTCCACCGGCAAGTGCGGCGTCGTGCTCGTCACCTCCGGCCCCGGCGCCACCAACGCGGTGACGGGCCTCACGGATGCGCTGCTCGACTCCATCCCCATGGTCTGCATCACCGGCCAGGTGCCCACGCATCTCATCGGCTCCGACGCCTTCCAGGAATGCGACACGGTCGGCATCACGCGTCCCTGCACCAAGCACAACTATCTGGTGAAGGACGTGAACGACCTCGCGCGCATCCTGCACGAGGCCTTCTATGTCGCCACCCATGGCCGCCCCGGCCCGGTCGTGGTCGATATCCCGAAGGACGTGCAGTTCGCCAAGGGCCGCTACGTCGGCCCCAAGAACATCGAGCACAAGACCTATCGCCCGCAGGTCAAGGCCGACCAGAACGCCATCCGCGCTGCGGTGGAACTCATCGCCACGGCCAAGCGCCCGATCCTCTACACGGGCGGCGGCGTCATCAACTCAGGCCCCACGGCGTCCAAGCTGCTGCGCGACTTCGTGGAGATGACCAACATCCCCATCACCTCCACGCTGATGGGCCTTGGCGCCTATCCGGCGGGCGGCAAGAACTGGCTCGGCATGCTCGGCATGCACGGCATGTACGAGGCCAACATGGCCATGCATGACTGCGACGTGATGATCTGCGTCGGCGCCCGCTTTGACGACCGCATCACCGGCCGCCTCAACGGCTTCTCGCCCAACTCGAAGAAGATCCACATCGACATCGACCCGTCGTCCATCAACAAGACGGTGCGCGTCGATATCCCCGTGGTCGCCGACGTGGCGCACGCGCTGGAGGACATGATCCGCGTGTGGAAGGCCAAGTCGATCAGACTCGACAAGAAGTCGCTCGATACCTGGTGGAAGCAGATCGACGGCTGGCGCGCCAAGGATTGCCTCAAGTACAAGAAGAACGCCGACGTCATCATGCCGCAATACGCGGTCGAGCGTCTCTATGAGCTGACCAAGGACAAGAACACCTACATCACCACGGAAGTGGGCCAGCACCAGATGTGGGCGGCACAGTTCTATCGCTTCGAGGAGCCGAACCGCTGGATGACGTCGGGTGGCCTCGGCACCATGGGCTATGGCTTGCCCGCCGCGGTTGGCGTACAGCAGGCTCATCCGGATGCGCTGGTCATCGACATCGCTGGCGATGCCTCGGTGCTGATGACCATGCAGGAGATGTCGACGGCCATCCAGTATGAGCTGCCGATCAAGATCTTCATCCTCAACAACCAGCACATGGGCATGGTGCGCCAGTGGCAGCAGCTGCTGCACGGCAACCGCCTGTCGCACTCCTACACGGAAGCACTGCCTGACTTCGTTAAGCTTGCGGAAGCCTATGGCTGCGTCGGCATGCGCGCCACCAAGCCCCATGAGCTCGACGATGCCATCAAGGAGATGATCAAGACGCCGCATCCGGTGCTGTTCGATTGCCGCGTGGCCGCGCTCACCAACTGCTTCCCGATGATCCCCTCGGGCAAGGCCCATAACGAGATGATCCTTGGCGAGGACGTGGCCGACGAGGACGTCGGCTCGGTGATCGACGCCAAGGGCAAGATGCTGGTTTAAGGGACGGAGAAAAGACATGAACGCTCATCTTCAGCCCTCGGGCTCAGCCTACTTCCTCGACAGCGCCAAGCCGCTGGTCGAAACCCACACGCTCGCCGTGGTGGTCGACAACGAGCCGGGCGTACTGGCCCGCGTCATCGGCCTGTTCTCGGGTCGTGGCTACAACATCGACTCGCTCACCGTGTCCGAGACGCAGCATGAGAAGCACGTCTCGCGCATCACCATCGTGACCAGTGCAACGCCTGCGGTGATCGAGCAGATCAAGAACCAGCTCGGTCGCATGGTGCCTGTCCACTCCGTGGCCGACCTCACGGTGCAGGGCAATTCGGTCACCCGCGAGCTCGCCATGGTCAAGGTGGCGGGTTCGGGCGAAAAGCGCGTCGAGGCGCTGCGCCTGGCGGATGCCTTCCGCGCCCGCGTTATCGACGCTGGCACCACCAGCTTCATCTTCGAGATCACCGGCAAGAGCGACAAGGTGGAACAGTTCATCTCGCTCATGGTACCGCTGGGCCTGGTTGAAGTGGCCCGCACCGGCGTTGCCGGCATCACCCGCGGTGCAGAGGGCATGAAGGTCTGAGGCCCGGTCCTCACATCCTCCACCACCCGTCATGGCCGGGTTGTCCCGGCCATTCTTTTTGGCGGCCACCGTACACTCCCTCAATCCGGCCCTCGCCGGGGTGACGCCAAAGAAAGCGGATGGAGGAGCGTGAGAGCCTCTGCCAAAGCTCCGCCTCGCGCTCCCCCACGCGGCCACGCGGAGGAACGGGAGGGGAGGCCGGGTGGCCTCGAAAACAGATTCACAATGTCAATCAGCAGCAGGCACGGTGAAGAATACATACCTAGCACAGGACAGAAAGAAAGTAAAGGAAAAAAATCCGTACTTCCGCCTCTCGTCCTCTCCCGCTCCGCGGGAGAGGAAGGGGCCCCAACGCAGTTGGGGG
>Ga0194035_1000253_pt1 | contig 32385 bp, 26 predicted proteins | sample JunL2320m_MetaG_FD_148680 | JGI IMG/M metagenome (GOLD analysis project Ga0194035, IMG submission 148680) | Anoxic zone freshwater microbial communities from boreal shield lake in IISD Experimental Lakes Area, Ontario, Canada - Jun2016-L239-20m | ecosystem: Environmental > Aquatic > Freshwater >...
GAGTTGATGCTCGCGTCTACACCTATGTAGTTGGAATGAAATACCCCATGCCTGGAATTGCCGGTGGCCACAGCGGTGAGCCAAACAAGTTGGTGCTGCGAGACGGTGATGCAGATGAGGTCGTGGTTGCGCACACTGCTGACTGGCTTCCGCTCGCTGCAGGCCAACGCATTCGCTATGACTACGGGGGTGGCGGCGGATGGGGGGACCCACTCGATCGCGATCCACAAGCGGTGCTTGATGACGTCCTCGACGAATATGTTTCTCATGCAGCGGCACGCAGCGAGTACGGGGTTGTGCTGACTGGATCACTCGACGATCTGAGCCTGGCGCTCGATCTTGCTCAGACCACAGCGCTGCGCACCGAACTCCGTGCCCAACGCCCAGATGCTGCGCAGACAGGTGCTGCTCAGTCAGGCGGTACGAAGTGAGCGGGTACAGGGTAGGGATTGACGTAGGTGGCACGTTTACAGACTTGATCTGCGTCACTCCGCAAGGAGCGGTATTGCTTGACAAAACCGCTACCACCCCGGCGGACCAATCCGTTGGCGTGATGAACGGCCTCGCACTTCTTGCTGAACGCGAGGGGACAGAGCTCATCGAGTTTTGCACGCTGATCGAGGTACTCGTACATGGGACCACCACTGCTGATAACACGATGATCGAGATGGATGGTGCCATCACCGGGATGCTCGTGACCGAAGGCCATCGCGACGAGATCGAGATGCGGCGGGTCCACAAGGAACAAATCTGGGACCCTTCCTATCCGGCTCCCGTGCCCATTGCGCGGCGGCGAGCTCGAATTCCAATTCCGCAACGCATGGACTACCTCGGGGAGGAACTTCTCGCACTTGATGAAACTGCCGTGCGAGCGGGAGTTCAAAGACTCAAACAACTTGGAGTTGAGTCAATTGCGGTGGTCTTTTTGTTCTCGTTCGTTGACCCATCCCATGAACTTCGGGCGAGAGAGATCATTCTGGAGGAGTACCCCGAGGTGGCTCATATTTCACTGTCTCATGAGGTCATGGCTCGCGGGCCTGAGTTCGAGCGCACCTCAACCACGCTGGTCAACGCCTATACCGCTCCGAGAATCACCATGTATGTGGAACAACTCGAACAAAAACTCCAGAGTGCCGGCTGCACAGCACCGCTGCTCCTGATGCAAGCAACGGGAGGCGTCATGCCTCCTTCGTATGTTTCGCATCGGGCAGTGACACTGCTTGGGTCCGGGCCCACCGGCGGCGTGATCGGAGCTGCTCGGGCTGCAGCCGAGGCAGGAGTCACTGAGTTTGTAGCAATCGATATGGGCGGCACCAGCTTTGATATTTGCCTAGTCCGAGACGGCCTGCCCGAGGTAAAGGCCGATTGGAACTGGCGTTACCGCTACTACATCGGCTTGCCAATGGTGGACATTCAATGCATCGGCGCTGGTGGAGGATCAATCGCCCGGGTGCGGCAGGGAACGCTTCTGGTAGGTCCGGAATCAGCCGGGGCGCAGCCCGGACCAGCTTGTTACGGCCGGGGCGGGACACGTCCAACAGTCACCGACGCTGACGCCATACTCGGGTACCTCCGGCCCACCGGATTTGCTGACGGTCGCATGGACCTCGACCTTGAGGCTGCCCGAGAGGCGATTCGCACTGAGGTTGCCGAGCCTCTCGGTGTTGACCTCATCAAGGCCGCATGGGGCGTGGAACGAATCGTCAATGCAAATATGGCAGCTGCAACACGGAAGGTTCTCGCTGGCTACGGCGCGGATGCCCGAGAACTGTCGCTGATTGCCTACGGCGGAAACGGTGCCGTGCATGCCTGGGCCATAGCCGAAGAACTCGGCGTCACTCGAGTCTTGATTCCACGGGCGGCTCCCGTGTTCTCGGCCCTTGGACTGCTTATTGCTGACTACCGAGTCGATCTGCAACTCGCGCAGGTATCACCCATCAGACTTGTAGACCCAGCGCAGCTGCACCGAATGCTGACAGACCTTTCTGCAGAAGCCGTTGCCGAACTTGATCCCGCTCAACTCAATCCAGATCAGATCGAGATTCAACTGTTCGTGCAAATGGCGTACCCAGGCCAAAATTTCGACCTAAGCATTCCCGCCCCACCCGCCGGCGAGTCCTCGGATTTCCTTGTAGAACTTATCGAGCGGTTCCACGATCAGCATCTTGCAGAGCGCGGGTTTGCGTTCCGCGAGAACAGCCCACTGCTGCGTGGCGTTCGAGCACTGGTGACTGGTAGCACTCCTCACCCACCGACCCTTGCGGAGTCCGCAGGTGTGAAAGATCTTGAGGGTGCTCGGACTGGTTCTCGGCCTGTGTACTTTGGCTCTGGATTTGTAGAGGCTCCTATTTTCGACGGGGGACTCCTTGGGGTTGGAGTCAGAGTCAGCGGACCAGCCTTGATTGAGGAGCGATTCACCGTGATTGTGATTCCACCTGGGTGGACTGCCGAGCTGCTCGAGAGTTCCTCCTTTGAGTTGAGCAAGGACTAACTGATGCAAGCTGGTCTTACCCCAACCCAAACGCTCAGTCTGATCGCGCTCATGAACAAGTTGGTTCCGGGTGATGACCTTTCTCCGGCCGCCGGGGATTCTGGCGGGGCCGAGTACGTGAACATGTTGCTCACCGCATTCGACTACGACCCTCCCCATATTTGGGCGGGGGGGCCGTTCTCTGGCCGGCACGGGGGCGCAGCAAGTTTCGAGAACTGGCTTGAGCTTGGGCCGTGGGAAATCCTCGCTTGGAAGTCCCGGATTGAGGATCTCAACAACCAGTACCACACAGGCTTAGATTCGCTCGGCCCTGAGCTTGCTGAGATCTCTGATGAGTTCCGCGAACTGGTCTTCACCCATGCCTGCGAAGCCCTGTACGGGGACCCGGTCTACGGGGGTAATCGCGAGATGAGCGGATGGCTCGCAATTGACTATCAGGGAGACTCTCAGCCGAAGGGGTACACCGACCAAGAAGTGAGTGCCCCATGATGCTCGGGGCCGTTGACGGGGTTGACGCCGACGCGATCATCATCGGGTCAGGCCCCGGCGGGGCGGCTGTTGCGCATTCGCTCACCCAAGCGGGTTGGTCAGTCATCTTGTTAGAGAAAGGGCGGAACCACCTGTTGTCTCTGCAGGCGCCATTTGCGCCACTCGGCCACTTCTCGAACGACGAAATCAAGTTCACACAGCGGCACTTTTTGGGACCAGACCCAATTTTGGAACCGCGAACATTTCGACGGTCCTTAGCCGACGGCGATCGACTGCTCACTGGAGAGGTCAACAACTTGCCCTCAACTCTGGGCGGGGGAGGCGTGCACGCTGATGGCAAATTGCCGAGATTTAGAGAGATCGACTTCCAGCTTCGTAGCGAGCTAGGACCGGTCGAGGGTGCGGACATCGCTGACTGGCCGCTGAGCTACGCAGACCTAGAGCCCTATTACGCCGAGGCTGAAAAGCTCGTGGGTGTTGCGGGCGAGGAGACCAACCCCTTCGCCGCATGGAGGTCTGGTCCGTTCCCCATGCCGCCCGGGGCCGACATGTTCGGGGCGCAGATCTCATCGGCCGCTGCTGAGCGCGCTGGGCTTCACCCGTACCGAGCACCAACCGGAGTGAACTCGGTGGAGTACCAAGGACGTCCAGCCTGCAACAACTGTGGATTCTGCGCCTTTTATGGTTGCCCGATTGAGGCTAAAGGTGACCCGGTAGGCATGCTGCGCGCAGCGCTGGAAACAGGCCGCTGTCAGATCATTCCTTCGGCTTATGTAACTGAGATCACCACTGATCCAGCGAAAAAGAGGGCCACGGGTGTCCGATACCTGGACTTGTCAGTCGCGCCCAACGCTCAGGGAGAAGCACCGGTTCTTGAGCTTCGCTCACATCACCTGGTGCTAGCGGGGGGCGCATTCGAAACCCCGCGGCTACTTCTGCGTAATGAGCTTGGCAACTCCTCTGGTCGAGTTGGCCAACACCTGATGTTTCATTTTCAAACTCTGGTGGTTGGTGCATTTCGGGAGCGTCTCTGGGGTGCGAGCCGAGGGCGGTCAGTGACGCACCTGCACGACGATCACATCGATGGAGACCAAGCTTCTCAGGCTGCAGCTGCGGCGGCCGGACTGCCATGGATCCGGGGCGGAATCGTCGAACACGGCAGCTCAACAGGCCCCGTCAACGAAGCACTTCTTCAAGGCGCTGGCGTTCATCATCCTCTTGCCATGCGCAACTCGGAACTACGCGAACGCCTCTGGGTGTTCACGATGCAGGGAGAGGACCTATCTCAGCAAACCAACCGAGTGGACCTTGACCCGACTGTCCGCGACGCATGGGGATTCGCTGCCGGCCGCGTGACCTATCAGCCACATCAACACGAGCTCGTAACTTCGAATCATGTGGCACCCATTCTGGAAGGGCTTTTGCGTGATGCGGGGGCAGTCTGGACTGCGGGAAGCACCTCGCCGCCAGTTGGCGACCATGCGGGAGCCTCACCTATGGGTCTTGCGCCGGCGAGCTACCACATTATGGGTACTGCAAAAATGGGCTTCGATCCACTCAACTCAGTAGTAGATCCGACCTCTCGGCTCTGGGACCTTCCCAACGTCATCATCGCTGACAGTTCGGTGTTCCCAACCTCAACTGGCTACGGGCCAACCTTGACTCTGGTGGCCCTTGCCACTCGGGCGGCACGGCTCCTAACGGGCAATCCGCTCGCAGAATCACAACCCACCTAGGTCACGAACGTGGCAGTCCCAAAATGCGGTCACCAATAATTGTTTTTTGAATCTCCGAGGTTCCGCCAGCAATCGAAGCCGCCATCGACCACAGATACTGCCTCTGCCAAGGTCCGACGAGTGGACTCGATTCCGCTAAGACCTCGAGCGCAGCGGCAGACAGTTGTTGAGTCATCTCAGTCCACGCCAACTTGATATAACTCGATTCGGGCCCTGGCTCCTCTCCATGAGAGAGCCGAGTCAGCGTGCGCCAGTTGTGAAGCTTTAACAATCGAAGCTGAATGAATGCGGTTGCCAGTTGCTCGCTCACCTCGGGGTCGCGAAGAGTTCCCAACTCGTCTGCAAGGCAGTACAACTCCTCCAAGAAAACCTCATGCACAACTTGTTCCTTGAATGGAAAGTTGGTGCCGCGTTCGTGCGCCAGTGTGGTGTTAGCAACAGCCCAGCCAGCATCGAGCTCGCCGACAAGGTGATCTGCAGGAACGAATACATGATCCAGAAAGACTTCGTTGAATTCAGCCTCCCCCGTCATCTGGACCAGCGGTCGGATTTCGATGCCTGCGGAGTCCATGTCAATGACGAGATAGGAAATCCCCCGATGCTTCGGAGCCTCTGCATTGGTTCTCGCTAAACAGATCCCCCAGCGCGCATATTGGGCATAGCTCGTCCAGACTTTTTGGCCAGTCACCAGCCAACCAGCGCGCCCATCAGGCAAGGTTGTCGGCTCTGCGATAGTTCGAAGCGAAGCCAAATCAGAGCCGGCATCAGGCTCACTAAACAACTGACACCAGATCTCGGAAGCATCCAAAATGCTCGGGAGCCATCTGCTTCGCTGTTCGGCGGTGCCGTGTGCCAACAAGGTAGGTCCGGCCAGATTCAAACCCACGCGATTGACGAGCTGCGGAGCCCCGGAGCGGGCGTATTCCATGTTGAATAGAGCGACTTGCACTGGCGTGGCATCGCGCCCGCCCACAGCTGTTGGCCAGGTGATCCCAACCCAATTTGCGGCTGCTAATTTTGCCTGCCAGGCCCGTCCCCACAGAATCTCATCATCAAGATTGTCGAATTCCGGGGGGATCTGCACATGCGCAGCAAGGAACTCACGGGCTTGGTTCGCAAAGGCAAGTTCAGACTCGGTGAATGACAGATCCATCCTGTGCCCCTACAGCTCCCAAAATCTTTGGCGACCTGCCTGTTGTAACTCTGAGCGCAACTGTTGCTCATCACTGCTGGTGAACTTGCGGTAGACAGCATCCCCGCGTTCACGCACCCAGAGTTGGTCGCTTCCAATCTCGGACCTGCGGTATTTCTGCGTGGATAGCCGTCGGGTGAGCACCTTGTTGGTGCCCGTGGTGGGCAGGGTTTGAGCCACTCTGACATAACGCGGCCGCCACTTGGTCATTACCTCGGCAGAAGCATCAAGCCAGCTCGCGAATTCCGAGGGGTCAAATGTGCGACCCGGGCGCATCACCACTGCTGCCATGACCTGATCCCCAGCATGCACATCGGGAACCCCATAGGCCACTGCCAGAACAAAATCGGGGTGAGTGGAAAGCGCCGATTCGATTGGGCCCGAGGGAAAATTCTCGCCATCCACACGGATCCAATCGGAAGTCCTACCGGCAAAGTACAAGTAGCGATCCTGGTCGAGGTAGCCCAAGTCTCCTGACCAGTACCAGCCTTTGCGCGTAGCTGCAGCAGTGGCCTCTTGGTTGTTGTAGTAGCCCTCGAATGGCCCGGCACCAGCAGTGTTCACAATCTCGCCAATGCATTCGGCCGGATTGAGCAGAGACCCAGCGGCATCAAACTCCGCTGCCGCACAGGGCTCGCCTTGCTCAGAAATAATTGCAAGTGACTCCCCCGCAATTCCCATCGCACCTTGACGTGGGTCTGCGTCACGGTTCACGGCGATGGCGCCTTCAGTAGATCCAAAGGCGTCGATCACCTTGACCCCGAATCGCTCAGAGAACTGCTCAATGACCTGCGGAGATCCTTCGTTGCCGAAGGCAACGCGCAAAGAATTGTTTGCGTCATCAGGCAACTCGGTAGTCGCAACAAGGTAGGACAGGGGCTTACCCGTGTAGTTGAAATACGTGGCTTGATACTGACGCACATCCTCCAGCCAATGAGAAGCCGAGAACTTGCGGCGAAGGCCCACCGCACAGCCGGCAACAAGCGAAGGCAGCCAGCCGACCATGAGAGCATTGGAATGGAAGAGCGGCATGCAGATGTACCCAACATCAGTTGGGCCTAGCTCGAGCAAAGAAGCCAACCGATTGCCAGTAGTAAGCAACCTTCTCTGCGAACAGATCACGGCCTTTGGCGCCGAGGTCGTTCCCGAGGTGAAGATCAACGCCCAAGGCGTCTCTGCCGAAGGTTGAATTCCGGGGTCTGCATCGGAGACCGCATTGAGGGCAGCCTCTAGGTCATCAGGTGTGATCCTTTTAGACTGAGCGTCGGCAATCTCACTAGGGAACCGGTTCGATACCAGCAGCTCACAATGGTTGAGTTGCCCAGTGATGAGTTCGATCTCGGGCCAGTGCTCCGGCTCAGTAATCACCAGATCTACATCGGTATGGACAAGGTCGCGAACAAGATGTTCTCCAACTCGGGTGTGATTCAGCCCCACAATCGTTGACCCGCTGAGCGCTGCACCCCCAAGAGCAAAAAGGTAATCAGGTGTGTTGTCGAGCAACAGCCCCACGTGTAGTGGCCGGTCATCACTACCGTCAGCTCGCGACTGCCGACGGCTCAAGAACAGCTGCGCCCAGCGCTGCGACTCGGCCACGTACTCACCGTGGGTCCAGGTCTGAGCTGCCCAGTGGATTGCTGGCCTGGCTGCGATGACAGGATCAGAAGCGTTCGCCCTGAGCAGTTCAGCAGCATTGGGGGCGGGAAGATTTGCCTGGCCCGGAGCTGGAACTGTGATGCCCAGAGCTGGAGCTGTGACGATTGAGTCCTGCACGACATGCACTCTACTGACACCAGCGTCAGTAATGTATTGGGCATTGCGTCTTCATCATCTACTCTGCCGTCATGGCGACTAGTCCGAGTACCCCGACCCGCGCTCGCGGACGAGCAACCAAAGCAAAGCTGATGACCGCAGGGGTTGCAGTGTTTTCGGATAAGGGGTTTCGCGCTGCTCGCGTAGATGACATCGTCAAGCGGGCGCGGATTTCGCATGGAACCTTCTATTTGTACTTCAGCTCCAAGGATGACTTGTTTGAGCAACTCGTCGCTCAAGTGGCGGAGGAACTCAAATCACTCACTGAGTCACTTCCAATAATTTCTCAGACCCAAGAAAGCCGAGATGGGCTCGAGCAGTGGTTGGTCTCCTTTATCGAGCTGTACTCCAAGTACGGCCCCCTCATTCGCAGTTGGACCGAGGCAGAGCGCCGTGAGGTTTCCACACAAGAGGATGTGCTTGGCACGGTGGCGGACGCGCTCGCCCTAAAGGTCAAGATTCGCAAGCGCAAAGACTTTGATCCGCGGATAGCCTCTCTGGCATTGCTTGCCATGGTGGAGCGTGTGAACTACTTCTCTGTCACGGGTCAAGTGGATGAAGAGGCCGAGAATCTTTCTCGCACCTTGGCAGACATCATGCTGGATGCATTTTTTGCTTAGCAGATTTCGCAAACACACCCGCATGAGGCGCTAACTGACGCTAGTGTCATGTTGAGATATCTGATACCGGGGGGTTTCATGCGATCCAAGATTTTAGTCACCGCAGTTTTCGTTTCTCTGCTGGCTGCAGCCTGCAGTAATTCAACTTCGGAAGGGACGACAACCACTTCTGCTGCCAAAGGCGGGGATAGCTCCGCTACCCAGGTGGCAGTCACTGCTCCTGGGGTGACGGCGGACGAGATTCGGGTTGGGGGCGTCGCCTCGACTACCAATCCGCTCGGTGGAAAGTATGGCGAATCATTTGATGGGGTGAAAGCCTATTTCGCCATGGTGAACGCAGAGGGTGGCATCTACGGCCGCAAACTCACCATGGCCTCAGAACGAGATGACCAACTCAGCAATAACGATGCCGAGGTACAAGGCCTACTCGAACAAGACAACATCTTCGCGGCGCTTCCCATGACCACCTTGTTATTCACTGGTGCTGACCGACTCGTTCAGGCCGGGATTCCTACCTTTGGCTGGACGATCAACCCTGAGTGGCAAGGCACCACAGAGGTTCCAAAGCTGAACCTGTTCGGCCAAGCAGGGTCATACCTCTGCCTCGGCTGCGAGCAACCAGAGGTTGCCTACGTAGCCAAAATCTCTGGCAGTCACAAGATCGGCGTACTGGCCTACAACGTTCCTCAATCCTCGCAATGTGCCGACGGTTGGGAAAAGACTTTTGACGTGTACGGCAAAGAGGTCGGCGCAGAAGTGGTGTTCTCGGACAAGTCCCTGAGTTACGGGATTACCGACCTCTCTGTGCAGGTGTCAAAGATGAAGGATGCAGGGGTAGACATGGTGGTCACCTGCATGGACACCAACGGAGTTGTCTCACTCGGCAAGGAACTCAAGAAGCAGGCCGTTGAGGCCATTCAGTTTCTGCCCAACGGCTATGACCAGTCCTTTTTAGACGAGTTCGGAGACCTATTCGAGGGTTCCTACGCGTGGACCTCTTTTGCTCCCTTCGAAAGCACACCACAGCCGAAAGGGCTCAAGAACTACATGAAGTGGATGAAGATCACAGGCGGGAGGATTGGTGAGAACAGTTTGGTGGGTTGGCTCAACGCTGATCTGTTTGTGACTGGCCTGCGAAAGGCTGGACCAAATTTCGATCAGCAAAAAGTGGTGTCTTCAATTAACACACTGACCGATTACACCGCTGATGGCCTGCTGAGTTCAATCGATTGGTCAAACGAGCACAACAAGCGCGGTGACACCGCTTGTGGAGCTGTTCTGATTGTGAAGGATTCGAAATTCGTCCCCGTCACTATTGCAAAGGGCAAACCCTTCTCCTGCTTCGCTTTGAATACAGGCGTACTCACCCCCACGGCTCAGTAATCACTCGTGGTCGACCTGTTCGAGTACGCGCTGAGGGGTATTCCGACGGGGTGTGTGTTTGCCCTGCTTGCAGTTGGCTTGGTGCTGACCTACAAAACCTCTGGAGTGTTCAACCTGGCCTTTGCTGCTCAGGCTTACACCAGTGCCGCAGTCTTTTATGTGCTCAGAAAAGAGCAGGAATGGCCGTTGTTCTGGTCAGCATTCATAGCGATTGTGATTGTTGGCCCGGCGCTAGGGCTGCTTTTGGAGCGGGTGTTGTTTCGACACCTACGAGGTGCGGGATCGCTAGCCAAAATGGTGACCTCCCTTGGCTTGCTGATCGCGATACCCGAGATTGTCAAACTGTTCTTCGGCTCTGACGCCAAATCGAACCCTCCTCCCTTGTGGTATGTGCGACGAACCGACGAATGGCTCTGGCCTCAGGGCAGCCGATTTGTCTTTGATGCAGGACAAGTCGCAACCATTGTCTCGACGTTGGTTGTGGTTGTGGGCCTCACCGTGTTGTTTCGATATACCAATCTGGGGCTTCGGATGCGGGCGGTGGTGGAGAGCCCGCGACTTGCAGAACTCAATGGTGTGAACGCTGAGCGGGTCTCGATGGCCTCATGGATGCTCTCATCCATGTTGGCTGGCTTGGCCGGCGTGCTCGTCGCTCCGCTGTTCGCTTCCCTGAACCCGATCGACCTCTTCACGCTCCTCGTAGCGGCGCTTGCCGCAACGGTGGTGGGTGGCCTGAGCAGCATCCCGCTGACTTTCCTAGGTGCCATTGGCTTGGGAATGTTGCAGGCAGTTCTTGCAGGATCGCTGCCGACAAATAGCGTCTTGGCCACTGGACTACGGCCAGGGTTGCCGTTCGTCGTGCTGTTCGCGTTGCTCATTTTTCGGCCCGGGCTTCGTTCAAATTCTGAGGTGAGTGACCCCCTCGCCACCGTTGATCCTCCTCTACCCGTGCCTGTTGCAGTCAGTCGCCCGCGATGGATGAGCATCTCCTCTCGAACCATCGGGGTGCTGGCCACGTTGATTGCGTTCTTGGTCTCTTGGTTCCTACTGGACGGGTATTGGCTTGCGATTGTTATCTCTGGGGTGGTGCTCGGCGTCATCATGCTCTCCTTGACTGTTGTCACGGGTATCGGCGGGATGTTGTCCTTGGCCCAAGCAGCGCTCGCTGCGATTGGGGCGTTCACCACCGCTCAAGTCGTAACAGCCACCGGCCTTCCAGTGCTCGTGGCCATGCTGATCGGGGCAGCAGTAGCCGCAGCATTTGGGGCACTGCTCGCTATCCCGGTGGTGCGCCTTGATGGCGTTTATTTAGCCCTTGCGACGCTCGCGTTCGCACTGATGTTCGAGAGTATTCTGGTGCCGTTGTCTTGGGTGAGTGGTGGCTCGGTTCCCCTTCCTGTGCCTCGGCCAGTAATCGGACCATGGGACCTCGCTGAGGACCGATACTTTCTGTTGTTTGCAGCGCTGTGCCTCACGGTGATTGCCCTTGGCGTGATTCGCGTTCGGCAAGGCACAACGGGAAGATTCCTCCAAGCCATCCAAAGCAGTCCAACGGCGGCCAACTCAATCGGGATTAGTGGAGGCCGCTCTCGAATCATTGCCTTTACTCTGGCCGCTGGAATTGCCGGATTTGGAGGAGGCCTGCTCGCATCCTTTGCGGGCTACGCGAACTACCAGGCCAGCTTCCCGTACGTTGTTGGCTTGGTCTGGGTGGCCATCGTCATCTCCTCTGGCGCCCGCAGCATCCAAGCTGCGGTTTTCTCTGGCATCACGTTCTTCTTGTTACCCGCAGTGTTGAACCAGATTTTTTCTTGGCCGGCAGACTATTTGGTTTCCCACCCGCAGGCTCCAGAGTGGATGCAGAACCTCTTGAGTCTGGTTCAACCGAATTGGGCTTTGCCAGTGTCGTTCATCTTGTTCGGGATCGGTGCATTCACCTACGCCAAACACCCCGAGGGGATCATCGAGGCGCAGACCAACTCCTCGGTCAATGCAGTACTGCGCTGGACTGAGCGGCGCAAGGCAAAAATCGCCGCAAACAGCAGCACCGACGCGCCGCAGGTGTCTGCCTCGTGAGCGCTCCCGACCTGCCAAAAGAACAGCTGGCACCGCTTCTTCAGGCCTCCGGTATCAGCAAGCGATTTGCGGGGCTCATGGCCCTTGCCGATGTCTCGATTCAGGTTGAGGCAGGCGAGACAGTGGCGGTGATCGGTCCAAACGGTGCCGGGAAAAGCACCCTGTTCAACTGTTTAACTGGGGTAATTTGTCCAGACCGAGGCACGGTAACACTGAGTGGCCAACGGCTCGAGAATCTGGGGCCAACCCAACGATCCCGGCTGGGCATTGCCCGGACCTTCCAGCGAATTGAACTGTTTGGCGGAATGAGTGTTCGCGATCATCTGATGGTTGCTGAACGTGCCCGCTCAGGACGCGGTGGGTTGTGGTCTGATCTCTTTCGATCCTCCAAGCCCACCGAAGAGGAGCATGCACGTTGCCAAGCAGTACTTGACCTGCTCGGCCTTGACGAGGTTCAGGACCGTTCCGCAGACTCACTCTCCTTAGGCAAGGGCCGCCTCGTAGAGCTGGCACGCGCACTGATGTGCGAGCCAAAACTCTTATTCCTTGATGAACCCTCCTCGGGACTCGACCGTAACGAAACCGAAGAGATGAGTCTTGCGCTCGAGATGGTGCAGCGCGAACACGGAACCGCAGTGGTGCTCATCGAACATGACGTGCCTATGGTGCAACGCCTTGCAACTCGCATTTACGTACTCGACTACGGAAGCTTGATTGCGAGTGGCAACACGTTGGAGGTGCTCGAAGATGAGGTCGTTCGGGCAGCGTATCTTGGAGTAGCCACATGACTGTTCCTGTGTTGAGTTGCGAGAATCTCGAGGCTGGCTACGGCCCATTCCGAGCTCTATTTGGTATCTCCTTCGAGGTGGCTGAAGGCACAGCCGTTGCCCTGATCGGTCCAAATGGGGCGGGAAAGTCAACGTTGGCCCGAGTAGCGAGCGGGCTCGTTGCTCCCTCGGCTGGGCGGGTACTGGTCAACGGTGAAGAGATGACAGGAAAGGCCCCGCATGAGTTCGCCGAGGCAGGAATCGCACATGCCCCCGAGGGGCGCGCTGTCTTTGCAAGCTTGACGGTAGAGGAAAATCTGGAACTCGCGTTTCGAGAGTCGCTCGGCCGAAAGGGTGTGGCAGCCGCGCTTGACGAGGCCTACGAGATGTTTCCTCGGCTCAAGGAGCGACGCACGCAACTCGCCGGCACACTCTCGGGTGGCGAACAAAGAATTCTGACGCTTGGCAGAGTCATGATTCTGCGACCGAGACTTCTGATTGCCGATGAACTCTCATTGGGGTTAGCCCCGATGATCATCACCGAGGTCTACCGAATTCTTGAAAAGATCAAGGCGGCTGGCTGCGCCCTTCTCATCGTGGAACAACACATGGATTACGCGCTGGCCTTAGCCGATGAGGTGCTGCTCCTGCGGCAGGGAGAGGTCACCTTTCGGGGTCCACCAAGTGAGCTGGACCGAAGGTCAGCCTCACTTCTGTCTGAGTCGCTGTCCGAGTCGCTGTCCGAGTCGCTGTCCGAGTCGCTGTCCGAGAACCCACCACAACAGGAGAATTCACCATGACCACCGAATCGGCGCCACTGCCCGAGTCCATCCCAGCAGCCGTGTACCAATCTCAGCGAGTAGTCACCATCGAACAGCGACCACTAGCGGAGCCCAACCCGGCTCAAGTGGTCGTCGAGGTCAGTCACTGCGGAATCTGTGGCAGCGACCTTCATTTGATCGACGAGGGCTGGGGACAATCAGGAGACGTGTTAGGCCATGAGTGGAGCGGAGTTGTTCGCTCAGTTGGTGACTCTGTGGTTGAGTTCCAACCTGGGGATCGAGTCATCGGCGCCGATTCACCAAGGTGCGGTGTGTGTGCCGCTTGCGTGGCTAAAAAGCCATCCCAGTGCGAGGATCGCGAGCCAACTACGGGCCATTTCGACGGTGCCTTTGCTACCCATGTACTTGCTGATGCCAACACCTTGTTGCATATTCCAGATGAACTCGGACTTCGCGAAGCGGCACTTGCCGAGCCCTTGGCTGTGGCCCTGCACGCAATCACCCGGTCAGGGATTGAGCCGGGCAATAGCGCAATTGTTTTTGGTGCCGGGCCAATCGGCGCCCTCATCGCAGCAGTACTCATACAGGCCGGGCATCGCGTGACGGTGGTGGAACCTGCTGAGCAACGCCAAGAACTCGCCGGTGGCCTTGGGTCCGCTGCTGTGTTGCGTCCCGAGGAACTGCCGAGCTTCGACATGGGCCAGGTAGATACGCTCGCCGAGGAGGCCGTGCACGTGGTGTTTGAATGCTCCGGGCGGCGCGATGCGATGGAATCTGGATTTCAACAACTTCGCCGGGGCGGAGTGCTCGTGTTGGTGGGTACAGGAATCGACCGGCCAAGATTCGACCCAAATCGGATGATTCTGTTGGAGCTGACCGTGCGCGGGGCGTTTGTGTATGACGCCGACGGGTTTGATCGGGCCCTAGAGATGTTGTCGAGCGGAGCACTCCCCACAGATCTGCTCATCGATCAGGCTGAGTATGACCTCACGGGGATTGCAGAGGCGGTTGACAGACTCGTACGGGGCGAACATTCCGGCAAAGTAATGATCACACCAGGAGGAACAGACCATGACTGACCAGAATCCCAAAAGCCAGGCTTCAGCTCAACAGCTGTTTCCCGCTGGGATCCCTCGGCTGAACCACATCGGGCTATCGCTGCCCGCTGACGCCCTGAGCGCAGAGGGCCGAGCCGAGATCCTTGCTTTTTACGGCGAGTGTTTCGGCTGGACCGAGCTGCCTACCGAGACTCTTGATCGCGCCAGAATGGTGCTTGCAGTCGGCCACTGGGATCAGTTCGTGTTTCTGCACGCGGATGATGACCCCATGAACTGCCCACGCCTTGATCATTTCGGTGTCTCGGTACAATCCCGAGCTGATCTTGACTCTGCTTGGTCTCGAGTCGCTCGTTGGGCGGAGCGTGACAGTCGAGTCGATGTGATGGAACCGAATGTGGATGACTTCGAGGTGTTGAAGATTCATTCCTTCTACGTTCGTTACTTATTACCCATGATGGTCGAAGTTCAATACTGGGAGTTTGCCTAATATGTCGAGTCATCCGATCAGATACGGAGCCTTTGTCCCGCAAGGATGGAAGCTTGAATACACCGGGGTCGACCCTCGTGAGGCTTGGCTGACTTCGGTCAGCTGGGCGCAGCATGCCGAGGAACTCGGATATGACCACCTGTGGGTCTATGACCACGTTGAGACGGTGCCACGACGCGAACGCACTCACTGTTTCGAGGCGTTCACCATGCTGGCAGCGCTGTCACAGGTAACCGAGAAAGCCGAACTAGGCCAACTCGTCACCTGTGTGGGATACCGAAACGTAGGCCTGCTCGCTAAGGAGGCCGCCTGCGTTGACGTCATGTCGAATGGTCGGCTCATTCTTGGCATTGGCGCTGGCTGGTTTGACCGCGAGTACCAGGCCTACGGATACGAGTACCCGTCGAATCGGGACCGCCTGGCTCTGCTCAATGAAGCCCTCGAGGTCATTCCACAACTCTGGTCAGAGGAGGTCGTTACCTACGAGGGTCAACATATTCACCTTGATGGTGCCTACTGCGAACCACAACCGCTGCGTTCCCCTCGGCCGCCGATTCTTGTTGGCGGTGGCGGCGAAAAAGTGACACTACGGATCGCCGCTCGTCATGCAGATTTGACCAACTGGCAGGTGGGGCTGGACTCATACATTCATAAGTCGAGCCTGCTCGAGGGCTACTGCGAAGACATCGGACGAGACCCTGAGTCAATCATTCGCACTCACGGACCCGACTGTCTCATAGTCAACTCACAGGCCGAGCTTGATCAGTGGCTCGAGACCAAAGATGGGGGCCATCTTTGGGGTGCTACAGGCCATGACGAATACCTGAGAGACAACTTCGTAGGCACCGTGGAGCAGGTTGCAGAGAAGGCCCAAGCCTTTCTCGATGCTGGGTGCTCCGAGTTCATTTTGTGGTTCCGAGATGCACCTTCTTATGACTCCCTCGATGCCTGGATGCAAGGAGTCGTGCCGTTGCTTAACTGACGCCAGCGTCAGTTAAGGTCGGTGTCAGGTAGTGTGGTCAGATGTCGCGCCGAGTAGCAATCGTGGGAGTCGCACTGTCCGATACCGGACGCGTGGACGAACTCACTCCCTTTCATTTGCATGCCCAAGCTGTTCGCGGAGCAATTGCTGATGCTGGGCTCACCAAGGAGGATATTGACGGGTTCGCGTCACACGGAACTGGCACGCTGCCACCAATCGAGGTAGCTGAATACCTCGGGTTACGGCCGACTTGGTTCGACTCCACGGGCATTGGCGGGGGAACCTGGGAAGTCATGGCGGCCCATGCAGTTGATGCCATTAGCAACGGCCACGCCGACGTCATTGTGCTGTCCTATGGCTCAACAACTCGCGCCGATCTCAAAAAGGGCCGCCGCACAGCAAACCTGAGCTTTGGCGCCCGAGGACCAATTCAATATGAGGTCCCCTACGGGCACACACTGATTGCAAAGTACGGCATGGCAACCAACCGCCATCGCTACGAATACGGAACCACGATGGAGCAGCTGGCCGAGATTGCGGTCTCGCACCGCTATAACGCCGGCTTCAATCCAGATGCCTACTACCGCGAGCCAATCACCATTGAGGAAGTGCTCGATGGTCCAATGATTGCCGACCCGTTCACCAAACTGCAGTGCTGTATCCGCTCAGACGGCGGTTGCGCAGTTGTGTTTGCCGCTGAAGATCGCGTGGTTGACTGCAAGACTGATCCAGTCTGGGTGCTCGGTTCAGGCCAGCATGCCTCGCACAGTTCCATGTCGGAATGGGATGACTTCTGTGTTGGCCCAGCAGCCAAAGCGGGGGCCGACGCATTTGCTCGCGCAGGTGTGACTCCTGCAGACATCGACCTGTGCTGCATCTATGACGCGTTCACCTTCATGGTGCTCGAAACGCTCGAAGATTTGGGATTCTGCGCCAAAGGCGAGGGCGGGTCATTCGTTGAAGATGGCAAGCTCCGTATTGGTGGTGCGTTGCCCACAAACCCCGATGGCGGTGGACTCTCTGCCTGTCACCCCGGAATGCGCGGACTGTTTCTAATCGTTGAGGCCACCCGGCAGCTACGTGGCGATTACGCCGCGGCTGGCACGCCGGAGCGGCAGGTCGCTGAAGCCGAACTCGCCTGCGTCTCGGGTACCGGCGGCTGGTTCTGCGCCAATGGCACGATGATCTTGGGTTCAGGCTGAGGGCTGTTCTGGGGCAAATACAGCCATCGTGACTTCGTCTGTGACGGCCTCGGTGCGAAAGCTCAGCCGCATCCCGATCTTGAGCTGATCGGGTTCGCAGTCAACTACCCGCGTCATCATGCGAGGTCCTTCATCCAAGTCCACCATGGCTGCAATGTAGGGAACTTGTTCCCCGAATGGAGGCAGGTCATTTCGAAATACAACCGAGTGCGTGTACAACACCGCACCGCCGCTCGCCTCGACCCAACTCACATCCTCGCTCCAGCAGAAGGGGCAAAACGGCCTTGGGTAGGAATGATACTGAGAACAACTCGCACACAACTTGAGCAGGAGTCGGCCTTCGCGAAGGGCAGTCCAGTACGGCTCGGACTCAGGCTCAATGGTGGGCAGGTCAAATCTGGGGCCGGTAACTGACACAGACGTCAGATTACCATCACTGTCTGACAGGCGCAGCTCCCTTTCCACTGCGCTACTCGCTGTGGGCAAGATTCCGATTCCCCTGAGCTGTCAGAACTACACCGGAACCGACCATCTCCTCAGCCTCTAAGCGAACTAAAAGTTCGGCCTCTTCCACGCGGCCGTAGGCTCGACCAGCACCATGTGGAAGATCAACTACGACAAGACCCCACTGTGCAGAACCATCCCGGCCATGCACCACGCTATAGGTGGCAATTGTGGCTGGGCCTGAGTAACTGTCCACGATGGGGAGCGCGGCCGGTGCAGGCAGCGGCTCTTGGGTAGAAGCAGGAGCAGCCACAGCGGATCGCCCGGCGGGTACGGAGCAGTACACGGCTGCGATGTGCTTGGTCATATGCATCCCTACCCCAGATACCAACCCGAATGAGCCTGGGTCTGTGCGTAACACATCAACCATCGCAGCAATTGAGTGCGACAAGTAGTTGCTCGCAGGACCGCCCGCGTAGGGCAGGCCACCCGTCACGGTCAGCGAGCGATCTGGACTCAGTAGATCTATCCCGAGGGCGTCAGCAGCAAAGTGAACCGAGGAAGCAAAGCAGGAGTACAGATCAAAATGGTCGACCTGTTCGATGCTCAAATCGGCTTGCTGCAGAGCAGAACCAAAGGCGGTAGTCATCGCTGCAGAACGAGACAAGTCGGGATGCTCGGCAAGATACACCGCATCGGTCGCGTAGCAGGAGCCGCGCAGGTAGACGCGCCGATCTTGAGGCACCCCGAGGCGGTCGGCTGCTTCGTGGCTCGCAATGATCACAGCTGCAGACATATCTACATCCATAAACGCCACGGTTCGTTTTGTATAGGGGTAGCCCACTAGGCGATTCTCGGTTGTGACGTCAACTAATTCTGCTGCGGAGCGGGCCTGTGGAAACCAAGCGTTTGGGTTCTTGGCTGCGATCTGAGTCATGGGGGCAAGGAGCTCGCCGATCTGGCGGCGATACTGCTCCGGCTGCACACCGAGTCGAGCACGCCTCGCAATATCTCGTGCTGCGAACGTCAGCCAAGCTTGAAATACCTCGTGGGCAATCTCGCTTTCGTGGAACGGTGCCTCGAAAGGAATCCCCAAGGGATTCGGATCCCGATGCGACCAGTTCGGCCGCTCGCCCGCACGCTTCAGCCGGCGCTTCGTATCTAATGCTTCCGCTCCGACCACAGCTGCAACCTCGAGTTGCCCAGCCGAAATCTGCGCCGCTGCAGCAGAGAGAAGCTGTTGCGGCACCGTGCCCCCGATTCCGGAGTAAGCCAGCCGTTGCGGTGTTATCCCAAGCTCGGCGGCTAGCCAAGCAGCAGGATCCTCATAGGGCCAAGACATGCAGTACACAACATCCAGACTCTGCACCGCAGCTAGTGGGTCAGCAGTTGCATTGGCGTCGGCTGCAGCCAAGCGCAGCACTTCTGCCGACATCAGGAGCGGCTCGGGCGACTGCTCCTCGCCGGACAGATGCCAGGTGCGCTGAGCCACGCCAATGATGCACGGGGAGCGAGGATCGGTGCTCACCGACCTGGCCTGATGAGATGCCCTGCGCGAGCAATCACTCGCCCCTCCAGTTCGGCTCGCGCTTCTCTTTGAAAGCCAGCGGCCCCTCTTTGGCATCGGCTGTGGAAAAGATCTTGGTCGAGAGTTCCTGTTCCACGTCGTAGGCCTCTGTGAGCGTGCCGTTCAATCCGCGAATGACCGACTCTTTGGTGGCCTGAACGGCCAACGGCGCATTTGCCAGAATGCGACGAGCCCACATTCCCGCTCGCGGCAACAGATCAAGAGGAGACACGATCTCATTGAGCAACCCGAGCTTGAGCGCGTGCTCGGCAGAGAATGCCTCCGCAGTCAGGAGAAACTCCATGGCCGCTGGAAAGTTCAATTGCCGTGGCAAACGCGCAGTAGTGCCGCCGCCAGCAAAGAGACCCCGCTTTGGTTCCATCACACCGAACGTTGCGCTGGGAGTAGCAAGACGAATATCAGTGCCACCGAGCATTTCCATGCCACCTGCAACACACGGGCCATCAACGGCCGCAATAATAGGCTTATAGATTTTGGCGTTTCGCAGTACTGCTCGAGTCCCATCTTCGAGCTTGCATCCATCGATCTCGGTGACCTCGCCCTTGGCGATCTGCTCAGACAGCGCCGTGACTTGTGGGATGTAGGTCTTCAGGTCTGCACCCGACATGAAGTTTCCAGGCACCCCGGTAATAATCGCAACCCACATGTCCTCTTCGTAGCGAAACTCTCGCCAGGCGGCTGCTAAATCGCGAAAGTGAAACATGTCGAGGGAGTTGCGCGACTCGGGTCTGTCAATCGTGATGAGCATCGCGTGCTCAACTGCAGACCCGCCAAGCACTGGATTTCGTTCCACATGAATCGTCACGTTCAGTGCCTTTCCGAGAACCTGACGCTCGTGTCAGGTTTTCTGTCAGAATACCAGTGTGAACTGGACTCCACCACCACGATCTGCCTGGGTAGACAAACTTGTGCAGGTTGGTCAATCACTCGGCGATGACGGGGCTTCGCTGATCTCGTTTGACCCAGACGAGTTACTTTTTGGTGCTCAAGCAGCCACCGGTCTGCAGGATTTTGGGGATGACTGGTTTCAACTCCCCTACCGCTGGCTCCTGGAAGGAATGCAGAATGAGGCACAACTTCACTTACCCGGCAGGCTGAGGGCGCGAACGGAGATTGACCGGATTCTTGCCAACCGCCTCCGGCTTATTGAACTTTGGAGAGACTCACCTGCGCTGCTCACTGGCACCGTGGAGAAACCGATTTTTGTAACGGGCCTCGGCCGGTCTGGCACCACCTTGTTACACGAGTTGCTCGCCCTCGATGACGGCGTACGGTCTCCGCAACTCTGGGAGTTGATGTACTCGGTGCCGCCACCCCAAGCGGACTCGTACGAAACTGACCCTCGTATTTTGCGGGCCGATGATGAGATCACCGTGATGGATGAGATGGTCCCTTCGTTCACCTCCATGCACGAGAATCGGGGCTTCTTACCGACTGAATGCATCTTTGCTTTTGCGCATCAATTTTCCAGCGATATGTTCACCGGGCTGTACAACGTGCCGAGCTACATGATTTCAAGATCAGGCCTTGATCACGCTCCCGAGTACGCATGGCACCGCAAGATGCTCACCACACTCAGTTCCGATTATCCGGGTAAGTGGGTGCTGAAAGCACCTTCGCACTTGTCCTCGCTGCCACTGTTGTTCCAAGAATATCCAGACGCACAGGTGGTCATTACACACCGCGATCCACTTCGAGTTATTGGGTCGCTGGCCGACCTCATGGCCACACTTCATTGGATGCACTCGGATCACGTAGACCACGCTGGAATCGCAGAGTTGCTGGGATTCGGACTGGGCTACCTGATGGATGAAGTCACTGCAGTGCGAGACTCCGGCACCCTGCCAGAGGACCAAATATCTGACGTGATCTATCAGGACCTGATCGCTGACCCCATTGCGGTGATTGTGGCTTTGTATGCAAACTGGGACTTGGAACTTACCGATGGGTACCTCGAGCGGGTGCGGAGCTATATCGCCGCCCGCCACACCGACAGGTCCAACGCTCACGAGTATCGATTCGAAGATACGGGTCTTGATCTTGCCGAGAACCGGGAGCGCCTCGCCCCCTATCAAGAACGGTTCGGAGTTATCTCCGAGGTCTAGAGCTGAATGATTCGAGCGGTCGGGTGAGGCGGATTTTCTGCGAGCACCCAACGCACAAGCATGTATCCCTCGGTTCGGCCGCCGGTATCAATCCAATTCGGCAGGCCAGGGTCCTCTGCAGCGATCACCATCCGCCATGAGCCATCCTCGCTCCGCTGCGCATTCTGATCATTCAGGCAAGTGGTTGAGTAGCGGGAGTCGTAGGACTCCATCCACGGATTGGTCACGGTGAGACCCCAATAGGTGAAAGGTAGTTCAGGCGCCTGCACCGTCACCTCGAGCGCCTCACCTTGCGCCAAGCGAAAAAGGCCGCCGTGATAGGTCATGTCTGCATCGGAGTGACTCTGAAGCTCGGAGTCTTGATCCTCGACATGTTGAGCTCCGCTTTTGCCGCCAAAGTGATTCAGGTTTGCCTCGGCCCCAGACCAGATCTCGGCGCAAGCGTGACCAACAAAGGTCAGAAACATCGCGGCGAACTCAAGTTGCGGAGCGAACTCAGTTGCAGTGCAACGAGGAGGGGGCACCTCGCCCACCAGTTGAATTTTTAACTGCGAGGGTCGCTGAGTTTGCTTGTCATGAAAGGTCTCACGAATAGCGACTTGACCGCAGTCTGGCTCTAGTTGAATCCAGTTTCGAACCCCCTCGGGGCGCACAGCAGAGAGCCAGATATCAACCTCACCATCGCTGCCGAGTTCGAAGCTATCCAGATGCACCTGCGAGAGCGTGCCCGTTCGACCGCCCATCGGCCCCTTGCCAACCGGAGTGCCAAAGGTCAGGCCCACGTACGGGGCCTCTCCACGGGTTCCCGTCATGTGGTACATCTGCGATGAATCCAGTGCGCAGAACCAATACGTCACATCTGGGTTATCAACCATCAACTTGCGAAAAGGAGTCTGCGAGACAAAGAGCTCAGGGTGCAGCGGATCGTTCTTCTCTACAAACCACTCTTGTGCCAGTGAAGCCAACCGAGTTGCCCAGCGATACCCCTCCGCTAAGTCCTGCGCGGTGTGAGGAACCGGAGCCGCCAACATCCAATCCACTGCGGCCCGCTGGGCATCTAGCCAGCCTGCATAGGCAGCGGCCAATCGGTCACTGTCAGACAGTTCTGCAGTGTCATCGTTCATCTATTCAACTTTCTGTTCCGTCAACTGAAGGTAAAAGTCCGAGGGACGCAACTGCCTCTAACTGCTCTAAGAACTGAGGCAGCGAGTTCTGCCGCATGCGCAGGTTCACATGAGTTGCGCCAAGTTCCTGCAGCGAGCGAAGACGGTCCAAACTGCGATGAGGATCGTTCACAGGGTCAAGTTCCTCTGCCCCGAGCACGACATCGAAGGGTCGGTCGCGCTCCTCCCAGAACTGCGAGTTCCTGAGTTCCGTCAGCAGGCCAGAGAGTTGCCGATCATCCAATCCAAACGGAACCCAGCCGCTGCCTAGTTCGCAGGCTCGGCGTAGCGAACGAGCAGTCCGGCCCCCGATCCAGATAGTCGGATCGGTACTCAGGGCGCACGGGTCAACCACCAGACCCGAGAAGCGAAAGAACGCCCCGTCGTACTCTGGCTCTGCCACTCCCCAAGCGGCACGAAGACCCCTCAGAAAATCATCGGTGCGAGCACCGCGATCAGCGAATGGAACCTCGAGCAGCTCAAACTCCTCGCGTAGAGAGCCAACTCCGACGCCAAGAATCACACGACCAGCCGACAGCCGGTCGAGCGTGCCATACGTCTTGGCCACTTGCAGCGGATGGTGATACGCGCCAACCAAAACATGGGTCGCAAGAGCAATCCGTTCGGTTACGGCCGCCATCCAACTGAGCGTGACTGCGGGGTCGTAGTACCGCGTTCCTCTTGCTTGACCCGTAGCCGAGACTGCCTGAGAGGGAACGGCCACATGCTCCGAACACGTCAGGTGGTGAAACCCGAGTCGGTCGGCTGCCTGAGCTATTGCCCGCAGATCACTCGGGGTAGCGGTGACCTCCCAGGGTTGAGCAACCCGGGGGTTCATCGACAGCACGGGCGTCACGATGCCAAGTTTCAACGACTGCTCATGTCCTGCAGCGATCACCCCTGTATTGGTCACTCTTGCATCGCTCACCAGGTTGCCCCCTTTTGATTGCTCACTGCAGTAGAACTAGGCGCCGCTGAGAGTAGGCAGCTCAAAAGGGAGAGTCACCAAGATTCATCATGATGGTCTTGGTCTCTAAGAACTCATCGATTCCTTCGTGGCCACCTTCGCGCCCCATCCCCGAGGCTTTGAATCCACCGAAGGGTGCGTTGGGCAGAACCGTGTAACCGTTCACGCCGAAGGTGCCAGCACGAATGGACCGTGCAACCCGCATGGCCCTTGAAGAGTCAGCAGTATGCACTGACGCACCAAGGCCGTAATCGGTATCGTTTGCCAGTTCAATTGCATGGGCTTCGTCGCGGAATGGGATGACTGCGAGCACGGGACCAAAAACTTCTTCTCGGGCGATACGCATCTGATTGGTCACCCCGGCAAACAGGGTTGGGTTGACGAAGTTTCCAGACGCAAGCTCGCCACCTGGGCGATCACCGCCGGTGATCAACTCGGCTCCCTCTTCTTGGGCCGAGGCAATCAGGCCCATCACCTTATTGAGTTGCCGCTCATTGATTAACGCTGATGACGTCGTAGCAGGGTCATACGGGTCACCAAAGGTTGTCATGGCAGCCATCGCGGCGGCGCGTTCAACAAGGGGATCATGAATCGACTCATGCACCAGAAGCCGCGTATGGCACACACATCCCTGACCAGATAGCCCCATCGAGACCATCCCCATAGCCATGGCAGCCACTGCGTCAAGGTCAACATCAGGAAAGACAATGTTGGGACTCTTGCCACCAAGTTCCAAGCTGACTCGAGCCACCCGGTCAGCAGCGGCATGCAACATGCGAGAGCCAACAGCGCGAGAACCAGTGAACGAGATTTTGTCTACCCGAGGGTCAGTAATGAGCGCCTCGCCAGTGGGCTCCGGTGGGCCAGTTACCAAGTTGAATACACCATCAGGGATACCCGCCTCGGCCAGAAGGCCGGCTAGGCGAATCGAGGTGAGCGAGGCCCACTCGGATGGCTTGAGTACCACGGTGCAGCCCGCAGCAAGTGCCGGTGCGACCTTTTGACCAAACAGCATCAGCGGTGCATTCCACGGAATGATCGCAGCGACCACTCCCACAGGCTCACGCACGGTCATGGGGAACCAGTCGTTGTTCAGATACGAGGGCAGTGTCTCCCCGCTAATGCGATCCACCCAGCCAGCTTGGTAGTCAAAGATATCGGCCAGGATCTCACCCGAGAGTTGGTAGATCGCGCCGAATGAGACTGGCACGCCATTGTCCATGGTCTGCAGATCAGCCAGATCTTCGGCGTGATCGCCGATCAATTGCGAAACCCGCTGCAGGATGCGCTTGCGTTCCCGGGCGGCCATCCGCCCCCAAGGTCCCGAGTCGAATGCGGTTCGTGCCGCAGCCACTGCGGCGGCTACATCTTCGGCTTCAGCCACGGCGATGGTGGTGATCTCTTCATTAGTAGCAGGGTGGATATGAGTCCAGGTTTGACCACCCGAGGCCGGAACCCAGTTGCCATTAATAAAGAGTTGCCCAGGGCTAATGCCAAGGCGTTCACGCTGATTCAGAACAGAAACAGCCATGATTCCTAACTCGCCACTGCAACTGCGCTACCCGAGATTTTAATCTCGCCATCTGCATTGCTGACCTGACAATCCAAATCGATAAGCCGCTCGCCGTTTTCTTCTCGACGAGCAGTAACCACGGTCTTTGTCGTCAGCACCTCATCGGGCCAAGTTTGCTTGGTAAAGCGGACCTTGTAGGACTTGAGATTGCCCACCCCTACGTAGTCGGTCAACGCCGTTGCGAGCAGACCGGCCGTAAACATTCCGTGGCCAAACACACTTGGCATGCCCGCAGCTTGGGCGCTGACCTCATCGGAATGCATCGGGTTGAAATCGCCCGAGGCGCCCGCGTACATAACAAGGTCCATACGGGTCAGCTTGTGACTCAAGGCTGGGCCCTCATCACCTTCAGCAACCTGATCGAACTTCAGTCCCTCTTGTGCCATGCGAACCCCCAAGTAACAGTGTGTGCTTCTTCCAGCCAACTCGGCCAAAGTGTACCTGACACCAGCGTCAGTTTCTTGAGAGGTGGCCCATCGCTCAGTCCGGCGCGAAAATCAGTTCGGCTAGGCGATCCTGATGCCAACTCGCGCTGCCAAGTAACTGCTCACTCGCCTGAGCGCGTCGCAATCTCAGATGCAGGTCATGTTCCCAGGTGAACCCAATCCCGCCCAAGCTCTGTAAACCATCTCGCGCCCACCTGCGCGCCGCGGTGCCGGCCGCCGCTTTGGCAACATGCACCGCGAGATCCTGCTCGGGGGAACCGGCGTCCAGACACATCGCTGCGTAGTAGACCGCCGCGTCAGCACGCTCGAGTAAGAGAGCAGCATCGACAAGCTTCCACTGAAGTCCTTGGAACGAGCCTACGGGTCGATCAAACTGCACTCGCTCACGAACGTAGTCAAGGGTGGTATCCATCAACCATCTGCCCACCCCAATGAGTTCAGCGGCCAGCGCCACCGTGCCGCGATTCAACACAGCAGCGAGTTGTTCTGCGCCTATTTCGGTTGAATCCAAGCCAGCCGGAACAGCGAATTGAAACACCGGCCGGGACCGATCAAGTGTTGCCACTTCCTGAAGATCCAACTCGGCTACTGCCACACAACTCACTTGATTGCCAGCGCTCAGAATGGCAACCACATCCACCTCATTCGCGTGCGGCACAAAGCTGCGCATGGGGTCGTTGTTGAGCACCCAGTACCCATCGCTACCGCAGACTGCGACTGTTCCGGTGACCTGGCCGGAAGCCACCAAATCGGCTGAGGGGTGCTCAATTGCGCGCAGGAGCGGCAAAAACATAGAGGTATTCACCCAAACAGGCCCTGGTGCCAGAACGCGACCGGCCTCTTCCATAAAGAGACACAGGTCGACGACTGCAGCGTCACCTAGTGCGGCCCAGTCGCGCAGGTGTCGATCGAAGAAACTGCTTGCTGCCTCGGGCCCAGTGCTCGTCACATCATAAAAAGCGTCACGGACAAGCTCAGGCGGACATTCGTTGCCAAACATCGCACGAGCGGTCTCTCGAAGCAGCACTTGATCCTCGTTCAGCGTGAAGTCCACGACGACTCCTCGCTCACCTGGGATTCCCTGAGTAGTGCGTCAACCACGAGGAAGTCCCAACACCCGAGTGGCAACAACATTGCGTTGAATCTCCGAGGTTCCCCCGCCGATGGTTCCGGCCAGCGAGATCTGCCAGGACTGCTGCCATCGGCCGCCCTCTTCAACAAACTCAGGATCGACAACTGCCGCATACGGCCCTTGAAGCTCCATGCCAAAGGCATAGAGGCGTTGGCGAAGTTCAGAGGTTGCCAACTTCATGAATGAGTGCTCAGGGGCAGAGGACCCTTGTGCGAACGAGGCGAACCCTTTGTAGCCGAGTGCCCTGAGCGAATGCACCTCTTCATACAGTTCAGCAAGCTTGCGGCGAACGACTCCGTCTTGTTCTAGGCCCTGTCGGCGAGCGATCTCGACGAGGCCCTCGAGCGCGCGCTGCGCGCTCGAAACACTTTCTACCCAGAGCGCACCGCGCTCATGGGCAAGCGATCCCATCGTGATTCGCCAGCCCGAGTTGAGCTCGCCTACCAAGTTCTCTTTCGGTACAACGACCTCGTTCAAGAACACTTCGGCAAACTCAATCGCACCAGTCAAATGACGCAGCGGTCGAACCTCTAGTCCAGGAGAATCCATATCAATGATGAGCACCGAGATTCCCTTGTGCTTAGCAACGCTGGTATCAGTGCGGACGTAGCAGAAACATTTTTCGGCCACCATTGCGTAGCTCGTCCAGACTTTCTGCCCCGTGACAATAAAGCTGTCCCCATCGGGAACGGCGCGAGTTTGCAGACTCGCTAAGTCAGACCCAGCATCTGGCTCACTCATCCCCACACACCAGACTGTGTCACCACGAATTGCCGAGGGAGCCATGCTCCTTTGCTGCTCGTTACCGAACTCCAACAGGCTGGGACCAACGATTGCATAGCCACCGAAATGCGCTGACCGTGACACTCCACGAGATGCAAGCTCTTCCAGAAAGATCAGTGTCTGGAGGGGAGTCGCATTGCGTCCACCGAGCTCTGGCGGGTAACTCGGCACCATCCATCCATGGTCAAACAACTTGGCTTGGAACTCACTCGCCCATTTCGGGATCTCGGGTGACTCATCGCCAATCCAATCCCGTCCGCCCTTCAACTCTTCGGGAACTTCCGCATCCAAAAATGCAAGCAGGTCGGCACGGAATGATTCTTCTTCTGCTCCCAACGCCAATTGCATGAGCTCAACCCATGTCTATCTGCGGGTAGCGCTCCCGATCGGCCGGCGGAGGCCCGAAGAAGAACGGGGGAACAGCTCCGTCGGCTGCAGCCGGAAAGAGTTCCTCACGTCGCCCAGCTACCGAGTCAAGGGTCCAGGTCTTGTCGTCGGTGATCTCGACTAACGGTCGCCAGCCTTCGAGCAACTGAATCTGACCGCCCTGCACTTTGATGACTTGTCCCGAAATCCCTTGGGCCAAATCCGAGGCTAACCAGCAGGTCACTGCAGCAACGTTGTCGGGGCTAAAGCGATCAAACCCAGACTCGTCGGGCAACATGTAATCGCCAGCGATGGCTTCGGTAAGGCGGGTACGAGCTACCGGCGCAATGGCGTTGACCCGAACTCCCATGCGCTCACATTCGCGGGCCATCACAATGGTGAGCGAGGCAATGGCAGCCTTGGCCGCTGCATAGTTGACTTGCCCCGCATTGCCATACAAACCAGATTCCGATGCCGTATTGACGATTGCGGCGCCAACGGGTTCTCCGGTTGTTTTGCTCTGTTGCTTCCAATAGGCAACAGCATGGCGAGCAACGGAGAAGTGGCCTTTCAAATGCACCGCCATCACCGAGTCCCAGTCATCTTCGGACATATTGAAACTCATGCGGTCGCGAAGGATTCCGGCATTGTTGATCACCACATCAAGGCCACCGTAAGTCTGCACGGCTTGGTTGATCAGCAACTCAGCGCCATCCCAAGAAGAGATGTCATCGGTGTTGGCCGATGCAGTTCCGCCGGCGGCAACAATCTCATTCACCACAACCTGGGCTGCCTCGCCGAGGTCATTGACCACCACCGAAGCACCCTCGCTCGCAAGCAGGAGTGCTTCTTCTCTGCCAATTCCACGACCTGCGCCCGTCACGAGGGCTACTTTTCCTTCAAACACCATGCCCATAGCTATCTGGATCTCCCCGTGTGCTTGCTGCGAAATGCCGCTACCTGACGTCTATGTCAGTGTCGGGACTGTAGCGGTTCCTGATTACTCACGTCATCGAAAGCCTCTTCCCGATAGCCTCGCTCCACGTGAACTCGGAACCGTTCAAGGGCACTATCGGCCGATACTTCTGGGAATCAACACCATCTTGGCCAGAGCCTGTTCGGCCCAACTCCGGGGCCCCGAACGTTGTCATTGTGCTGCTTGATGATGTTGGGTTTGCGCAGTTGGGTTGCTTTGGCTCCCAGATCGACACCCCCGTCATAGACGGCCTCGCTGCGAACGGTTTGCGGTATAGCAATTTTCACACAACGGGGCTGTGTTCACCCACTCGGTCTTGTGTGCTGACCGGAAGAAATCATCATTCAAATGGCATGGGTCGAATCACTGATCTGGCAACGGGGTTCCCCGGCTACTCAGGGCGCATTCCGCGCTCGAATGGCTTCTTGTCGCAGATTCTTGTGGAACGCGGGTACGCCACCTATGCGGTCGGCAAATGGCACCTCACTCCTGACGAAGATATGAACCTTGCAGCACCAAGAACCTCATGGCCACTCGGCCGCGGGTTCGAACGGTTCTACGGATTCCACGGTGGCGAGACCCATCAGTTCGCTCCGTGGTTGGTGCATGACAACCACTTTGTAGATCAGCCGCGCTCAATCAACGAGGGCTACCACCTGACCGAAGATCTGGTGGATCATGCAATCGAGGACGTCTTCGACCTTCGAGCAATTGATGCGGATAAGCCCTTCTTTTTGTACCTCGCAACGGGGGCATGCCATTCCCCTCATCACGCCCCGCAGACCTGGTTAGATCACTACCGAGGACGGTTCGATCACGGCTGGGATGTTGAACGCGAACAGACGGTGCAACGTCAACGAGACCTCGGCGTCATACCCGCTCATACGGAATTATCTCCTCGGCCAGACTGGGTACCCGCCTGGGATTCTCTCGTCAGCAGTGAGCAAAAGCTCTACGCCCGCTTTATGGAAGCCTTCGGCGCTTATCTGTCTCATACGGATGCACAGATTGGAAGGCTGCTAGAAGCCCTTGAAGAGACGGGGGATCTTGACAACACCTTGGTGCTGCTGCTGTCAGACAACGGGGCATCTTCTGAGGGTGGCCCGAACGGCTCAGTCAATGACGCCAGACCTTGGAATCTAGTTGGGCGACCCCTTGATGAGGCCATCGAGCGGATCGATGAGATTGGTGGGCCGCGCCTGCATAACAATTATCCCTGGGGTTGGACCGTGGCCGGGAACACCCCGTTTCGGCGTTGGAAGCGCGAGGTGCACGAGGGTGGAGTTGCAGATCCGCTGATTGTGTCCTGGCCAGCGGGCATTACCTCGGTGGGCGAAGTGCGAACTCAATACACCCATGCCATCGATCTGGTTCCGACTTTGCTCGAACTGCTCGAGATGGACCCACCCGAGGAACTAGCCGGAGTAACACAAACTCCAATGGCAGGAACCAGCTTTGCTCACACGCTGAGCGATCCGGATGTTCCAAGCAATCGGCATACGCAGTACTTCGAGATGTTTGGCTGCCAAGCCCTCTATCACGACGGGTGGAAGGCAGTTTCCTTTCACCCCATCCACACAGCTGAACCGGGTTTGGATCAGGTTGCTTGGGAGCTGTACGACCTGATCAACGACCCGGCTGAATGTAATGATTTGAGCGATCAAGACCCGGTCCGCTTAGCCAGCATGATCTCGAAATGGTGGGAGGAGGCCGAGAAGTACCAGGTGCTGCCGCTCGATAATCGACCCTTTTCTGAGTTCACCTTGGGGCGGCCTCCCGGGGCAGCAGCACATCGCAGCTTGGTCGTGTATCACCCGGGTGCGGGCATGGTTCCCGAGGAGGCAGTACCACCGCTGTTCAATCGATCACATGCCTTGCGCGCCGATGTAGAAATCCCTGACACGGGTTGCGAGGGCGTGTTGTTGTCACTCGGGAATCTACAAGGAGGGTTCAGTTTTTTTGTTCAGCAGAATCGCCTGGTGTACGTGCACAATCTGGTGGGCAAGCAGTGGGTGCGCATTGAGGCCGAAGAGGACCTAACCGCCGGAGTGCAGTGCCTCGAAGCACGGTTCACGCGAACGGGAAACAACCAAGGACAGATGCAACTGCTCTCAGACGGTCGCCTGCTCGGAGAGGGCCCGATTGAGCGCTTTACGCCTATGCGCTGGAACCTCACCGGAGCAGGGTTGCATTGTGGCGCCGACCCTGGGCTTCCCGTCTGTGATGACTACGAGTCTCCGTTTTCATTCACAGCCACGCTGCACCGAGTCACCCTTGAAGTTCTAGGTGAAGCAACGGTGGATCAAAAAGCCCAGGCCGACATTGCAGTGATTCGGCAATAACTGACCGCTCTGATGGGGAGAGTGAACTCAGGAACTCAGCAGAAACGAGGCGGCTAGAGGCCCGCCGCCGGCAGCAGCAATACCAACTTGTGGGGTTGAACCCGAGGGAAGGGTGCATTGACGTTCGCCTGCTTCACCCCAGAGTTGTAGGCAGGCCTCATGCAAGAACCCGAACCCATGCAGTCGACCAGCAGAGAGTTGACCGCCGTGAGTATTCAGAGCAACTCCTCCTGCTCGACCAGCAGCTTCACGGGCGATCCGTTCGCCGCCATCAATAAAGGGACCACCCTCACCTTTGCCGCAGAAGCCGAGTGCTTCGAGCCAGCACAGAGCAATAAAACTGAATCCGTCATACAACTCCGCAATATCAACGTCTGCGGGCTTCAGATCGGTGCGTTCCCACATCATCGAAGATGCATCACGAAGTGCCATCGTGGTCAGGTCATCGAACTGATCCCAACTCGGCCGACCCCGCAGCGCAGTTCCCATGGCCTCGATTTTGATCGGCGCTTTGCGCAGGTCATCGGCAGAATCACGCCGCGACACGATAAAGGCTGTTGACCCATCTGCAGGCACGTCACAGTCGTATAAGCACAGCGGATCAGAGATCATTCGCACATCCAAATAATCCTGCACCGACATCGGCGTGCGATAAATGGCCTGTGGATTCATCTGCGCGTTTCGGCGGGAATTCACCGCAATCCAAGCCAGTTGTTCTCTTGTTGTTCCGAACTCGTGGAAGTGACGATTCGCCATCATGCCAATCCAATTTGCAGCCGAGGGCGCACCGAATGGCAAAGTCCACTGCATAAAGCTGTCAGCTCGATAGCCACCACCGCCACCGCCGCCACCCATCGTCACCGAGGACCGACTCCGATCCCCTTGGGCTGAAGCCTCCCAGACCGTTCGAAAACACAGAACATGTGAACACAGTCCGGTAGAAACCGCAGCCACAGCGTTCGCTACAGCACCGAGTTGCCCGGGCAGCTCAAGGCCGCCAGAGAACCAATTCAGCTCAAGTCGCAACGCGTCTTGCAATTCGGTGATACCCACTCCCGAAAAACCTGGAGGAACATTCATGTTGCCCGGATAGGTAGCAAGACCATCGATTTGCGAGCGGTCGAGTCCTGCATCCTCAATCGCTCTGAGCGCAGCCTCGATGGTGAGGTCAAGCGGTTGCCGATAGATGCGGCGGCCCACCTGCGACTGGCCGATGCCAGAAATGACCGCCTGCCGTTCACCAATATGTGACCAAGTTCTTGCTGCGGGCGCTACTAGGGCGACAGGAGTTGAGTCACTCAAATCGGCGGTGGGATTGATTTCAAAAAAGGGTAGCCAGACGGCATCTTCGCCTTCGCCGTACTTCTCAAACACCACGTGGACTGCCTGGCCGATCGCAACCTCTTCAGGGTCACTACCAACC
>Ga0194035_1000254_pt1 | contig 32382 bp, 28 predicted proteins | sample JunL2320m_MetaG_FD_148680 | JGI IMG/M metagenome (GOLD analysis project Ga0194035, IMG submission 148680) | Anoxic zone freshwater microbial communities from boreal shield lake in IISD Experimental Lakes Area, Ontario, Canada - Jun2016-L239-20m | ecosystem: Environmental > Aquatic > Freshwater >...
CGGAGGTGACTCTGAACACTACGCTGCGCAGATTCGTGACCTCGCGATTCGCGGTGTCACGGTTGATGAAGCCGTCCGCGCAATGACGACCCGTGACGTCCGCTGGGCCTGCGACGTACTGCACTCCACGTACGCGGGCACGTCCGGTGTCGATGGTCGGGTCAGCATCGAAGTTGACCCGCGGTTTGCCTTCGACACACCAGCCACAATCGCAGAGGCACGCGACCTTCACTGGGCAGTCGATCGCGCCAACGTACTCATCAAAGTTCCGGCCACGCTTGAGGGCCTGCCAGCGATCAGCGCACTCATCGGTGAGGGCGTCAGCGTAAATGTGACACTGATCTTTTCGGTCGATCGCTACCGAGCCGTACTCGACGCATGGCTGACCGGGCTTGAAGCGGCCCGTGACAATGGCCTGGACTTGTCGACGATCGAATCAGTTGCTTCGTTCTTTGTGAGTCGTGTCGACTCCGAGGTAGACAAGCGACTCGGCGCCGATAGCCCACTTCGCGGATCTGCGGCCATTGCCAACGCCCGGGTCGCGCACGAAGCATTCAGCACTGTCATATCCAGCGAACGCTGGGCCACGCTAGCCGCCGCGGGTGCACACGCGCAACGTCCGTTGTGGGCTTCCACTGGCGTCAAGGACCCGAACTACTCAGATACGCGTTACGTTGACCAGTTGGTCACACAGAATGTTGTCAACACGATGCCTGAGGCCACCCTTGACGCGGTTCGTGATCACGCGCAAATCACCGGAGACACCGTCGTGCCGTTCTATACCGATGCACACGCCGCCCTGGACGCGATCGCCGCTGAGGGCATCGACATGGACGATGTCGTTGCCCTACTCGAGCGTGAAGGGGTCGATAAGTTCATAGCCTCGTGGGAAGTGCTTCTCGGAGTGGTAACCAAGGCTCTGGAATCCGCGCGTCAAGCAGCGGGACGGTAGTCGAGATGCGCACGCAGCCGTGGGCGCCAACTGACAATCCACTGCGCGATGAGCGCGATCGACGATTGCCACGAATTGCTGGCCCGTGCAGTCTGGTGATCTTCGGTGTCACGGGTGACCTCGCTCGTAAGAAACTGATGCCCGCCGTCTACGACCTCGCGAACCGCGGATTACTACCGCCAGCATTCGCCCTCGTTGGCTTCGCACGTCGCGAGTGGGCGGATCAAGACTTCGCCAAGATTGTCCACGATTCGGTGCGTGAACATGCGCGCACCGAATTCCGCGAAGATGTCTGGAACGAGTTATCCAAGGGCATTCGCTTCGTCATGGGTGACTTCAGCGATAACGATGCATTCGACACCTTGGCGCGCACCGTCGAAGACCTCGATCGCGTTCGCGGAACGCGGGGTAATCACGCGTTCTATCTGTCAATCCCACCAAAGTTCTTTGGCCCGGTGGTCGAACAACTTGAACGCTCTGGACTGTCCGCTTCAGACAATGATGCGTGGCGGCGTGTGGTGATCGAAAAGCCCTTCGGCCACGATCTAGAAAGTGCACGCGAGCTCAACGACACGATCGGCAAAGTCTTTCCATCCGGCTCGGTGTTTCGAATCGACCACTATTTGGGTAAGGAGACCGTCCAAAATCTGTTGGCATTGCGTTTTGCCAACACCATGTTCGAGCCGATCTGGAATGCGAACTATGTCGACCACGTCCAGATCACCATGGCCGAGGACATCGGGATCGGCGGACGGGCCGGTTACTACGATGGCATCGGTGCGGCACGTGATGTCATTCAAAACCACCTCGTCCAGCTACTAGCTCTCGCAGCGATGGAGGAGCCGCTCTCCTTCGATGCTCGTGACGTTCGAATCGAAAAAGAAAAAGTTCTGACCGCGATCAAGCTGCCCTCGGATCTCGGCGCGCACACCTCACGGGGACAGTACGCGTCCGGTTGGCAGGGCGGAGTGCAAGTGGACGGCTACCTTCACGAGGACGGAATTTCCCCCACCTCAGAGACCGAGACCTTTGCCGCGATCAAGGTTGAGATTGATACGCGTCGCTGGGCCGGGGTGCCGTTCTATCTGCGAACGGGTAAGCGCTTAGGGCGTCGCGTCACCGAATTGGCTGTGGTGTTTAAGCGCGCACCACATTTGCCATTCAGCGAAACGGACACCGAGGAACTCGGACAGAATGCGTTTGTCGTGCGGGTACAGCCAGACGAGGGCGTGACAATGCGATTTGGCAGCAAGGTGCCCGGCACTCAGATGGAAGTTCGCGACGTCAACATGGACTTCGCTTATGGCGACTCTTTCACCGAATCCAGCCCCGAGGCATACGAGCGTCTCATTTTGGACGTGCTGCTCGGCGATCCCCCGCTGTTCCCACGTCACGAAGAGGTTGAACTTGGCTGGAAGGTCCTCGACCCAATCTTGGACTTTTGGGCCGAGCAGGGTCAGCCGGAGCAGTATCCATCGGGAACGTGGGGTCCACAATCTTCGTACGACATGATCGCCCGTGACGGACGTACTTGGAGGCGACCATGACCGTCCGCCTTGATGGCACTACCGCAGCCCAGGTTGCTAGTGCGATTTCCGAAGAACGATTCCGTCAGGGTTCAAGCGCTGTAGGGCGTGTGCTGACGCTCGTGATCATTGCTGACGAGGCCACTCAGGCTGACGCAGTACACGCGGCAGCGCGAGCCGCCCGTGAGCATCCATGCCGCATTCTGACCGCCATCCCACGGCCGGGCCACGGTCCCGCTCAGCTAGATGCTGAGATCACCGTCGGGGGCTCCGATGGCCTCGGTGAACTGGCCGTCTTACGGCTACGCGGGCCCTTGGCGCATCACGTCGAATCTGTGGTTCTCCCACTGCTAGTCCCGGATGCACCGGTGGTCGTATGGTGGCCGGGTGCGTGTCCCTCGACCCCAGCACAAGATCCCGTTGGCGCACTTGCTCAACGCAGGATTACTGACTCGGCTGAACATTCGCGACCCCTGAAGTTACTTCTAGAGCTCGAAGCCGGATATGGACATGGGGACACGGATCTGGCCTGGACACGCATAACCCCATGGCGAGCGTTGCTCGCCTCTGCTCTCGACGAGCCGTACGACGAGATCACCCACGTGGCCGTACATGCACCTAAGACAAACCCATCGGCTGTACTACTTGTCTCTTGGCTCGAGGGTTGTCTCAAGGTGCCGGTGGCGATCAAGCCGTCCAAGGGTCCGGGTATCACCGGTGTAGACATTCACACCGTGCGCGGAGACATCATCGTGAGCCGCCCAGATGGACGAATCGCCGCGATTGCCCGGCCAGGAATGCCCGACCGGGAGGCAGCACTCCCCCGCCGTTCAGTCGAGTCGCTCATTGCTGAGGAGTTACGACGGCTAGATCCTGACGATATCTATGAAGAGGTACTGGCTCGTTTTGCTGCAAGCAGCGCCGCCCCGCCATCGGTAAAGCCGGCTGCGAAATCAGCGACCGAGCAGTCGGCGGCAGCCGAGTCAAAAGCTAAGTCACAGACCCGCTCATCGACGAGGAAGTCCTAGTGCGCGATCTCGTGATCCGTCGTTTCGTTAACAGCGATGAACTGGCAAATGGGATAGCCGATCAGTTGGCGCACACGATTGTGTCCGCGCTGACAGCTCGCGGAGTAGCACATGTGGTGTTGACGGGAGGCCGCATCGGAACCGCCTGTCTTGTGGCACTTCGAGATCATCCGCTGTGTGCCGATATTCCATGGGACGGTGTGGAGTTTTGGTGGAGTGACGAACGGTTCTTGCCGACGGGAGACTCTGAGCGCAACGACACGAGCGCCTTCGAAGGCCTGCTGAATCACTACCCGATCCCGGCGCAGAACATCCATCCGATGCCCAGTTCAGATGGCGCAGCAACCCTCGATCAAGGGGCCGTGGACTACTGGACGCAGATCACAGCCGAGTTTGGCGATGACATCGCGTTTGACGTATGCCTGCTCGGGGTTGGTGAAGACGCACACGTCGCCAGTCTGTTTCCTTCTTTGAAGGCGGTGACTGTTTCAACGCCAGGGGTGCTGGCGATCAGCGACTCCCCTAAGCCACCGCCCGAGAGGCTCACGTTCACGCGACCGCTCATCGAACAATCACGACAAGTGTGGCTACTTGCCAGCGGAACAGCCAAGGCAGACGCCGTTCACAGCATCATGACATTGTCTGATGAAGTGGCGGCCCCGGCCAGCAACATTCGTGGCTCGCTGCGATCAGTCCTGTTCCTAGATGACGATGCCGCTGCTCGTATCGAACCGGACCAAGACACGTCTTACCCGGCCGACGAGGAATACCTCAGTAGCGAGTATTCGTAAGCACGCGCACCGGAGCCGGATAGATGCCCTCAGGCGACGATCTGGCTATTACATGCGCGTCGAAACTAGCGCAGTTTTGCGAGTGCCTCGTTGAGGATCGCTTCGCCATCCTCGTCGCTACGACGCTCTTTCACGTAGGCGAGGTGCGTTTTGTACGGCTCAATCTTCGGAGCGGCTGGCGGGTTCGCAGCATCTGTGCCCGCAGGCAGCCCACAGCGTGGACAGTCCCAAGTCTCGGGAATCAGAGCCTCGGTGGCGAAGGTTGGTGTTGTCTCGTGGCCATTTTCGCAGTGAAACGAGATCCGAATCCGAGGTGCCGCGTCTCCGCGCTCAGCCTCACCCATCGGGCCTGCGCCAACACGACTTCCACGAATTGCACTGCCACTGGCCACAGAAATTGCCTTCCTAGGAGGTGCGAGAAACGACCGAGCTATTCGTACTAACTCTTAAGAAGCAATCCTAAGCCCACGATGAGCGCTGCCCAGACCAAGCCCAGACCGATAGTGATGCGATCAAGATTGCGCTCGGCTGCGCTTGAACCACCGAGTGAGGAAGAGATACCGCCACCGAAAAGGTCAGACAAGCCACCGCCCTTCCCCTTGTGCAAAAGCACGAGCAGGATCAGTAGCGCACTGATGATCATGAGCAGGATCTGAAACGCCAGAACCACGATGTTGCCTTTCGTTGGTGACCAAGTGTTCCTAGGGTACGCGATGTGCGCGCTTTACTCCCCCCACGCCACCCGATAGGCGGCTACGGGGTGGTGCTCAGGCGTTGCCGTGCATACGGTAACGGCAAATCGCGACGAATTCGTCTGGATCTAGGCTCGCGCCACCAACGAGGGCGCCATCTACGTCTGGCTCGAGCATGATCGAGGCAATGTTTGACGCCTTAACCGAACCGCCATAGAGGATTCTTACTCCATCAGCTAGATCGGCCGAATAGAGCGCACTAAGTGACTGACGAATAGCTGCGCAGACTTCCTGGGCATCAGCTGGGACTGCGACTTCACCCGTTCCGATTGCCCACACTGGCTCATAGGCGATGACGACGGAGGCTGCTTTGTCCTTTGCTAAGCCAGTGAGTGCTGCGGTGACCTGCGCAACTGTGAACTCAACCTGCTGTCCAGCCTTGCGGACCTCGAGCCCCTCGCCAACACACAGGATGGGGGTAATGCCATTACGGAATGCGGCGGCGATCTTTGCCGCGACGGTCCCATCTGTTTCGGCGTGGTACTGACGACGCTCACTGTGCCCGACGAGAACGTAACTGCAGCCGAGTTTGGACAGCATCACCCCGCTAACCTCACCGGTGTAGGCGCCGTTGTCGAAGGCCGAGATGTCCTGGGCGCCGTACTTCAGCTCCAAGTTATCTGCGTTGATCACCGTCTGCACTGAACGAATGTCAGTGAACGGAGGAAGGACAGCGACCTCACACTCTCGGAAGTCCCCGTCGTTTAAACCAAACGAAAATTTTTGCACTACTGCGATCGCCTCAAGATGGTTGAGGTTCATCTTCCAATTGCCTGCCATCAGGGGCATACGGGCCATGATCTAATCCTCCAGGACAGCAAGGCCGGGTAGTACGCGACCCTCCAGTAGTTCCAGCGATGCGCCACCGCCGGTAGAAATGTGAGTAAATCCAGCCTCTTGAATACCGAGGAGCCGCACAGCCGCTGCTGAATCCCCGCCACCAACAACTGTTAGTCCGTCGACCCGCGTGACGGCAGTCGCGACCGCTCGAGTGCCCTCGGCAAATGGTGCCATTTCGAACACGCCCATAGGACCGTTCCAGACCACGGTCTTCGCATCGACGATCCGACTCTCGAACAGCAGTTGACTATTAGGTCCGATATCGAGGCCCATCCAGCCGTCTTCGATCTCATCCGCGGCGACGATTTTGTGTTCGGCCTCGGCTGAAAATGCTGTTGACACAACAAAATCGACAGGAAGTACGAGCTCAACCTGACGCTCGGCTGCCTGAGCAATGAGACCCTTGACCGTTTCGATCTGATCGCTTTCGAGTAGCGACGAACCGACGTTGTATCCCATCGCCGCAAGGAAGGTGAAGCACATTCCACCGCCAACGAGAAGGCGATCAACCTTTGTGAGCAGGTTGGTTATTACTCCGAGCTTGTCGCTCACTTTCGACCCGCCAAGGATCACCACATACGGGCGGTCAGGGTCGGAAAGTACTTTGCTAAAGACCAGCGCCTCACCCAGAACCAGTGCGCCCGCAGCGTGTGGAAGGAGTCGGGCAACATCGGTAACGCTGGCCTGCTCGCGGTGCACGACACCGAATCCGTCACTGACGAACACGTCAGCAAGTGCCGCCAACTCCGCTGCAAGCTGGCCGCGAATAGCCGGATCCTTACTCGTCTCGCGATCGTCAAAGCGCACGTTCTCGAGCAGGACGACATCTCCGTCATGCATTTCGGCCACTGCGTTTGCAGCACCCGCACCGGATACGTCGGGGGCCAGCACCACGTTCACGCCAAGAAGTTCACCGAGCCGGGCAGCGATGGGTGCCAAACTCAATTCATCGGACGGGCCAGGCTCGGGACGGCCCAGGTGCGCTACGAGAATGACTCGGGCACCGCGTTCGCGTAATGCCTTGATGGTGGGCAGTGCAGCCTGAATTCGACCATCGTCGGTGATGCGTCGGGTGCCGTCCGCCAGAGTATCCAGCGGCACATTGAAATCAGTGCGCACCAAAACCCGGCGACCGCCGACGTTGAGATCGTCGATCGTCTGCATAACGTTTCCTTTACAGGGATGCGCCGACGAACGATACAAGGTCGACGAGGCGGTTGCTGTAGCCCCACTCGTTGTCGTACCACCCCAGAACCTTGACCGTATCGCCCATGGCGATCGTGACTCCGGCATCGAAAATGCACGATGCAGGCGAGGTAACGATGTCACTGGAAACGATGGGATCCTCGGTGTACTCCAAGATTCCCTTGAGTGGGCCCTCGGCCGCCGCCTTCATCACTGCGTTGACCTCATCCCGGGTGACCTCGCGTGACAGATTCGCGGTTAGGTCAGTGGCCGAGCCGGTTGGCACAGGAACTCGCATCGCATAGCCATCGAGCTTGCCCTTGAGTGCTGGCAATGCCAGACCGATCGCCTTGGCCGCACCGGTCGATGTGGGGATCATGTTGATGGCGGCAGCCCGGGCGCGACGAAGATCGCTATGCGGGTAATCGAGGATGACCTGATCGTTGGTGTACGCATGGATCGTGGTCATCAGGCCTTTGACGATTCCGAACTCGTCGTTGAGAACCTTGGCCATCGGCGCCAAGCAGTTCGTGGTGCACGAGGCGTTGCTGATGATCGTGTGAGCGGCGGGATCGTACGTCTCATGATTAACACCCATGACGATCGTCGCATCCTCACCCTTTGCAGGCGCAGAGATGATGACCTTCTTGGCACCTGCCGCGACGTGTGAGGCAGCCTTCTCGGCGTCAGTGAAGAACCCAGTTGATTCCACTACTACGTCGACGCCAAGGTCTCCCCAAGGCAGCGCGGCTGGATCGCGCTGCGCAAGAGCTGCGATGGTCTTGCCGTTGACCACGATGGAATCGTCCGTGAATGAAACATCACCTTGGAGACGGCCCAGAATGCTGTCGTACTTCAGCAGGTGAGCAAGCGTACGGTTGTCGGTCAGGTCGTTGACCGCCACAATCTCAATATCGGCGCCCTGCGCGGCGACGGCGCGGTAGAAATTGCGGCCGATGCGGCCAAATCCGTTAATACCAACTCGTACAGTCATGGCGATGCCCTCGTTCTCGAATGTCAGCGTTCCCGACACCTTTGTCAGGAGATTTCGCTCTCCAGCGCTTAGAACCTTATCGGACGATGATGCTGCACCGGGACGTGCCCCGATATCAACCGACTAGTCGGCATCTACAAGATCTGCCGGAATTCCCGACTCCGTATCTGGAATGCCTAGCGTGGCGGCACGCTTATCTGCGAGTGCCAAAAGGCGACGGATCCGACCTGCGATCGCGTCCTTAGTCATTGGCGGATCAGCCAATGCCCCTAGTTCTTCTAGTGATGCCTGCTGATGTTCCATCCGAAGGCGGCCGGCGTCGGCCAAGTGGTCGGGAACCTCGTCGCCGAGAATTTCTAGCGCCCGAGCGACACGGGCACCAGCGGCGACGGCCGCGCGCGCTGATCTGCGTAGATTCGCGTCATCGAAGTTGGCGAGACGATTAGCGGTGGCACGTACTTCACGACGCATCCGTCGCTCTTCCCAAGCAAGAACGGATTCGTGGGCACCAAGCCGTGTCAAGAGCGCTGCAATTCCATCGCCATCGCGAATCACGACGCGATCCACCCCGCGTACCTCCCGCGGTTTGGCGACGATGCCAAGACGGCGTGCCGCACCCGATAGCGCGAGAGCAGCCTCGGGGCCGGGACAAGTGACCTCAAGTGCAGACGATCGACCTGGCTCAGTGAGCGAACCATGTGCCAGGAACGCTCCTCGCCACGCGGCTTCACAATCACAGAGCGACCCATTGACAATCGCTGTGGGAAGACCCCGTACTGGCCGCCCGCTACCGTCGACCAAACCGGTCTGTCGTGCAAGCTGTTCACCATCGTTGAGTACGCGAACCAGATAGCGGTTGCCCTTGCGCATTCCACCCGGATGCGCCACAGCTAATTCGCTGGGGTGACCATAAACATCGGCGATATCTTTGCGAAGCCGACGTGCCGCGGCCCCGGTATCAAGTTCAGCTTCGATGATGATTCGACCACCCGCGATATGCAATCCGGAGGCGAACCGCAAAACTGCCGAAACTTCGGCTTTTCGACAGCACGGCTTAGTGATTTTGAGTCGCGAGAGTTCGTCCTTGACCGCTGCTGTCATTGCCATGACTCGCATCTTGCCACTTGAGTCAACAACCCTCCCGGTGTGGGGGAAAAATTCTTGAAATTGTTCGTCAACGCTTGGCCGCGATCAGGTCGAAAAAACTCCGCCAAAAGCTGATGCGAGTAGATCAACATCATGCGCAGGGGTGTTGTCACGAGCGGCAACGGGGGCCAGAACGAGGTGCCCGCCACATCGTGCCGCTGCAGCGGCGAGTGACGTCACATTCGTCACCCGCGTTGGATCGGCGATCACGGTGTCGATACGCACGTCGGGCAATTGTGCGGCGAGTACATCGAGATGACGTTCCGGAGAAAACCCCGCCGTCTCGCCCGGCTGCGGAGCCAAATTGAGCACAAGCACGACCCTAGCTCCGGACGCTGCTACGGCCGCACTTATGCCAGGGACAAGCAGCGGAGCTATAACGCTGGTGAACCACGAGCCGGGACCTAACACAATGACGTCAGCATTGCTTATGGCTTCGACTGCAGCAGTGCACGCCACCGCATCTGCTGGCTCCAGTCGCAGTCCGACGACGTCTCCAGGTGTTGTGGCCACTTGCACCTGACCATCAACGCGCTCGATTCGAGTTGGATTCGACCGATCCAATCCTGCCACATCAGCAACAACGTGCAGCGGAACCGTTGCCACAGGCAGTACGCGGCCATGCGCTCCTAACAGTGCACCAACCCAGTCCAGCCCGGTGACGATGTCACCGGTTTCCTCCCAAAGCGCAGTGATCAACAAGTTGCCGATGGAGTGCCCCGCAAGTTCGCCCTCTCCGGCGAAGCGATGTTGGATGACTCGACTCCACGTTCGTCCCCACGAGTCGTCACCGCACAAAGCGGCAAGTGCCATTCGCAGATCACCGGGTGGTACGACATCGAATTCATCCCTCAGGCGCCCACTGGAGCCACCGTTATCGGACACCCCCACTACTGCCGTCACGTCATCGGTTACGCGCTTTAACGCACGTAGCGTCGCGGCTAAACCATGCCCACCGCCTATGGCGACAACCTTCGGACCGGATGTTTGCGGACGGCTGCGAGCAAAACCGGACATAGCTATTCGCGCCCTAAGTCGCGGTGAACAACGAGCGGCTCAACCCCAACTTTCACCAAACGCGCTGCGAGGTTCTCAACCATGGCAACGCTTCGGTGCTTGCCGCCGGTGCAGCCAACGCCGATCGTGACGTAACGCTTGCCTTCGCGTAGGTAACCGTCCGAGGCGAGATCGACAAGTGCAGCCATCTGATCAAGGTACTGACGAGCCTGCGGTTGATCAGTGACATAGTCACTCACCTGCGCATCTCGGCCCGTGAGTTCGCGAAGCTCTGGAACCCAGAATGGATTCGGCAGGAAACGCACGTCGAACACCAGATCGGCGTCCACTGGAATGCCGTATTTGAAGCCGAAAGACATGACGGTAGCTCGCAGAGGAATGTCCTCTTCACTACCAAATGCAGCATCCATCTTCCGCCGGAGGTCATGGACGTTCAGGCTTGAGGTGTCAATGACCAAATCAGCTCGAGCCCGTAGATCGCCGAGCAGTTCTCGCTCGCGGGTGAGCCCGTCGAGAATGCCACCCCCACCTTGAAGCGGGTGCGGACGCCGACTACTTTCAAAACGGCGAACCAAAACGTTGTCACTTGCCTCGAGATAGACAACGCGCACCTCAAAGCCATCGCGCATGACCTGCTCGAGGGCGCGGGCCAAGTCGTCGAACATATGCCCACTGCGTACGTCCACGACGACCGCGAGGCGGCGGATGCTATCCGTTTGCGAAATATATTGCACGGCGTCGGGCAGTAATACCGGTGGCAAATTGTCGACTACGAACCACCCTTGATCTTCTAACGCACGAGCGGCCGTTGAGCGCCCTGCTCCCGAGATTCCCGTTACGAGAACCAATTCAACTGCCGAGTCGCTCACAGCCACCCTTTCCGACGTAGTGGGATCGTCGTTCAGTCGATGATCTCACCGGTGGTGACGTTTACGCTCGGAGCGCTTGCACGCGCGGCCAGCGTGTCGAAAATGGATTGCGCGATCGAGGGACCAATCCCTGGAACTGACGCGATCTCTTCGACCGACGCCGCCTTCAGACGCTTTAGCGAGCCGAAATGTTTGAGCACCGCCTTACGTCGGATGTCCCCCAAGCCGGGCACATCGTCTAACAGACTCTCAATCATGCGCTTACCGCGCTTTTGACGTTGGTAGGCGATGGCGAAACGGTGCGCTTCATCTCGGATGCGCTGCAGAAGGTAAAGGCCTTCGGATGTACGCGGCAAAATCACTGGATCGGGATCACCCGGCAGCCAGACTTCTTCAAGTCGTTTGGCTAGACCGACGACAGCGATATCTGACATCCCCAGTTCGGATAGCGCGGCCTGCGCGGCCTCCACTTGCGGGGCACCACCGTCAACTACAAGTAGCTGCGGTGGATAGGTGAACTTACGGGCCCGACCTGTCGTGGGATCTATGCCCGGCAAATCGCCGTCAGTTTCTGACATCTCGGCGAGGTAGCGACGAAAACGTCGAGTGACAACCTCCGCGATCGAACGAGTGTCATCGGAAAGACCGTCAGCGGCCATGCCTCGGATCGCGAATCGACGATACTCAGAGGTACGAGGAAGCCCGTCTTCAAAGACCACCAAACTGGCTACAATGTCCGTGCCTGCAAGATGACTCACGTCGATACATTCGATCCGCAGAGGTGCCTCGCTAAGGCCCAAGTACTCCTGGAGTTCCTCGAGTGCTTGGCTTCGTGTTGTCAGGTCGCCGCCGCGACGGGTCTTATGCAAAGCCAAAGCCTGCTCGGCGTTCCGGATGACAGTGCCTTGAAGATCGCGTTTGTCGCCGCGTTGCGGGACGCGAATGTCCACGAGGCTGCCGCGACGCTCACTGAGCCACAGTTTCGAAACGGCCAACTCCGTTGGAAGCTCCGGTACAAGTACTTCACGCGGGATCGCATCCCCCGTTTGATCCCCGTAAAGCGAGGTGATCAAAGACTCGATCAGATCCGCGATGCTCACGTCGCTTGTCTTTTCCACGATGAACCCACGCTGCCCGCGAATTCGACCACCACGAACGTGGAAGACTTGAACGGCGGCCTCCAGTTCGTCGTCGGCCAGTCCCACGATGTCGGCATCGGTTGCGTCGCCAAACACGACCGCTTGTTTTTCCAAGGCACGTTCTAGGGCGCGTAAGTCATCGCGTAGCCGTGCAGCTGTTTCGTAATCCTGAGCCGCAGAGGCTTCACGCATCTGACGCTCGATGCGCTTGGTGTACGTCGTTGTTTGTCCGGCTAGGAAGGAGCAGAAATCCCGCACGATCGCTCGATGTTCTTCAGCAGAAACATTGCCCACACATGGCCCGGAGCACTTGCCGATGTAGCCGAGCAGACACGGCCGTCCGATCTGCGCGTGACGTTTGAACACACCGTTGCTACACGTGCGCGCTGGGAAAACCCGCAGAAGCAGATCCACCGTCTCCCTGATCGCCCACGCGTGCGAGTACGGGCCGAAGTAGCGCACACCTTTGCGCTTGGCACCACGCATCACGGTGACGCGCGGATACTCCTCGTCGATCGTCACTGCGAGGTAGGGATACGACTTATCGTCACGGTAACGGACGTTGAATCGCGGGTCGTACTCCTTGATCCACGTGTATTCGAGCTGTAACGCCTCTACTTCTGTGTCTACCGTGACCCAGTCAACCGACGATGCAGTAGTGACCATTGACTGTGTGCGCGGATGTAGGCCACTGAGGTCTTGGAAGTACGAGTTCAGACGCGATCGCAGGCTCTTGGCCTTGCCGACGTAGATGACCCGACCATGATCGTCACGAAATCGATAGACGCCGGGGGCGTCTGGAATGGCCCCCGGCTCTGGTCGGTAGGTTGCTGGATCAGCCAACGAGGCTAACCAGAAACCGAGATCGTCGACCCGCGCACAGTGATGTTCACCGGCGCGAGCGGCGATGAAGCAGGTCCCTGCAGAACTGAGCCGTCAACGGCAGAGAAGATACTGCCGTGACATTGACAGATAATTTGAGCTTGCTGTACCTCTGACACCGCACAGCCTGCATGTGTGCAGATTGAAGAAAATGCCTTAAACACACCGGCCGTCGGTTGAGTCAGAACAACCGGCGGACTATCGAGGATCTTTCCGCCGCCAACAGGCACATCTGCGGTAGCGATCTGCATGCCGCCTGCAGCGCCCGTTTGGCCACCAGCGCCCGTCGTGCTTTGTCCGCTGCTGTCAGTTGTCGATGTGTCGCTGTTAGATCCGCATCCGCTAAGCAAACCAGCACCAACCACGACGGCGCCACACACTAGTACGTTCCGGCGGCTCAGCAGTGATTGATCGTTAGCAGTTTCAAGATTCGTGTCAGTCATGTATTTACCGTAGTCGCTCATGACGCAACCTGCTTCTTACGTCGCGCCGGGGTTTTCTTCGAAGTTGCTGAGGAAGTACCGCTCCTAGCGAAGATTTCCTTCAGGAACATTCCAGTGTGGCTGGCTTCCACCAGTGCCACTTCCTCGGGCGTGCCGGTGGCGACAACCGAGCCACCGCGATGACCACCCTCGGGACCCATGTCGATAAGCCAATCGGCAGTCTTGATGACGTCGAGATTATGTTCGATCACGATGACCGAATTGCCCTTATCAACCAGCGACTGCAGTACACCGAGCAGACGTCGAATATCTTCAAAGTGCAGACCTGTCGTCGGTTCGTCAAGGACGTAAACGGTTCGTCCCGTCGAACGCTTCTGAAGCTCAGAGGCAAGTTTCACGCGTTGAGCCTCTCCGCCGGACAGGGTCGGCGCAGGCTGACCGAGGCGTACGTAGCCGAGGCCAACATCCACCAGGGTGCGCAGATGTCGAGCGATTGGCGGCACAGCCGCGAAGAATTCAAGTCCCTCTTCGATCGGCATGTTCAGGACTTCGGCAATTGTCTTGCCTTTGAAGTGCACCTCGAGGGTTTCACGGTTGTACCGATCCCCGTGACAAACCTCGCACGGCACGTATACATCCGGCAGGAAGTTCATCTCAATCTTGATCGTGCCGTCTCCTGTGCAAGCCTCACAACGCCCACCCTTGACGTTGAACGAGAACCGACCCTGTAGGTATCCGCGCATCTTCGCTTCTGGAGTCTCTGCGAAGAGCTTGCGTACATGGTCGAAGACACCGGTGTAAGTTGCCGGGTTCGATCGCGGGGTACGTCCGATTGGGCTCTGATCGACGTGAACGACTTTGTCGAGATGTTCCATGCCGCGAACGCGCTTGTGCCGTCCAGGTACAGAACGAGCACCATTGAGTTCGCGCGCCAAAGACGTGTAAAGAATGTCGTTAACGAGGGTGGATTTACCCGAACCGCTTACTCCTGTGACCGCAACAAAGCAGCCCAGCGGGAACGTGACATCGACATCGTGCAGGTTGTGTTCGCGGGCACCTTCAACCGTAAGTTCACGCCCCGGAGTGGTGGGACGTCGGACACTCGGAATCTCGATGGATCGTGCACCCGACAGGTACTGTCCTGTCATGGACCTCGGATTGGTAATCAGGTCTTCATACGTACCGGAAACGACAATCTCTCCACCGTGCTCGCCTGCACCTGGACCAATGTCGACAATCCAATCGGCGACCCGGATCGTATCTTCGTCATGCTCAACGACGATCAGAGTGTTTCCGAGGTTGCGCAGACGAATCAACGTCTCGATGAGTCGTCGATTATCGCGTTGATGGAGCCCAATGCTTGGTTCGTCCAAGACGTAGAGCACGCCCACGAGCCCGGAACCAATCTGAGTCGCGAGACGAATGCGCTGTGCCTCACCACCAGCCAACGTTGCCGCAGGACGAGACAAGCTCAAGTAGTCGAGGCCTACGTCAACAAGGAAAGTGAGGCGCTCATTGACCTCCTTGAGCACTCGCTCTGCGATTTGACGTTCGCGAGCGCTGAGCTCGAGATCTGATAGGAAGTCCGCGCAGTCGCCGATCGGCATGCTGGCGACTTCGGAGATTGATTTGCCGCCAAGCGTGACCGCCAAGCTGATGGGCTTTAGCCGGGCACCATTGCAGGCCACACATGGCACTTCGCGCATGTAGCCCTCGTACCGTTCGCGACTCGTGTCGCTCTCAGCCTCGGTGTGGCGTCGCTGAACGTACGGAATGACACCCTCGAATGCGGTGCTGTAGTTGCGTGCTCGTCCGTAACGGTTCTTATAGCGAACATGCAGCTCGGTGGTGTGGCCGTACATGATCGCCTGTTGACCCTTGGCGGAGATGTCTTGCCACGCGGTATCGAGACTGAAATCGAATTCCTCACCCAGAGCTTCGAGCAGGCGGCCGAAGTAGTCGGAGATATGGCCGCTCGACCACGGACCGACCGCACCCTCATCGAGAGTCATCGACGGGTCACTCACGATGAGTTCGGGGTCCACTTCCATTTTCGTGCCAAGCCCACTGCAATCCGGGCAGGCGCCGAACGGTGAGTTGAAGGAGAAAGACCGAGGCTCTAGCTCTTCGAAGGAGAGGTCGTCGTACAGACAGGCGAGGTGCTCGGAAAACATGCGCTCGCGGTTGGGATCTGCCTCGGGCAGGTCGACGAATTCCAGAGTCACAAGACCGCTGGAAAGTCTCAGGGCCGTTTCAACGGAGTCGGTTAGCCGACGCTTCGACTCGGCCTTGACCGATAACCGGTCGACGACGACCTCGATCGTGTGCTTTTCCTGCTTCTTGAGCGTTGGCGGCTCGGCAAGTGAATGGACGACTCCATCGATGCGAGCGCGTGAGAAGCCCTGCGCCTGAAGTTGACGGAATAGCTCGCCGTACTCCCCCTTGCGCTCACGAATCACCGGCGCCAAGACTTGGAATCGGGTGCCTTCTTCCATCTCCATCAACCGATCTACGATCTGCTGTGGAGTTTGACGGGCAATAGGCCGCGCACACTGTGGGCAATGGGGCCGCCCTGCACGCGCGTAAAGCAGGCGCAGGTAGTCGTAAACCTCGGTGATCGTGCCCACTGTGGAGCGCGGGTTGCGACTGGTGGACTTCTGATCGATGGACACGGCCGGTGAGAGACCTTCGATGAAGTCCACATCGGGCTTATCCATCTGGCCAAGGAACTGACGTGCGTAGGCGGAAAGACTTTCTACGTAACGACGCTGACCCTCAGCGAAGATCGTGTCGAACGCCAGGCTCGACTTTCCCGAACCGGACAAACCAGTGAAGACAATGAGCGCATCACGAGGCAAGTCGAGTGAGACGTCTTTCAGATTGTGCTCACGTGCCCCGCGGATAACGAGCCTGTCTGCCACGTACCGGTCCTGTTCTTGTTGGATCGTAACGTCTGAGTGAACCCCAGCTGACCGATTCTGCTGCCTGTGCCCTCACAGGCTAACCGCAGGGGCTGACATGCACATATCGGCCTATGTGTTTCGGGCCGGGACGCGGTGGAGCGCATTACAATTCGGTTATGACGCATGATGCTGGACGCGAGCAACTGGCCGGTGACCTGAGCCAGGTTGATCACGCCACAATGCGCCTGAGAGCCTCCATCGCGCCACTCTCGGACGTCGAAGTTCAACTGCCGTCACTACTCCCCGGGTGGACAATCGGGCACTGCCTCACCCACATCGCACGAAATGCGGACGGCATCGCCAACCTCGTTCAGTGGGCCCTAACGGACGTGCGAACGTCGATGTATCCATCAATGGAGTCACGTGATGCTGACATCGGGCGGGGCGCCAATCGCAGCGCCGACGTCTTACGCGACGACATCGCATCAAGCGCTGAGCGCCTCGCCACCGCGATGGGCGCGTTGGCGGACGCCGATTCCGACGCCCTGCAGCGACTCGTGATCTTCGGCGCTCCCCCGCCGTCCACTCCACCGAATACTCCGGCTCACGAGTTGGGCTTTGCCCGTTGGCGTGAAGTAACGATCCATCATGCCGATTTGGGACTCGCAGACTTTAGCTACGGCGATTTCGATAACACGTTCGTGGCACGCACATTGGCATTCATAGAGGCACGCAGCGGCACGGTTTCGGTCACTGGTCCTGCCGTGGATGTACTCACGTGGCGGCTTGGGCGCGGCACTCCATCATCGGTTCTCGACGAGTATGGGAACCCGCCAGGTGTGCCACCAGCATGGTGACTGAGAGGATGAAGCCATGACATATACAGGCGATGTAGTTGTTGGCGGAGATGCGGTCGTACGCGAACTCCCCGATCTGGTGATTTCGAAACTCGCAGTTGGTGAGTACAACAACAATTCATATTTGCTCCGGTGCACTAAAACCGGTTCGCAGGTCCTCATCGACGCGGCAGCGGAAGCCGATCGACTGATCGCGCTCATCGGCGATGGCGGACTGGACGCCATTGTCACGACGCACGCCCACCGCGACCACTGGGCCGCTCTGGAACAGGTAGCGCAGGCGACTGGGGCCACTACGATTGCCCACGAGATCGATGCTTACGAGATCGGCGTACCCACCAATCGTAAGGTGGACGAAGGTGCGGAGATCGAAGTAGGTGATGTCACGCTCACCGTGATTCACCTTGTCGGGCACACACCTGGGTCCATCGCATTGATCTATAACGATCCGACTGGTGCGCCACATATTTGGACTGGCGACTGTCTGTTTCCGGGTGGCATTGGCCGGACAACAACACCTGAAGAGTTCGCAAGCCTTCACACAGGCATCGTTTCCAAGGTGTTTGACGCCTTACCCGATGAGACATGGGTCTACCCAGGACACGGTAACGACACGACGTTAGGTGCAGAACGTCCACAACTAAACGAATGGCTTCAGCGCGGTTGGTAACACCGGATGGGTCCTAATGAGTCACGGTAATTGCCGGATCATGAAATGTGGGAGTGGTCTATTGACCGGAATATAATGCGCTCCTAGAGTCAAGTGTCCACCACGGTGAGCAATAATCGGAGGCTGACGCCCATGTTCGCAATCATTCGTCGCTACAAGTACGATCCGGCAAATCACGAAACCATCGACTCACTGATCCGTGGCGAATTTCGCGACATGCTGAGCACGATGCAGGGTTTCCATGAGTACTACTGGCTCGAGACCGGTGATGGTGAAGGCGCTTCTGTTGGTATCTGGGATAACAAGGAATCGGCCGACTTGTCCACCGACATGGCTCGTTCTTGGGTGCACGCGAACTTGGGTCAGTATCTGACCACCCCACCGGAAATTCTCGAAGGCGATATTTAGCGCAATTGGTGGCGCGCATGTTCGCCTTGCACACCGCCAGTGACAGCTGCTCGGCCAGTAGAAAGACAGTGGCGCCTCATCCCCCGGGACGAGGCCTCACTCGGTTCACTCAGTGCGGGCCAAGACCTTCGATTCGCTACCAGACGAGACGTGGGTGTACCCCGGCCACGGAAGTGACACGACACTCGGCGCAGAACGGCCACAGCTAGACAAATGGCTCGAACGCGGCTGGTGAACCGTCCTCAAGCATAAAGTCCGAGCAATGACTGGCATCACTCGGCAAGTGCGGCTTGTTCTCTCGCGACTACCGGCCGGGTCTTTTATTCATCAACGATTCCTCTCTACCGGTTCCAAGGGCAACGTGTCGCGACTATTTTTAATGTCTGCACCGAACCGCCGATAGGAGCCGAAGTGAAAATGACTCGTATTCCCTTTGTTGTTGGCCTAATGGCGGGCGCGATCGCCCTCTCCTCGGCGATGAATACGGCCGCCGCGACCGCTTCTGGAGCGCGCATGGCCGCCAAGACTGCCGTTAACTGCGCTGCGAAACCCGGCCCCAATGTCGATCTCTCGAATTGCTCCTTGACCCATGTGAGGCTTGTTCGAGCAAACCTCACTGGCGCAAACCTGACCGGCGCGGACCTGACCCTCGGAAACCTGACCTTTGCCAACCTAACCAGTGCCAACCTAAGCAGTGCCAACTTAACCGACGCATACCTGATTTTTGCAAACCTGACAGGTGCAGACCTGACCGATGCAAACCTGACGGACGCGGATCTTGACAGTGCGAACATGGCCGGTGCACTTGCCATCCGTGCTGAATTCCGTAACGCGTTACTGATGCGTGCCAATTTACTGGGCGCGAACCTGAGCAGCGCCGACCTGTCCGATGCGGACCTAACAGGTGCAAAGCTAAGAAATGCGAACCTGACTCTTGCTCACCTCAGAAAATCGAACCTGAGGAATGCAAACCTGAAGAATGCAAACCTCACCAGCGCGGACCTGACTCAAGCCACCCTTAATGGTGCGAACCTCTCCGGTTCTAACCTGAACCATGCGATTCTCATCGCTGCGTACGGCAATGCGAACCTGTCCCGTGCGAAGTTGAAGGATGCAAGGTTGGACGGTGCGAACCTTTCTGGCTCGAACTTCTCCCATGCGAACCTATCTCGTGCAAACCTGACTTTTGCGAACGCGGGCGGCAGTGACTTGACTGGCGCAAACCTGACCCGTGCGGACCTGACCCGGACGGCTTTGTTTAGCGCGAACCTGACTGGCGCACAGCTGAAGAATGCGAATCTGACGGGTGCGTTCCTGCTGTTTGCGAATCTGACGGGTGCGAACCTCGCTGGAGTCACATACTCAGATACGCTATGTCCGGATGGCACGAACTCCGACTTCAATGGCGACACCTGTGCCGGTCACGGCGGAGGCCTTTAGTATCCCAATGGCACGTCGGGCTCACAGAGGCCACATTTAGACGAATGGCGCGACCGCGGCTCATGTCCGTGCAAAGTCGCACATAAAAGACACGAGGCCCCGTCCCCCCCTGGAGACGAGGCCTCGTTGTGTGGTTCACCTGACGCCGCTCGCCAACGGCGGTGCCCCCCACGAGAAAGGATCTCCCCACCATCCTCGGCACGGATCTACCGCTACCGAAGCGGTTCGGTTTAAAGCCACCCGTTCGGCTTAGACCGCGAGCGTGGGGTTAGGCCCAGGTGCCGGCAGGGCTAGAGACGCACAGCGTTGCAAGACCGACACCATGGCCGCCTGCTCCGAGGCGGTAACCCAGAGCCGATACTTCTGCTTCACGGCGACCTGACGAGCAACGAACTCACACCTATACGCCTGATTCGACGGCAGCCACGAGGCGGCATCCGAGTCGCTCTTCTGCCGGTTAACCCAAGCGGCTGTCGGCTGAAGGTTCAGAGGATCGTTTGCCAATGCCAGACGCTTTTCAGCCGGCCAATACTGCGCCCCGGTCTGCCACGCATCAGATAGCGACACCATATGATCGACGTCGACCTCGTCGTAACCACCGCGCACGTAGTTGACAGGTTTGCCCGTGTAAGGATCGTTGAGAGTGCCGCCAAGCACGATGCACGAGCCCTCGAACACGGCGTCATGTAGGTATTTACGCAACATGTCATCACGGGTATCGCAACCGTTGCCATCGGTATCGAACCATGCCGGCCCGAATTGCGACCTCGAGTATCCAGTCTTCGGCGCCCGTCCCTTAACCGGCAGGTTTTGCGCAGCGTTGAGCACCGAGTGAGAGTTGGCGTGGATAGGTGACGGCGAAGGAACATGGATGGGCGATGGATGTGTGGTTGGTCGAGCAGATGCTGACGACGACTGAGGATGTGCCGTTGTGGCTGCTGAAGGACTGGGCGTCGACGTCAGTGGCGCGGCAGTATCCGAGGGCTGCGATGACGCAGTCGTGACAGGTGCGCCCACATCAACATGTGGCGGGTTAGCGTTGCCGTTCACGGCGCCAAAGGTCACGACCAGCGCAATCACGCCAGTCACGATCCATTTCGTACGCAGAGGCGTGTCAGGTCGACGCCACAGCAGGATGAAACCGGGGATGATGCATAGAAGAAAGCCGACGATGATTGCCGGCCACGAGTACACCCATCCCCGTTGACTGCTCACATGATCACACTAACTCGATCGAAGAAGCAGACACCTTAGGCGTGACCAGCGGCCTGCATGGATCGGAGTTCCTTCTTCAAGTCTCCGATCTCGTCACGTAGCCGGGCGGCAAGTTCGAACTGCAGTTCTGCGGCAGCCGCATGCATCTGATCACTGAGTTGGGCAATGAGATCGGCTAGATCCTGCGCTGGAATGGCCGCGAGATCACGTGCACCACCTGAGGACATACCTGACAGCGGCGCCTTGCCGCGACTTTGCTGACGTCCGCCCCCACCCAGCAACTCTTGAGTGTCGGCGTCTTCGCGGCTGATCAGGTCGGTGATGTCCTGAATTCGCTTGCGCAATGGTTGGGGATCAAGTCCGCGCTCAGTGTTGTAGGCAACCTGCTTAGCGCGACGCCGATTCGTCTCATCGATCGCTTTGGCCATCGATGGAGTGATCGTGTCGGCATACATATGTACTTGTCCGCTGACGTTACGTGCCGCACGACCAATCGTCTGAATCAATGACGTGCCAGAACGCAGGAAGCCTTCCTTGTCGGCATCAAGGATTGCCACCAGGGAAACCTCGGGCAGATCAAGACCTTCTCGAAGCAGGTTGATACCGACTAGAACGTCGTAGACGCCGAGCCGGAGTTCGCGCAAAAGCTCGATCCGGCGCAGCGTGTCGACCTCCGAGTGCAGATACCGAACTCGAATCCCCTGATCGAGGAGGTAGTCGGTCAGATCCTCGGACATCTTCTTTGTCAATGTCGTGACAAGCACACGTTCATCGCGTTCCACACGAAGACGGATCTCACCGATGAGATCATCGATTTGGCCCTTAGTGGGCTTGATGATGACCTCCGGATCAATAAGACCAGTCGGACGGATCACCTGCTCAACAACGGACTCAACCTGACGAAGTTCATATGGTCCTGGCGTCGCCGACAGGTACACCGTTTGGCCAACCCGCTCCAGGAACTCATCAAACTTCAACGGCCGGTTGTCCATCGCCGATGGCAACCGGAATCCGTGATCGACGAGGGTCCGCTTTCGGCTCATATCCCCCTCATACATGCTGCCGATCTGCGGAACCGTAACGTGTGATTCGTCTATGACAAGCAGGAAGTCCTCGGGGAAGTAGTCGAGCAAACAGTTAGGCGCAGAACCACCTTCACGACCATCGATGTGGCGCGAGTAATTCTCGATACCTGAGCAGAAACCAACCTGACGCATCATTTCGAGGTCGTACGTTGTGCGCATGCGTAACCGTTGCGCCTCGAGCAGTTTGCCCTCACGCTCGAGTTCAACAAGTCGACCTGCGAGTTCTTCCTCAATTGCAGCCGTCGCACGTTCCATCCGTTCCGGCCCGGCGGCGTAATGAGTTGCTGGGAAAATGTAGAGCTCAGGATCGTCACTCAGTACTTCCCCAGTGACGGGATGCAACGACATGAGCCGTTCGACCTCATCGCCAAACATCTCGATGCGAACCGGCTTCTCCTCATACACGGGAAAGACTTCGATGGTGTCGCCACGAACCCTGAACGTTCCGCGAGTAAAGGCGATGTCGTTTCTCGTGTACTGGATGGACACCAACGCCCGAAGCAAATCATCTCGGTCGTGAGACTGTCCGACTGACAATCGAATCATTCGGTCGACATACTCCTGCGGCGTGCCGAGACCGTAAATGCAGGAGACCGACGCCACCACGATGACATCGCGACGAGTCAGAAGTGAATTCGTGGCCGAGTAGCGCAGCCGTTCAACCTCTTCATTAACGGACGAGTCTTTCTCGATGAAGGTATCGCTCTGCGGGATGTACGCCTCAGGTTGGTAATAGTCGTAGTAACTGACGAAGTACTCAACTGCGTTATTGGGCAGTAACTCGCGAAACTCGCCGGCTAGCTGGGCAGCCAAGGTCTTATTCGGTGCCATCACCAGTGTGGGACGTTGAAGCTTCTCGATAAGCCATGCAGTCGTCGCGGACTTACCTGTGCCGGTCGCGCCGAGGAGAACGACCTTCTGCTCCCCGGCCTCAATGCGGCGAGTGATTTCCTCAATTGCTGCGGGCTGATCACCGGCAGGCTGAAACTCGCTGATCACCTCGAAGGGCGCCACTTTGCGAACAAGGTCGGTTACCGGACGCGTCATACCAATACCGTACGTTCATCCACTGACAGTGTCGCCGTCAAGGTCGTCATCATCTGTTTGGTCATCGTCGCCGAAGAGTTCCCACCACAAATCATCGACTGTGGCATTAAGTACATCAATGGAATCGTCATTAACGATCACCACATCGGCTATGTCCCTGCGTTGCGCATCGGTGGCTTGATTGGCCATCCGACATTCGGCATCTTCTCGACTGACACCACGCGCCTCAAGCCGATCGAGCCGGAGCCCCTCCGGTGCTTCAACAACCAAAATCAGATCAAACTCGACACGACGATCTGTCGCAGTGTCCACCTGCTCAGCCAATAGCGGTACGTCATAAACGACGACCGCATCGTTTGCTGCCTCATCGATGAGTGCCTGCGAGCGCTGACGAACGAGTGGATGGATGATCGCTTCAAGGGCAACTCTGCGTTCAGCATCGTTGAAGACAATGGCGGCAAGTGCGGCGCGGTCGAGGGCACCGTTTGGCGACACCACGGCAGCGCCAAACTCCGCTATCACCGAGGCCAGACCAGCCGTGCCCGGTTCAACCACCTCGCGGGCGAGTGCATCGGCGTCCACGACGACCGCACCTAGTTCGACGAATCTACGCGCGACCGCGCTCTTACCTGATCCGATGCCACCTGTTAGCCCTATGCGCACAGAGTAAACATAGCGAAAATACAACGTCCCCTAGACCAACAGGCCTAGGGGACGTTGCGTGAACTGATTACTCGCCAGAGAGCTTGTCGCGCAGAGCCTGCAATGCCTCGTCGGTGGCAAGTGCACCCTGATCGTTTGAGGTGCTGCTGTACGACGTCGGTGCATCTGCAGCGGCCTCGCCTGCAGCCTCAGCCTGAGCGGCAATAGCTTCGGCATCCTTCTTGCGCTGTTCGGCAACCTGCTTGCGGTGAGTCTCCCAGCGTCCGTGAGCCTCAGCGTACTGACGCTCCCACTCGCCCTGAGCAGTCTCGTGACCTGGCAGCCACTCGCCCGTTGCCGGGTCGAAGCCATCTGGGTAAACGTAGTTGCCTTCACCGTCGTACGTGGCAGCCATACCGTAAAGCGCTGGGTCGAAGTGCTCGTCCTCGGCACCGCTAATTGTCTCGCTGGCCTGCTTGAGCGACAGCGAGATGCGGCGACGCTCGAGGTCGATGTCGATGACCTTGACGAAGATATCGTCGTTGACATTGACAACCTGCTCGGGCAGTTCGATGTGACGCTCGGCAAGCTCGGAGATGTGGACCAAGCCTTCGATGCCCTCTTCGACGCGAACGAACGCACCGAACGGAACCAGCTTGGTGACTTTACCGGGCACAACCTGACCGATCTGATGCGTGCGAGCGAACTGCTGCCACGGATCTTCCTGCGTGGCCTTGAGGGACAGAGAAACGCGCTCGCGATCCATGTCGACGTCAAGAACCTCGACGGTGACCTCGGTGCCAACTTCGACAACCTCTGACGGGTGGTCGATGTGCTTCCACGAGAGCTCAGACACGTGGACGAGACCGTCAACGCCGCCGAGATCAACGAATGCACCGAAGTTGACGATGGACGAGACAACGCCGGAGCGGATCTGGCCCTTCTGCAACTGGGTAAGGAAGGTCTGGCGAACTTCGCTCTGCGTCTGCTCGAGCCAGGCCCGGCGCGAAAGAACAACATTGTTGCGGTTCTTGTCGAGTTCGATGATCTTCGCTTCGAGGGTCTTGCCGATGTACGGCAGCAGGTCGCGCACGCGACGCATTTCAACCAACGAGGCTGGGAGGAAGCCGCGAAGTCCGATATCGACGATCAGACCACCCTTAACAACCTCGATAACCGAACCGGTGACAACACCGTCTTCTTCCTTAACCTTCTCGATCGTGCCCCAGGCGCGTTCGTACTGTGCGCGCTTCTTGGACAGGATGAGTCGGCCTTCCTTGTCCTCCTTCTGGAGAACCAGGGCCTCGACGACGTCGCCGATCGCGACGACCTCGTGCGGGTCGACATCGTGCTTGATGGAAAGTTCACGAGACGGGATTACACCCTCGGTCTTGTAACCGATATCGAGAAGGACCTCGTCGCGATCAACCTTGACGATGATTCCTTCGACGAGATCTCCGTCGTTGAAGTACTTGATGGTTTCGTCGACTGCGGCCGCAAATGCCTCAGCGTCGCCGATGTCGTTGATTGCGACCTGTGGGGCCGCGTGTGTTTCGATGATGGAAGTCATGGAGTAGCAATGCTCCGGTGGATGAAAGTCGTAACGGATGCGACATCGGGCCCTGTCTATGCGGCGTGATCTAGCCGCGAATCAGACTCGCGATAGGTGACGACGAACGACTTGCACGTGCCTGCTAGGTCTGAAGCGCGCGCAAGCCCGTGACGCATCCCCCAGAATACGGATGTGACAGATGATGGGTCAAACCGCGTAGGGCGTTGGAACCTCGACCAGCAGGGCTCGGCGCGGGCTTCGCGACGCTGGTGGGACGACGAATCTGCCATTTATGCCGCTGAGCACGCTCAATTCCTCGGCGATGAGCGTCCCGATGGTGCATTGATTTGGGGTCCGGAAGGCTTATCTGAATCTGAAATAGGGCTACTTGGCCCCGTTTCCGGGCTGGACGTACTTGAAATTGGTTCAGGTGGTGGGCAGGGGGCTCGCTGGGCTACCGGCCTTGGGGCAAGGGCGGTAGCACTCGATCTCAGCTTCGGCATGCTCGAGTATGCGAAACACCGTCAACCCGCTGTTTCGCTAGTGCAGGCCGATGCCGCCGCACTGCCACTTCGCGATGGAGGATTCGACGTCGTCTTCTCCGCCTACGGAGCTCTTCCCTTCGTGGCGGACATAGATGCAGTGCTGCGGGAAGTGTTTAGGGTTCTTCGCCCAGGCGGCCGCTGGGTCTTTTCGGTCACCCACCCGATTCGCTGGGCGTTCCCCGACGCACCCGGGCCAATCGGGTTGACTGCAGACCGGTCCTACTTCGATCGGCGCCCCTACGTCGAGCGCGACGAGGACGGAACACCTTCGTATGTCGAGCATCATCGAACGCTTGGCGACACCGTCGGCGCACTCGCCGAGGCTGGATTCGTTATCACCGCATTGACCGAGCCCGAATGGCCAGATGGACATGAGACGGTCTGGGGTGGTTGGTCTCCCGAGCGTGGACGCTTGATCCCGGGAACCGCGATCTGGAGTTGCGTCAAGCCACGATGAGGCGTGCCTCTAGTGGCCCGCGTCTTCCCACGTCCGACCGACGCCCACGGACACGTCGAGTGGCACGGTGATCTCAACAGCTCGACCCATTTCAAGGCGGACAATCTCTTCTACCTGCACCCGCTCACCAGGTGCCACTTCAAGAACAAGTTCGTCATGCACCTGAAGAAGCATGCGGGTGCGTAGACCGGCCGCGACCAGAGCGCGCGCGACATTGAGCATGGCTACCTTGACGACGTCTGCGGCTGAACCTTGAATCGGCGCGTTGAGGGCCATCCGCTCAGCCATCTCACGCCGTTGCCGCACATCAGAAGTGAGGTCGGGTAGATAACGTCGCCGTCCGAGCATTGTTTGGGTGTATCCAGTGACGCGAGCCTGCTCCACGACGTCGCGAAGATAGTCGCGCACTCCGCCGAACCTGGTGAAGTACTCGTCCATCAGTCGGCTCGCTTCACCGGGATCAATGTTGAGTTGCTGCGCAAGCCCGTATGGCGACAACCCATACGCAAGGCCATACGACATCGCCTTGATCTTGCGACGCATCTCCGCATCGACGTCAGCAGGCTCGACGCTGAACACGCGCGAGGCAACCGTGGTGTGCACGTCTTCCCCAGATTTAAACGCCTCGATCAGTCCCTCATCGTTGGAAAGATGCGCCATCAAACGCATCTCAATCTGACTGTAATCAGCAGTCAACAGCGATTCATATCCATTGCCAACGACGAAGCCACTGCGGATCCGTCGCCCTTCCTCAGTGCGAATTGGAATGTTCTGAAGATTCGGATCTTGACTTGATAGTCGTCCTGTCGCGGCGACGATCTGGTTGAAGGTGGTGTGGATGCGGCCATCGTCAGAAATCGAATTGAGCAGACCGGTGACTGTTTGACGTAGTTTCGAAACGTCGCGCCAACGCAATAGCTCCTCGAGCAAAGGATCACCGGTTGCTGCGAACAGTGAGGCAAGCGCTTCGGCATCGGTGGTGTAACCCGTTTTAATCTTCTTCGTCGTTGGCAGTCCACGCTCAACAAAGAGAATCTCTTGCAACTGCTTTGGCGACCCGAGGTTGAACGGACGTCCAGCCAAATCGTGTGCGGCTAACTCCGCAGCGCGCATGGAATCACCGAACTCGCGATCCAATGTCTCAAAGTGCGATTGATCCACCGCGATGCCGACCTGTTCTAGATCTGCCAACACATGCAGAATCGGCAGTTCGACCTCGTGCATCAGCGAAGTGCCACCACGTGTCTCAAGTTCGATATCAAGCGCAGCCGCAAGATCCAACGTGGCACGCGCAGCGATTGCGAGCTCGTTGTGCTGCTCTGCGTCCCCATCTGTATCAAAAGCCAACTGATCTGCCCCAGAAGCCGCTGTTATAGACAGTTCTTTGCCCAAGAATCGCGGCACCAAATCAGACAGGTCGAACGAGCGCTGGCCCGGCAAAACGAGATAAGCCGCAAGCGCGGTGTCGCAACTGAGACCGACAAGTTGCCAGCCTCGCGCGCGCATTGACAACTCGGGGCCCTTGGCATCGTGAATTGCTTTGGGAGCGGACGCATCGGCACACCACGCGACGAAGGCACGTTCGTCATCCGGCGTCATCGTGACCGGGTCGAGGAAAGCGTGTGCACCGTCTTGCGTGGCTACACCAATAGCGCGAATGTCACCGGTGCCTCGGCCCCACGTACCGCTGAAGGACAGGCCAACTCGACTGCCGTCACGGGCATGCGCGTCAAGCCATGCGTCAACAGTGCCGCGAATATCAACAACGTCGATATCTTCGACTGGAGCTGGAGCCGATGCCGCGCTTGCGCCAAGTGATTCGAAGAGACGGTCGCGAAGGACGCGGAATTGAAGAGCGTCGAATACTTCGTGCACCTCTTCACGCTCGAATTGGTGCCGCTCAAGATCTGCGGTTGAGAAATCGAGTGGCACGTCACGCACGAGTTGTGTCAGACGACGATTCTGCATCACAGATGCCAACGACCCACGCAGCGAATCCCCTGCCTTACCTGGCACCTCACCTACGCGGTCGATGAGGTCGTCGAGTGAGCCGAACTCGCGGATCCATTTGGAGGCGGTCTTCTCCCCCACGCCCGGAATAGACGGCAGGTTGTCACTCGGGTCGCCGCGCAGCGCGGCGAAGTCAGGGTACTGCCGCGGCGTCAGTCCGTATTTCTCTTCGACTGCAGCTGGAGTCATGCGAGCCAGCTCGCTGACACCTTTCTTCGGATACAGAACAGTGACGTCGTCAGTGACAAGTTGGTATGCGTCACGATCACCGGTGATGATCAGGACATCGAATCCCTCGCTGGCAGCCTGCGTGGTTATGGTCGCGATCACGTCGTCAGCCTCGTAGCCGTCAGCCTTGAAGACCGGGATCCGCAATGCCGCGAGAACCTCTTCGATTAGTGCGACCTGACCCTTGAACTCGTCAGGGGTCTTGGCGCGGGTCGCCTTGTACTCAGGGAATGCTTCGGCTCTAAATGTTTGACGAGAGACGTCGAAAGCTACGGCAATGTGCGTGGGTTTTTCATCACGCAGGGTGTTGATCAACATCGAGGTGAAGCCGTACACCGCATTCGTCGGTTGCCCAGTCGTGGTGGAGAAGTTGTCGACTGGGAGCGCATAGAACGCCCGATAGGCCAACGAATGACCATCAAGAAGTAACAACCGGGGACGCGAGGATGACGTAGACACACGATGATCCTAGGCTGAACCCGTGACAGATCATGCAGAACGCGTCAGGTCGATCGGTGTAGGCGAACTCGGGCTCGCTATGGGAATCGAACTTCAAGAGATCTCCGCAGACTACGCCACCGCTCGAATGCCCGTCCACGGCAATCGCCAGCCCTTCGGGTTGGTGCATGGAGGCGCCAATGTGGTGCTCGCGGAAACTCTCGGATCAATGGCAGCGGCCGTCCATGCCGGACCTGGCCGCTACCCGGTTGGGATCGAGGTCAATGCCGCCCATCACCGCAGTGCTTCCGAGGGCTACGTGTACGCGACAGCCACGGCACTGAGTTTGGGTCGCACGTTGACCACACACGAGATTGTGATCGTCGACGAGGAAGGACGGCGAACCTGCACTGCACGCCTGACGTGTTTCCTCCGAGATCAGGCCTAAAACGGGACCTAGACGATGGGTGTTCGGCTTGGCCGGCGACCCACGCGCGGTTTAAGAATCATGCGCCGCCGACGCTGCCGTTCCGCATCGCTGAGCTGCCCAGACTGCGGGTTGAGTTTCGTGTCAAGGCCCCAGGCGCGGCGCAGTACGTCTACGTTGGCCACCCGACGAGAAGTTACGGGGCTGAAGCCGCTTCGGGCGAAGAATCGATTGTCTTCACGGCTAGCACCGACCACCACGCTGATCTCGTCAGCACCAATGGCGTCCGCGAAATCGATGGCCGAGCACATCAGCGCCGTGCCGGCACCAGACTTGCGTGCCGACTGCAGTACATGAATCGCATCCACGAGAACTGTGCGCGCTGGGCCCATAAGTCCGCTGTCGATTGCTGACATTGAGGAAAAGCCGAGCAGTTCGGCATCTCGCGAGGCCACCACCAGCCGATACGTGGGTCTTAGCCCGACCAACTGGGCTCGACCTGATTCCTCGATTCGAGCGCCTACGCGTCCAAGAATTTCATCAGCTTGGCTTTGCATGAATCCACCGTGGGCACCGAGCCCCTCGTCCAGAAGAGGCTTAAGTGATGGTAGGTCGTCCACTGTGGCTGGGGTAAGAACCACTTGCGACATGTCACCTACCTCTTCGCCTCGGAGACCAACTGAACGTCCCCCACTTAACGGACACTGTAGGGCCGTGAACGGCAGATGAACAGTGGTCCACGAAAGATCCTTAAAGACGCGATACCGTCAGCCTCGATATTGACAACCATCGCAGTCGCGACCGACTGTGCCGCCTGAAAGGCTGTTCATGATCACGGGCGCAGGGACACTACTTAATGTCGCAGCAATTGTCATCGGATCAGGAATCGGCGTCGCACTCGGCGGACGACTGCCTGAGCGCACCCGTGATGTGGTGACCGATGGACTTGGGCTCGTGACCCTTCTTGTGGCAGCTCTTACGTGCGTAGCGGTCACGGATGAGTCGCTGGTGGCAGCGACGGGTAAGGCTGGACCGGTACTGGTTGTTCTAGGAGCCATCCTGATCGGCGGCATCTTTGGCTCACTCCTGCATCTGGAGTCGCGGGTTGAGGATTTTGGCCACTGGCTTAGAGCCCGTTTAGTGAGTAGCGACCAAGATCAGCGGTTCGTCGAGGGATTCGTCTCTGCATCCCTTGTTTTCTGCATTGGCCCGCTCGCGATACTGGGTTCGATTTCCGACGGGCTAGGCAATGGCATCGAACAACTTGCACTCAAAGCAGCACTGGACGGGTTCGCAGCCATCGCATTCGCCGCTGCACTCGGTTGGGGTGTCGCGGCCTCAGCCATCTCGGTGGCGCTCTACCAGGGCGTGTGGACTGTTATTGGCGTAGTGGCCGGCGGGGTTCTGCCCCCCGCGGAGATAGCTGCAATGACCGTAGTTGGCGGGGTACTGCTGATCGGGGTGTCGATCAGGTTGCTACGCATCCGTGACTTACCTGTGGCCGACTTGCTGCCAGCAGTGATCGTCGCACCGATCCTGACCGCCCTTATCGCCCATTTTCAGTAGGTGCGAGGTCTCAGGTGCGAAGTGCGACCTTTCTTACCTCGGCTAACCGCCGAGGTAAGCCTTCACGATGTCGTCATTCTCCGCCATCTTCTTGGCATCACCCTGCATCTTGAGCACGCCGGACTCCAGCACGTAGGCATAGTCGGCAACACGCAGAGCGGCCAACGCGTTTTGCTCGACCACGAGAATCGTTGTGCCCTGCTCGCGAATGGTTTCGATGGTGTCGAAGATCAGATCGACGAGCACGGGGGCCAGACCCATCGACGGCTCGTCCAGCAGAAGCAACTGCGGGCTGCCCATGAGAGCTCGTCCCACGGCCAACATCTGCTGCTCACCGCCGGACATAGTGCCGGCCTTCTGGTTTAGACGATCAGCTAGGCGTGGGAACAACTCTAGAACGCGTGCCCTGTCTGCAGCGATTCCTTCGGTATCGCGACGCAAAAACGCGCCAAGGTCAAGGTTCTCGGAGACCGTCATACGAGGAAAGATCCGACGACCTTCTGGAGACTGGCAGATTCCGAGCTCGACGACCTCGTGACCCTCACGTCCGCTGATCCGCTGACCGTTGAAGTCGATAGTGCCCGACTTCGGCTTCAGAAGCCCGGAGACAGTACGCAGCGTCGTGGACTTACCCGCTCCATTAGAGCCAATGAGGGTCACGATTTCACCCTTGTGAACCGTGAGGCTCAGGCCCTTAACCGCTGCGATGTTGCCGTAAAAGACAGCCAAATCTTTGATATCGAGCATCAGTTCGCCACTGCGAGCATTCTCGGTTGACTCAGGTGCTGTCGAGGTCATCGCGCACTCCCCTCAGTTCCGGTGCGACCGAGATAGGCCTCGACAACGCGTGGATTGTTGCGGATATCGTCAGGCCCACCTTCGGCGATTTTTTCACCCTGGTCGAGAACTGTGATTCGCTCTGATGCGCGCATAACCACGCTCATATCATGTTCGATAAGAAGGATCGACACGCCCTGCTCGTCACGCACCCTACGCACGAAGTCCACGAACACAGCGGACTCTTGTGGATTCATGCCGGCGGTTGGTTCGTCCAGCAGTAGCACCTTGGGTCGTAGCGCTAGGGCGCGAGCAACCTCGAGTCGGCGCTGATCTCCATAGGACAGGTTGCGCGCATACTCCTCAGAGTGACGCCCGATCCCAACGAAGTCGAGCATCTCTTGGGCAAAAGCACGTGAATCGACTTCTTCACGACGCTGATGCCTCGTGCGCGCAACGATCTGCACAATGTTCGAGGTCGTATGTGAGTGCATGGCGACCATGACATTCTCGGCCGCCGTCATAAGACCGAACAACCGGATGTTCTGGAA